>Ga0208490_100752_pt1 | contig 16368 bp, 17 predicted proteins | sample SubbioAug_CSWold_FD_184818 | JGI IMG/M metagenome (GOLD analysis project Ga0208490, IMG submission 184818) | Serpentinite rock and fluid subsurface biosphere microbial communities from McLaughlin Reserve, California, USA - CR11Aug_CSWold (SPAdes) | ecosystem: Environmental > Terrestrial > Deep...
CCGCCACTCGGCTCCCGGTCAGGTGCTCAGCCGTCGGCTCGGGCGGCATCGGCCCGAGGTCAGCTGGCTCGCGGTCGCCGTCCACGACGTGGGCGGCGAGGTCGATGCCACCGACGCCGTCGGTGAGGGCGTGGTGGACCTTCATGAGCAGCGCCGCGTGCCCGCCTTCGAGGCCTCCGACGAGGGTGAACTCCCACAGCGGCCGCGCCGGGTCGAAAGCGGTCATCCCGGCGATGCGGGCCATCTCCACCACGGTGTCCAGGGTGTGGGGCGCTGGCGCGTCGACCCGGCGCAGGTGCCAGGTGAGGTCGAAGTCGGGGTCGAGCTCCCACCGTGGCGGGGCCAGGCTGAACGGGGTCCCGACCAACCGGGCCCGGAACGCCGGCACGAGCCGGGTGGCCCGATCGACCCGCTCGACGAGGCGGTCCCAATCCGGCAGGCGATCGAAGACCGTGACGGCGGTGATGGTGGAGCGCAGCAGCGGGTCGCGCTCCATCCGCAGGGTGAACGCGTCGGTCTCGCTGACGTGGCCCTCGACGGGCTCGGGCTCGGGCATGCGGACGACCTCCCAGGGCGGCTCTGCCCCCACCCTGCCCGCCTCCCAGGAGTGCCGCTAGGGCCGAAGGACCACTGCCCGGGGCCCGTCGGCGATCCGGCGACCGCGGCTCAGGACGGGACGACGGCCTGGGCCTGGATGGCGGTGATGGCGACCGTGTTGACGATGTCCCGCACGGTGGCGCCGCGGGAGAGGTCGTTGACCGGCTTGGCCAGGCCCTGCATGACCGGGCCGATGGCCACCGCTCCCGCCGAGCGCTGCACCGCCTTGTAGGTGTTGTTGCCGGTGTTGAGGTCCGGGAACACGAACACCGTGGCCCGGCCGGCCACGCTGGAGCCGGGGAGCTTGGCCTCGGCCACGGAGGCGTCGACGGCGGCGTCGTACTGGAGCGGCCCGTCGACGCTGAGCTCGGGACGGCGAGCTCGGACGAGCTCGGTGGCGGCCCGCACCTTGTCGACGTCGGCCCCGGCCCCGGACTCGCCGGTCGAGTAGGAGAGCATCGCCACCCTCGGCTCGATGCCGAACGCCGCCGCCGTCTCCGCCGCCGACACGGCGATGTCGGCCAGCTCCTCCTCGGTGGGGTCGCGGATGACCGCGCAGTCGCCGTAGACGAGGACCCGGTCGGCCAGGCACATGAAGAACACCGACGAGACGATGTCCACCCCCGGCCTGGTCTTGATGACCTCGAAGGCTGGGGTGATGGTGTGGGCCGTCGAGTGGGCAGCCCCGGACACCATGCCATCAGCGTGGCCGGAGCGGACCATCATCGTCCCGAAGTAGGAGACGTCGCGGACGATGTCCAGCGCCCGCTCCAGGGTGACGCCTCGGTGGGCCCGCAGCCGGGCGTACTCCTCCGCGAAGGGCTCGACCAGCTCCGAGGTGCGGGGGTCGATGACCTCGGCGCCGTCGAGGTCGACGCCGAGGGCGGCGGCCTGGGCCCGCACCTCGGCCTCCACCCCGAGCAGGGTGAGGTCCACGACCTGGCGGGACAGCAGCGTCGACGCGGCCGTCAGGATGCGCGGGTCGTCGCCCTCGGGCAGGACGATGTGGCGCCGGTCGGCACGGGCCCGCTCCAGCAGCTGCGCCTCGAACATGAGCGGGGTGACGACCCCGCTGGGCGGGACCGCGAGCGCCTCGAACAGGGCGTCGGCGTCGACGTGGTCCTCGAACACCGCCAGCGCTCGCTCGCTCTTGCGCGCCGTGCCGCGCGCGAGCGTCCCCCGGGTGGCGGCGACGATGCGGGCCGCGTCGAACGTGGTGTGCGGGGCGAGGACCACCGGCAGGTTCTCGTCGAGGGCCCGGACGAGCTCGATGACGCGCCGACCGGGTCGGAAGCCCCCGTTGAGGACGATGCCGGCCAGCGTGGGGAACCCGGCGGCGGCATGAGCGGCGACCAGGGTGACGAGGACGTCGGGCCGGTCGCCCGCGGCGAGGCAGAGGTGGCCGTCGGCGAGGCGCTCGAGCACGTGCTCGGCGTTCATCGCACAGACGAGCATCCCCTCGGCCTCACGGTCGAGGAGCGCCGCGTCGCCGAAGAGGAGCTCCCCGTCGAGCAGGTCGAGGAGGTCGGCGATGAGAGGCGCGCCGAGGAGCGGCACCTCCGGGATCGCCCAGACCGGGAGGTCGAAGCCCGCCAGCCGGTCCCTGACGGCCCCGACCTGGTCCGGATCGCACCGGTTGGCGATGACGCCGAGCGTGGTGGCGTGAGCCGCCGTCAGCTCCTCCATGGCGATCTCGGCCACCTGGGCCACCTCGCCCGGATCCCGCTCGTGGGCCCGAACCACCAGGAGGACCGGTGCGCCCAGGTTGGCCGCCACGCGGGCGTTGAAGGCGAGCTCGGTCGGCCCGGCGACATCGGTGTAGTCGGAGCCGACCACGACCACGACCTCGCAGGATCGGGTCAGCGCCCGGTGCCGCTCGACGATGGTGGCCAGCGCCGCGTCGGCGTCGGCATGGACGTCGTCGTAGGTGACGCCGACGCAGGCCTCGTGCTCGAGGTCCACCCCCTCCCGGGTGATGAGGAGCCGGACCAGCTCGTCGGGCTCCTCGCCGGCGCGGACGATGGGGCGGAACACCCCCACCTTGCGAACCCGACGCAACAGGAGGTCGACCAGACCGAGCGCCACCACCGACTTGCCGGTCTGCCCCTCCGGCGATGCCACGTAGACGGAGCGCGGAGCGGTGGCGGCGGGCACGGCCGGAGCCTATCGACAGCGCTCGTGAGCCCCGTCGGCCACAGGCTCGTCAGCGCCACCCGGGCGGTGCCATGATCGCCGCGTGCATGACGAGATCGACGTGGTGATCGAGATCCCCAAGGGGAGCCGCAACAAGTACGAGTACGACCACGAGCGCCACATCATCCGCCTCGACCGGCGGCTGTTCACGGCCACCGTCTACCCGGCCGACTACGGCTTCCTGCCCGAGACGCTCTCCGAGGACACCGACCCCCTCGATGCGCTGGTCCTCCTCGACGAGCCCACCTTCCCGGGCTGCTGGATCACCGCACGACCGGTCGGGGTGTTCTGGATGACCGACGACGCCGGCCCCGACGCGAAGATCCTGTGCGTCCCCGCCGGCGACCCCCGATGGGAGCAGGTGACCGACCTCGACGGCCTCCCCGCCCACCTCACCGACGAGATCCAGCACTTCTTCGACGTCTACAAGGCCCTCGAGCCGCACAAGTACTCCGACGTGCGGGGCTGGGAGGGCGCCGCCGCGGCCAGGGCCGAGATCGAGTCATGCCGCCACCGGTACGCCGAAGCGCACGGCGGCGCCGGCTGACCACCCGACCGCCAGACGGCTCGCCATCGCCCGCGACTAGCCAGCGGCTCGGAGGCGGCCCAGGAAGTCAGCGGCGATCGGGGCGGCGAGGCGTCCGCCGAACCCGTCGGCGGTCTCCGCGACCACCACGCTGAGGGCGATGTCGCCCTGGTAGGCGATGAACCAGGCGTGCGTGCGAGGAGGCTGCTCGGTCCCGTACTCAGCTGTGCCGGTCTTGCCGTGCACAGGATCGCCCGGCACGCCGGCCACCGCGGTACCACTGCCCTGGGTGACGACGGAGCGCATCAGGCGCTGGAGGGTGGACGCGATCGTCGGATCGAGGGGCTCGGCCGGCGGCTCGGTCGGGGCGGCCTCGGGGTCCAGCACGAAGATGGGCGATAGGTGCCGGCCACGGGCGACGGTCGCGGCCATGTCGGCGAGCACGAGAGGGCTCACCAGGTTGCGAGCCTGCCCGATCGACGCAGCCGCCTTGTCGACTGGGCTGTCGTTGACGGGGAGGTCACCTCGGTAGGCGCCCACGCCGAGATCGCCGCTGTGGCCGACGCCGAAGCGCTGCCCCCACCGCTTGAGCGCGTCGTCGTCCAGCTGGGTCGAGAGGGTCACGAAGGCGGTGTTGCACGAGTGGGCGAACGCATCCCCGAAGGGCACCTCGCCGAGGGCACCTTCCTCCGCGTTACGGAACGACCGACCGTCCACAGTCGCCGTCGGCGGGCAGCCGACGGGAGCGTCGGGGTCGAGGCCCCCCTCCAGCAGCGCGGCCGTGGTCACGACCTTGAGCGTCGAGCCGGGCGGGAGCTGGCCGGTGAGGGCGATCTCCCGACCGACGTTGCCCGGGCCGTTGGCCGCTGCGAGCACGTGACCGTCGCTGACCCGGATCGCGACGAGGGCACTCGGGTGCTCGACCGACGCCAGCGCCTCCTCGGCAGCGGACTGGACGCGCTCGTCGAGGGTGAGCTGGAGGGGCACGCCGGGTTCCGGTTCGCGGCGGTGGAGCACCTCCTGCTCGGCTCCGTCGGCGCCGACCACCACCACCTCCACGCCGGGGCGTCCCGCCAGGCGCTCGTCGTAGCGGCGCTGCAGGCCCGACAGGCCAGCGACGTCACCCGCCTCGTAGCGGTCTGGGTGCTCCTCGACCACCTCGGCGGTGACCTCGCCTGCCGCACCCAGCACAGGCCGGGCGAAGTCGCGCGTCGGGGCGAGAGGCAGCTCCCCCTCCCGGAACACCGTGCCCGGGAGCGGGTGCAGCTGATCCCGGAGCTCCTCGTACGCGTGGGCCCGCAGCGTCAGCACGGGCACGAAGGCATCGTCAGGGGCCGCCTCGATGGCCTCAGCCAACCGGGAGCCGTCGACCTCAAGCAGCTGGGCCAGCGCCGTCGTCAGCGCATCGACGTCCTGGACGCGGCCGGGCTCGACCCCCACGTGCACGACGGGCCGCCCGGTGACGAGCCGGGACCCTCCGGCGCCGATGATGTCGGCCCGGGCCGGCACCACCCGCCGGCGCACGAGCCGGCCGCCGTCGACGAGCCGCGGGTGCACGGTCGCCGGCGAGAACACCACCCGCCACTCGCCGTCAACCTCTCGCAGGGCCGCCGCGGTCGGGTAGCTCAGCTCCTGGTCGCCGCCGAGGTCCCAGGTGACCGTGAACCGGGCCACCGGGTCCTCGCCGTCTCCCGTGCGCTCGACGTCCGCCACCTCGACCGCCGGCGGGCGCTCCATGCTCTGCACCATCGGTGGGTAGGCGGCGGCCACCCCATCCGGGTCGGTCACGGGCCCTTCCTGGGGTCCACCGGCTGACCAGGCGAGCGCGAGGGCCTCGGCCGCATCGCGGGGATCAGGCTCGGACGGACCGCGGACCAGCCACCAGGCGAGGACACCGAGGGCGGCGGCTACGATGAGGCCGCCCAGGGCAGCTTGGCGACGCCGCCGCCGGCGGGTGCGCAGCTGCTCGGCGACGCTGTCGTCGGGGTGGTCGGAGCGCCTGGTGTGGTCCCTCATCGCACCCGGCGCGAGGACGGCCCGAGCTCGGCTGGGACGACCGGCGGCGGCCCGTCGACGCCTCCCGCGCCGAGGGCGACGATGGTGCCGATCCGTTCCAAGGTGCGCGCGTGCACTGAGCCTCCTCTGCTCGAGCCGCCGGTGATGAGCGGGACCGACCGTAGGCAACCCGGACGGATCGGTGCCGGTCGTTTCCGCACAGGGCCACGCGACCCCACGCCGCGCGTGTGCCGCGTGACGCGTCCGCCTCTTGGCGCCATCCGTCGCCTCGAGGAGCTCCAGGACCTCCTCCGCGCGAGCGAGGTCGACCGCGACCTCGTCGCTCGCCCCAGAGAGGGGTACCGCTCGCACCAGGCGCTCGACCCGCCGGGAGATCAGACCACCTGCTCCGAGCGGCCCTTGCCCGACTGGAGCGACTCGAGGTGGGCCAGGTGCTCCTCACCCCAGTCGCCCAACGGCACGAGGGCATCGTTCAGGGCTCGGCCCAACGGCGTCAGGGAGTACTCGACCCGCGGAGGGACCTCACCGTGGTCGGTGCGCTCGATCAGTCCGTGAGCCTGCAGCTGCTTGAGCTGTTGGATCAGCATCTTCTCGCTGACCCCCGGGAGGGCCCGACGGAGCTCGCCATAGCGATGGGAGCGCACCCCGAGCTCCCAGAGGATCAGGGGCTTCCACTTGCCGTCGACGACGCTGACCGCAGCGTCGAGCCCGCAGGTGAAGAACCGCGACCTCATGACCTACCGCCCAGCCCCGGGGCGGTAGACGCTGGTGCGCCGCCCGATGAGGACGATCTCTGGCTCACCGCCGGAGGAGCTCCGCGATCCGTCCATACCCGTCGCGACCGTACCCCTGGTCGACGGCAGCTCGCATCAGCTCCGCCGTGACGAGCGGGAGCGCCGGATCCACCCCACGCTCCTCGGCCGTCTCGACGACGTGGTCGATGCCCCGGAGCATCATGGCCAGGTTGTTGTCGTCGCCTGGGAACGAGCCGTCCGCCAGCTCCCGGGCCAGCTCCTGGGCCACGATGCCGGCCAGCTCCAACATCGACGAGCCGTGCTCGAGGAACTCCGTGGGCTTCACCCCGCCCGTGCCGACGAGCGTGGCGGCGTGCACGAACGAGGTCACCGCCCCGTAGAAGACGTCGAGCAGGCCCATGTCGAGGAGCGCCGCGGCGCCGACCTCGTCGCCGACGAACACGGGCGTGGGAGCGATCGCGGCGAGAGCCGCCACCGAGCGGTCGAAGCCAGCCCGGTCCCCGTCGAGGAGGATGACGGCATCCTCCGTCCCGATCATCTGCGGGGGGACCATCACGGCGCCCGACAGGAACGCCGCGCCCTCGCCTCGCACGAGATCTCCGATGGCACGAGCCTGGCGAGGGGTCACCGAGGTGAGCTCCACGACCGTTCGGTCGCGGAGCGCCGAGGCGGCCAGGCTCAGCACGTCGAGGGCCGCGGCGCCGTCGACGAGGCTCGTGACGACGAGCTCTGCGCCCTCGACCGCCGAGGCTGGATCCGTCGCGGCGGTGGCGCCGATCGCCACCAGGGGTGCGGCCCGCTGCGCCGTCCGGTTCCACACGATCGTCGGGTGGCCGGCTTCGACGAGCGCCCTGGCGAGCGCCGAGCCCATGGCGCCCAGTCCGAGCACGGCGACGTGGGGGTTGTCCGTGGTCATGTGGCCCAGCGTCCACCAGAACCGATGGCCTGACCAGTACGCACCTTTCGGTGCGTACCGGCCCAGGAGATCACGCTGAGGGTCTTCGGCCCGACGGAGTGGTCCTGCGGACGTGGTGCACCAAGTGGTCACCGGTGCCGCTGGGGTGCCTCCCCCTGGTGAGCGGCGACCACCCGGCCGAGCGACGTCGCGACGACCAGCTGCTCGTCCGGGCGGAGGTGGCGGGTGAAGTGCTCCTCGATGCCCCGCCGGTACAGCGGGGCGGTGGACCGAAGGACCTTCCTGCCCTCCGTGGTGATCGACGCGTGGATCACCCGTCCATCGACGTCGTCGGGCTGCCTCGTGACCAACCCCTGCCCTTCGAGCTCGTCGACGATCCGGCTCACACGGGTGCGGGACAGCACGACCCGCTCCCCCAGCTCCCGCATCCTCAGCTTTCCGCCGGCCGCGTTGAGCTCGAGGAGGACGTCGTACCACGTGAGCGGGATCGCCCCTGCCGCATCGAGATCCGCCTCGATCGCCCGCAGGGCCCGGCTGTGGGCCAGCAGCATCGAGCGCCACGCGGCCACGGGATCAGGGTGCTGCGCTGCAGGTTCCATGACCGCATCCTACTCGCAGGTTGTGTGCGTGCGCACGCACCTCTACTATGTGCGCACGCACACTTCATCCATCCCAAACGTGGAGGCACCTCACATGAGCAGCACCGCAGTTCGAACCCTGGGCGGCACCGAGTACCCCGCACCGGGGGTCTGGGCCATCGATCCCGGGCACGCCGAGGTCGGCTTCGTCGGACGCCACTTCGGCCTCACCAAGGTCCGCGGGCGCTTCACCGGGGTCACCGGCTCCGCCGTTATCGCCGAGGACCTGGCCGACTCCACCCTCACGGTCACGATCGATGCCGCGTCCGTTCAGTCAGGTGACGACGCCCGCGACGACCACCTGCGCTCGGCTGACCTCTTCGACGTCGAGGCGTTCCCCCAGGCCACGTTCACCTCGACGGCCATCACCGTCCAGGACGCCACCGGGACCGTGACCGGCGACCTGACGATCAAGGGCGTCACCCGCCCCGTCACGCTCGATGTCGAGTACCTCGGTCACGCCCACGACCCCTGGGGCAACGATCGCGCCGTCTTCAGCGCCTCCACCAGCATCAACCGGGAGGACTGGGGGCTCACCTGGAACATGCTCCTCGACGCCGGAGGGCTCCTCGTCTCGAAGGAGATCCGCCTCGAGATCGAGGTCGAGCTCATCCGCGAGCAGCCGTAGGCGGGTCCGGGGCCACAAACCCCCCGGCGAGCTGTCGATCGCGGGCTTGGCGTTCGTTGAGAGACCGAGGGCGCACCGGCGCCACCGACAGAGGAGCAACGAATGGGCACGCTGACGATCTCGACGTTCATGACGCTCGACGGGGTGGTGCAGGCACCTGGCCGCCGCGACGAGGATCCCGACGGGGGCTTCGACCACGGCGGGTGGAGCTTCCCGTACTTCAGCGCGGACAAGGGCGCGGCGATCGGCGCCGCGTTCGACCGGGCCGACTGCTTCCTGCTCGGCCGCCGGACCTACGAGATCTTCGCCGCCAGCTGGCCGAACCACCCGGACAGGGACGACCCGGTGGCGTCGCGCCTCAACACCTTGCCGAAGTACGTGGTGTCCTCGACGCTGGAGGGCACGGACTGGGAGCCGACGACGATCATCCGCGAGGACCTGCGGACCGCCGTCGCCGCGCTCAAGGAGCAGTACGAGGCGGAGATCCAGGTCCACGGCAGCGCCGCGCTCGCCCAGGCCCTCCACGCCCTGGGCCTCATCGACGAGTACCGGGTCTTCATCGAGCCGGTCGTCCTCGGATCCGGCAAGCGCCTGTTCGAGCCTGGTGCAGCTCCGCGTGCCCTGCAGCTGGTGGATGCAAGGACCCTGAGCGCCGGATCGGTGCTAGCCACCTACCGTCCCGTCGGGCCGCCGACCTATGGCCAGTTCGAGATGGAAGACGGCTTCGGCCTCCCCGATGCCTGAACCCACGTCATGTGGGTACGGTGAGCCGATGCCGCCGCAGGAGACGTCGGAGGTGCTGCACAGGTACGCCGAGGCCTGGAAGGCGGGTGACCTCGTCCAGATCCTCGATGCCTACGCCGACGACGTCGTGTTCCACTACTTCGGGACGCACGCGCACGCCGGCCGCCACGTCGGCAAGGACGCCGCCGTGGCGGCCATGGCGGCGGTGTCGTCGAAGGCCACCCGGACCCTGCTCGAGATCGAGGACGTGCTGGTCGGGGACGGCGACCGGGGGGCGATCCTGGCCACCGAGCGCCTGGAGCGCGACGGAGACGCCGTCGAGGTCCACCGAGCCCTGCACTACCGGGTGGCTGGGGGGCGCATCGTCGAGTGCTGGCTCTACGACCAGGACCAACAGCTGATCGACCGCATGCTCAGGTGACCGATCGAGCGATGCGCACCGAGATCCCACGCCCGCTCCTCCCGCTGCTGGAGTCGACCGCCACCGCGTTCGTGTCGACGATCGGCCCGCGCGGCGAGCCCCAGACCACCCCGCTCTGGTTCCTCTGGGAGGACGGTCGCCTGCAGATCAGCCTCGTCGAGGGTCGCCAGAAGCTGAGGAACCTCCGGCGCGACCCGCGCATCTCAGTCGTCGTCGTCGACCCGACGGAGCCGACCTGGTACCTCGAGCTGCGAGGGCGCATCGACGCGCTCACCCCGGACCCGGACCTCGCTCTCGAGCGCAAGGTGGCCGAGAAGTACACCGGATCCCACGTCGACATCGAGCCACCGGGCACACCCCGCTACGCGACCAGCGTCGTCGTCGAGAAGGTCACCTCACAGCTGGGCCACTGACCGCCGCAAGCGTGGTGCCACCGAGCAGATGCCCGAGGAACCCACTCGACGAGCGCCGGGCCCCACTGGCAGTCTCGACCGATCGCAGGCGCACCGGAGCCGGATGGCCACCGGCTCCGAGCAGGCCGCCGACCTCGGCTCGGCCACCATGATGGAACCACGATCCAGCGAGGTACCGATGGACCACGGCATCAACCTCTCCGAGAAGCTCCAGCGGATCGACGCGCCCTGGTCGCCAGGCACCGTCGCCACCTTCAACGGCCACGACGTCATGGTCGTCCGAGCTGAAGGGGAGTCCGTGTGGCACACGCACGAGGACACCGACGACTTCTTCCTCGTCTTGGACGGTCGGCTCCACATCCGCCTCCGTGATCGGGAGGTCGTGCTGGATCCGGGGGAGCTCTTCGTCGTGCCGGCTGGCGTCGAGCACCAGCCCTACGCCCCCGATGAGGCGACGCTCCTGCTCCTCGAGCCGAGGGGCACCCCCAACACGGGCGACACCGATACTGCGGCTCCGAGGGTCGAGGTGTGAACCGCTGACCTGTCCTCGGGAGTGGCACCCCCAACGGGATTCGAACCCGTGCCGCCACCTTGAGAGGGTGGTGTCCTAGGCCACTAGACGATGGGGGCTTGCACGTGCGTGCGAGGGGTGAACGATAGCCGCACCCGGGCACAGGGGCACATCCGAACCGGGCGGGCCTAGAAGTTCCCCTCGTTGTAGCGCTGCAGGGCCGCATCCGCCGCCCGCTGGGCGCCGGCGAGCGCGTCCTCCGGGGAGGCGCCGCCGAAGACCATCCGGTCCAGGCCCTCCTCGATGGCGTCGCGCAGCTCGTCGTAGGGTCCGACGAGGGGCCCCGGGAAGTCCGGGTCGATCGCCCCGACGAGGTCGTTGGCCAGCTTCAGCCAGGCACCGGCGATCCCGCCCTCGCCGGCGTAGTAGGCCACCACCTCCGGGTCCTCGTTGGCGGCGGCCAACCACGGCATGTACGAGCCGCCGAGCAGGTTCTGGGCCTGGGCGGCAGGGCTGTTCATGAACCGCATGAAGTCCCAGGCCCCCGCCTGCACCTCGTCGGGCGTGGTGGACATGACGTACCAGGCGTCCCCGCCCATCTGGGTGCGGCCGGGGTCGGCCAGCCCGGGGAAGGTGCCGACGCCGAGGTCGAGGCCCGACGTGTCCGGCGTGCCCTCGACGCCGGTGACCTCCTCGCCGCCGAGGAACGCCTCGATCGAGGTGGCGGCCGAGGAGCTGTCGACGAGGATGGACGAGGCCTGCCCGGCGAGGGCCAGGTACTGGTCGATCTGGCCCGGGGTGGCGGGCACGGCGTTGAGCAAGCCGGCCTCGTGCATGCCGTCGAACCACGTGAACAGCTCGAGGGCCTCTTCGTTGCCCTCCAGGGTGGCCGAGGCGGTCTCGTCGGGGCCGCGGCCGTTGTCGTTGTCGACGACGCTGCTCCCGGCGCCGGTCAGCCAGAACTCGATCTTCCAGGAGGACAGCTCGTGGGCGAAGGGGGCGCTGGCCACGTCGGCGTCCTTGATGGCCTGGGCGTGCTGCTGGAGCTCGGCCAGCGTCTCGGGTGGGTCGTCGGGATCGAGCCCGGCCGCCCGGTAGTGGTCCCGGTTGTAGAAGAGCAGGACGTTGCCGAGCCCGACCGTCGCCGGCCAGAGGACGTCGTCGATCGTGTAGTAGCTGCGGGCGGTGTCGACCAGCTGGTCGAGGTCGAACCCGTCGGCCTCGAAGCAGGACTGGGCCGGCAGCACGACGCCGCTGTCGGCCATCGACCGGGTGAAGGTGTCGTCGACCACCACCACCGCCGGCAGCTGCCGTGACGGGAGGGCCTCGTTGAACTTGCGCTGGATCTCGTCGTAGGAGGCGCCCTGGCTCTCGAGGCGGACGCGCACCTTGGGTTGCGACGCGTTGTAGTCGGCCACCAGGGCTTGCAGGGTCTCGAGGGGTCGGGCCGTCTGGGTGTGCCACACGACGACCTCGACCGTTCCAGAGGCCTCATCGAGGGCGTCGACCGGGCAGGTCGGGAGCTCCGCGGCGGGATCGGCCGCCGAGGGGCCGCTCGTGTCGTCGTCACCGCCGCCGCAGGCGGCGGCCAGCAACGTCAGGGCCAGGGCTCCGGCCATCGATCGTCCGAACGCTCGTGTGGTCCTCATGGGGTCATCCCTTCACAGCACCGGCCGTGAGGCCGCGGATCAGGTGGCGCTGCAGGAAGATGAGCAGCGCGAAGACGGGGAGGGCGGCCAGCAGCGCGGCCGCGAGGCCGATGTTCCCCTGGTCGACGGTGGCGGCCGACAGGGACCGGAGACCGATCTGGATCGTCTCCCACCGACCCTCGGTCACGACGGCCCGGGGCCAGGTGTACTGGTTCCAGGCGGCCAGGAACGACACGACGGTGAAGGCGGCCACGACCGGGCGGGTCACCGGCAGCGCCACCCGGCGGAGGAAGGCGAGGTGGCCGAAGCCGTCGAGGGTGGCCGCGTCGCGCAGGTCCCGCGGGATGCCGAGGAAGCCCTGCCGCAGGAGGAAGGTGCCGAAGGCGGTGGCGAGGAACGGGGCCGCCAGTCCCTGGTAGCTGTTCAGCCAGCCGAGGTCCCGCATCGTCTGCACGTTGGCGAGGAGGGTCACCTCGATGGGAAGCATCAGCGTCGCCATGAAGGCGGCGAAGAGCAGCCGGCGGCCGGGGAACTCGAGGAAGGCGAAGGCGTAGGCCGCGACGATCGACGTCGCCAGCTGGCCGCCCACGATCAGCGCGGTGACGACGGCGCTCGTCAGCGCCTTGGTGCCCAGGTCGCCGTCGGAGAAGGCACGGGAGAACACGTCCCACTGGACGTCGACCGGGTGAAGCGGCCGGCCCTCCTGGAAGTAGGTGGCCGGTGTGGAGAGCGCCCGCACGAGGGTCATGTAGATCGGGAACAGCACCACCACCGACAGCCCGGTGAGGACGGCGTACCAGCCGGCCTGGCTCCAGCGCGACCGGGGGGCGTCAGCTGCCATAGTGCACCCGCCGCTCGAGCAGTCGGATCTGCAGGAGGCTGACGACGAGGGTGATGCCGAACAGCCCGAGGGCCATGACCGCCCCCTCCCCCTGGTCGAGGGGCTGCTGCCGGTTGAAGATCTTGTAGACCAGCGTCTCCGTGGAGCGAGCCGGCCCGCCGCCGGTCAGGATCTCGATCTGGCCGAAGGCCTGGAACCCGAAGATCACGAGCACCACCACGAGGAAGAGCAGGGTCGGCGAGATCAGGGGGAGGGTGATCCGGAACAGCTTGCGGAGCGGGCCGTACCCGTCGAGGGCGGCCGCCTCGTCGATCTCCTCGGGGACGGCCTGGAGGCCGGCCAGCACGATGATGAACGTGAGCCCGAGGTTGGCCCACACCGCCGAGAGGGCGACACCTCGCAGCGCGCTGTCGGTGTGGGCCAGCGAGAGGAAGCGAACGTCCCCGAAGAACCCGATCTGCGGGTTGACGAGGACGAGGAAGATCACCGAGGCCACCGCCACCGACGACGCCACCGTGGACGCGAAGATCGTCTGGAAGACCTTGATGCCGCGCAGCCGCCGGTTGGCCGCCACCGCCAGGGCGACGCCCAGCACGATCCCGATCGGGACCGTCAGAGGACGAAGCGGACGGTCACCGAGAGCCCGCTGCGGAACTCCTCCCCGCCGAGCACCTCGCGGTACTGGGACAGGCCCACGTAGCGCTCGGCCGTGCCGAACCGGTTCTTCTGGTGGAGCCCCAGGTCGATGAGGCGGTACAGCGGGTAGAAGACGAACGCACCGAAGATCGCCGCCGAGGGGACGAGCAGCGACCAGCCGAGCAGCGCCTGCCTCGTCCGGCGACCCATGGGGGAAGTGTCCTCTGGGCCGCTCGGGACGAGCAGGGCCGTTGGTCACTTCGCGCCGGGACCCTGCTGCGACCCCGACGATGCGGGCGTCAGTGCGACGGCAGGCGCACCACGGTGAAGAAGAACTCGTCGACCTGGCGGACGACGTTGACGAACTGTGCGAAGTCCACCGGCTTGGTCACGTAGGCGTTGGCGTGGAGGTCGTAGCTGCGCAGCACGTCCTCCTCGGCCTGGGACGTGGTGAGGACCACCACGGGGATGCGCCTGAGCACCGGGTCGTCCTTGACCTGGGCCAGCACCTCCCGGCCGTCCAGGCGGGGCAGGTTCAGGTCCAGCAGGATGAGGTCCGGCACCACCGCGTCGGCGTAGTCGCCCTCCCGGCGCAGGAAGGCGAGGGCCTCCTCGCCGTTGGCCACCGTGTGGAGGGTGTTCGCCACCTTGGAGTGCTCGAGGGCCTCCTTGGTGATCAGCACGTCGCCGGGATCGTCCTCCACGAGGAGGATCTGGATCGGCTGGGCGTCGGCGGCGCCGAGCTGGTTCATCGTTCGTTCCCTTCGAGGGTGGTGGTGAGGTCGGAGCCTACGGGAGCGGGGGGCAGCCCGAGGTCGGCGACCGGGTCCGGAGTCGCCGTCGTGGCTTCCCCGCCGGCGTCCTCGGGAGACGGCTTGGGGATGGTGAAGCGGATCGTCGTGCCCTCGGCGACCGACGTGTCCACCCAGATGTGGCCGCCGTGGTGCTCGATGATGCGCCGGCACAGGGCCAGGCCGATGCCCGTGCCGCTGTAGGCGTCCTTGGTGTGGAGGCGCTGGAAGATGACGAACACCCGGTCGGCGTACTCGGGCTCGATGCCGATGCCGTTGTCGGCCACCGAGACCTCCCAGTGCTCCGGCGCCTCGTCGGCCGTGACCCTCACGACCGGGGGCACGTCGGGGCGGCGGAACTTGATGGCGTTCCCGATGAGGTTCTGGAACACGGCCGTGAGCAGGTTCAGCTCGCCTTCCACGACCGGGAGCTCACCCACCTCGACGGTGGCGCCGGTGTCCTCGATCCGCTCCGAGAGGTTCTCGACGGCCCGGTGGGCGCAGTGGTCGAGCTCCACCGGCTTCAGCTCAGCCGAGAGGCGCCCGACCCTCGAGAAGGCGAGGAGGTCGTTGATGAGCACCTGCATGCGCCGGGCGCCGTCCACCGCGAAGGCGATGTACTGGTCGGCTCGCTCGTCGAGCTGTCCGCCGTAGCGCTGCTGGAGGAGCTGGGAGAACGAGATGACCTTGCGGAGCGGCTCCTGGAGGTCGTGGCTGGCCACGTAGGCGAACTGCTCGAGATCCCGGTTCGAGCGCAGCAGCTCCTCGGCCGCCTCGGCCAGCTCCGTGCGGGCCAGCTCCACCTCGCGGAGGTCGGCCTGGATGCGGGCCCGCATGGCTTCGACGGTGCTCGCCACCGCCACGATCTCGGGCGGGCCGCGCACCTCGATAGGGCGGTCGAGCTCGCCCCGCCGGACGGCCTCGGTCTCCTCCCCCAGCTGTTCGAGGGGGTCGGTGACCCACCGACCGAGGGCGATCCGGATGGTGGCGGCCACCACCAGGAGCGCGAGCACCGCTCCCGTCAACGAGGTGACGAGGTTGCGGGTCGCATCGTCGAGGTCGCTGCGGGCCCGCGCCGCGCGTCGTCGGAGCTCCTCCTGGAGCTCGGCCACATCGGCCCGGATCCCGTCGAAGACCGCCCGACTGGCCTGAACCACCGAGGGCGGCACCTCCTGGTCCGCCTCGACGGCGCGCAGCTCGGCCGCCGCGAAGTCCTCCTGCCAGCTCCGCGCCGCGCTGGCGATGGCCTCGATGCGCGGCGCGAGGTCGTCCCGGTCGCCGACGAGCTCCCGGAGCGCAGCCAGCGCTTCGTCCACGGTCCGTCCGCCGGCTTCGTAGCCCTCGATGAACTCAGGGGCCTCCGTGAGGAGGACGCCGCGGACGGCGTTCTGCTGGGCGAGCAGCCCGCTGAAGTAGTCGTCGGTGGCGACGATGGCGGGGTCGAGCTCGTCGATCACGCGCTCCCGCGCGTCGAGCACGTCCTGGAACGCCGCGAAGCCGACGCCCAGGGTGGCGGCGGCCACCACGGCGGCGGCGGTGAACATGAGCCGGACCCGACGACGCAGGGGCCACCGCTCGGCTCGGGTCGGTGCGGGTGGACCCGGGCTCATCCCTGAGCGGTGCCCTGCAGCAGCAGGAGGGCGACGTCGTCGGGCAGGTCGGCCCCGTGGAGGGCCTCGGCTCGGGACAGGAGCGAGTCCACGAACGCGTCGGGGTCGCCCAGCGCCGTGTCGGCGACCGCCGCCGTGAGGCCCTCGATGCCCCACCGATCGGCGGTGCCCTCCACGCGACCCTCGACGAGGCCGTCCGTGTACACGAGCAGCGCCCAGTCCTCTGCCAGCGCCACCTCCTCGGCCTCCCAGCGAGCGGACGAGGTGATGCCGAGGGGCAGCCCGCGGGTGCCGATCTGCAGCTCGTGGACCTCGGGCGCCACGAGCACGGGCGCAGGGTGACCGGCCAGGATCACCCTCGCCCGACGGCGGTCCGGTGAGATGCTCACCTGGCAGGCGGTGGCGAACATCTGGTGGTCCCACTCCCGGCGGAGGAGCGCGTCGACGTGGTGGAGCGTCTCGGCGGGGTCGTGCCCGGCGAGC
>Ga0208490_100753_pt1 | contig 16367 bp, 17 predicted proteins | sample SubbioAug_CSWold_FD_184818 | JGI IMG/M metagenome (GOLD analysis project Ga0208490, IMG submission 184818) | Serpentinite rock and fluid subsurface biosphere microbial communities from McLaughlin Reserve, California, USA - CR11Aug_CSWold (SPAdes) | ecosystem: Environmental > Terrestrial > Deep...
CCATAGTTTTTCATCAATCCACCAAGAACTCCTACTAGCATTACTGTTAGTATTGTATCCCTTGAGTGTGTTGAAGTAAAAACACCAATAAAGGTTTTAAAAAACACTTCCAATCCAAGACCTGAAAGTAATGATATGATTATTGCAACTACAAAAATACTTGTACTGAGTTTAATATTTTTCTTGATCATTATAGGTAATAATATAAATGAACCTAATACAACTAAAACTTGTGTCATAATTCTTCTCCTCTTAATTAATTCGTCTATCTAATGATATCACAACATAATCTAGAAAAAAATAGGCTATTACGCCTATTTAATTTCTTTAACCTATACTTACTCTGTTACTTCCAAAATCCTGACTTTTCTTTAACTGATCAAGTCCTCTACTTATGAGGCTATATAGGACATCCTCTTCCATTAGTTGTGTTCCACCACAAGAAATTGTGAATTTAAAATTTTTCCCATGGATTATGGTGCTAAACTGATCAACTGACATCCTTAGTCTATCCAGTAGTACCTTTAAGCTGTCTTGATTGAATTCTCTAACACCAACTAAATATTGATGTTCATTGATTTGTTCCACCAAGTCTATTGGTCTTGTCAACGAACCTAAAGACTTCTTCACTTCATTCATTGATATAACAAGGGCTTCTTCTCCAATTTCTTCTTTAACAAAGTCATAAAAATCAATGTCTACAATTCCAAGGGAAAAGTTTTCTCCTTTTTCTTTAAGTCCTAGAATTCTTTCTTCTAAATACTCTACTACCTTATCATTTAAATTTATATACTCCATAATCACCCTCCAGTAATCTAAAATAACAATGAAATTCTTTTAAAATTATTGTATCTATTCTCTTTTATCTTTACCCATACAGCAATTAAAAATTCTTTGAATATCATTTTACTATGTAGTTTATGTTACCTGTCAAATGCTGTTACAACCAGTACAGCTACTAAAATGGATACGAAACCAAATATCATTCTAGTTGTTATTACCTCATTAAAAATCATAACCCCTATAACAATACTTGTTATGGGCTCTAAAGTGCTAAGTATAGATGTGTTTTCAGGTCCAATCAAAGCAACTCCGATTTGAAATAGACTAACTCCTAAAAATGCCACTAATATTGAAAGTAATAAACTTACTCCCCAGCCCAATGGACTCATGGAAAATGCCAAAGACCCTGTTGCTAAACCAAATACCAACATCATAGAACTTGCAATTATACATAAATACATGGTCATTTTTAAGGCATTCATATTCTTTAGCCCACTTCTATCTAAAAAAATTACATAGAATGAATATGTTATTGCTGACCCAAATGCAAGGACAACCCCAATAATATTAAGATCTCCACTGGAATTATTTAATAATAAAACTCCTATTAAAGTTAAGCTTACAGCCAATAATTTTGCTGAACTTGCTGGGTACTTAAAGAAAATAACATATGTAAGTATCACTAAGACTGGGTAAACAAAATGAAGCGTTGTGGCTATTCCAGATGCAATATAATTATATGACATATATAATGTGAGTGCTGTGGCACCATAACCCATAGTACCTACAATCAAAAGCTTTTTAAGTTCTTTTTTAGAAACTCCAATTGTTGTTTTTTTATCCCTTTTTACAAAGAAATACAGTATGGGAATAACCAATATAAATCTTAAAAAAGTTAGTGTAACAGCATTTGCACCTTCTTGATATGCAGTTTTTGCCATAAGAGGCATACTCCCAAATACAATTGCTGATATCATAACTGCAATGATTCCTTTTACTCTTGTCAATGGAAACTCCCCCCCTATGAAATGTGCTTCCTATTATTATATACCTTATAATTTTCTTTGCAAATATTGTCTTCTGAAAAATCAAAGATTCAATCCTATAATATCAATGATGAAAACCCTTAGTTTTAGTGGTATAATATTTTTAACACTGGGAGGTATTTCTGATGATAAAAAAGAAGTACATATTTTACATTGTATTCATATTACTAGTTATTGGCATATATTACACTATTACATATTCATCATTCATATCTTTAGGGTTTGATGCTTATAAAACCTCAAATAGTGATCTGAAGGATATAGTAGAAGTTAAACCAATAGAAAATCCATTCTATGAATATATTGAAAAACCACAAACACAGTTCAATGTTCTAGAAGAAATTAAGCACCAAAATAGCAATAGTGAAGAAGATACTAATCAAGTGGAACAACAAGAGGAGATTGTATTTGTGAAAAAAACCACTCCAGCAAAAAATCAAGATCCAGTTAATGAAGCTGTCCTCCAGAAAGAGGAAATTCTTGTCCCTGATTTTAATGTGTTAGCAGCTGAATACTACTTAAAATTTAATAATCTTGAAGAAACCTTAAAGATGAATTTAGATACTCTAATCGAAGAAGCAATTCTAGATTACAATAGTAAAAAATATAAGAAATTAAGACTTGCTCAAATATACTTAAATAAGGGTAGTCAACTTGAAAAGGAATCTGATGTTTTATTTTATGCTACATTAACAGAATTTGAAAACACTTTAGATAAATATTCATATGACAAAAATATCCTTAGTGAAATCGAAAATTATTACACTAGCAATAAAACAGCACAAAAGAAGGAAATAATGGAAAAAGGAATGAGTCTTATAAATGGAAAATAGTAGAGGAAAAAACCTCTACTATTTTAATGTATTATTTGAATTCTTTTAATACCCTGTCTAAGTCTTTTTTGTTATCATCTGACAATTCTCTTAATGGTCTTCTTGTATAACCACCTTTATATCCCAACTGATCCAATGCGTATTTTAGACCAGATACTCCTAATTTAGAAGTTACATAATTGTTGATTTCCAATAAACTTTGTTGGATTTTTAATGCTTCAACCATATTTCCATTTCTATAATTTTCAACAAGTTCTACACATTTCTCTGGTAAAATATTAGCTAATGCCAGTGTAGCACCTCTTGCTCCAACTGCTAAAGCTGGTAATAAATACCCTGCATTTCCTGCAAATACAATAAAATCTTCATCAGTGTCCCTGACAATTTCTGCTATTTGTACAATATTTCCTGAAGTATCTTTAACACCTACAATATTTGGATGCTTTGCTAATTTAGCAATTAAGGAAGCAGATATATTAATTCCAGTGTTTCCTGGCATATTGTATATCATTACTGGAAGTGGAGATTCATCTGCTACATCTTTGAAATATCCATATAAAATGTCTTCCTTCATTCCACTTGTATAATAGTGAGGAGGTAGTACTAAAACAGCATCTGCTCCAATTTCTGCCACTCTTTTATTCATTTCTACAGTTTCATATACAGATTCGCAGCTAGTTCCAACTATTATTTTTTTGTCTTTTGTAAAGTTGTTTACAACAAACTCAATCACTTGAAATTTTTCTTCTTTGGTTAAGTAAACGAACTCTCCATTTGATCCTAATACAACAATTCCATCTAAACCTGTCTTTGCCCATATATCCAAATTATGCTTCATGGCATGATAATCAACCTTTTCATCTTTAGTAAATGGTGTAACTACAGGTGTGTAAATTCCTTTAAACATATTATTCTCTCCTTTAATTTTATTATATTTTTTTATTAATTAATAATAATAATCGACCAATGGTCTCTCCTGCATTTATCATCAGGGATTTAGAATCCCTCATAGCTTCATTTAAACTCATAGGCTTATTGATTGTGCTAATAATCAAGTCTATTCCCGATTCATACACATCTTCTATTCCTTCTCCTATACTTCCACAAACTGCTATAACATTTTTACTATATTCCTTCGCCCTTTTTGAAACTCCCACTGGTACTTTCCCATACTTGGTTTGATAATCAATACTTCCTTCACCAGTTATTACTAAATCCACATCTTTGACTTTAGAATTAAAATCTATTAAATCAAGTATTTTTTCAACTCCAGGCTGGAGACTCCCTCCAATAAAAGCAATAATTCCTGCTCCTAATCCTCCTGCAGCTCCTCCACCTGGAATATCTCCAACATGGATTCCCAAATATTCATTAATTTTATTACACAAATGGATCAATCCATTATCCAGTACTTTAATATCATCTTGGGAAGAACCCTTTTGGGCACCAAATACAAAAGATGCACCGTTTTCTCCAAACAATAAATTTCTCACATCACTTATTCCAATTATTTCAACATTTTCTAGCATTGGATGCCTATTTGATAAATCTATACTTTCTATCAGTTCCAAGGATCCTCCACCAAATTTAATCTCTTCACCCTTGTTATTTTTAAATGAAACTCCTAATGCTTGTGCCATACCAACTCCACCATCGTTTGTTGCAGATCCCCCAAGGCCAATGTATATTTTTTTTGCACCATTATTCAATGCATGCCTTATTAACTCTCCTGTTCCATATGTAGTTGTTATAATGGGGTTTCTGTCTTTTTCAGGTACAAGTATTAGTCCTGATGCTAAAGCCATTTCAATAATTGCAGTATCATCATCTATAATACCATAGTATGATTGTATTTCTCTACCTAAAGGATCCCTAACATTTAAAAAAACTTTTTTTCCAGATGTTTGATCAATTACGGTGTCAACACAACCTTCTCCTCCGTCAGACACAGAAAGTTTTATTATCTTTACATCATCAATGATTCTACTAATACCCTCTTCCAAGTACTCAGCTACTTCTATACTACTTAAACTTCCTTTAAATGAATCAGCTGCAATTAGTATTTTAATTCTCATCACTCTTTTCTAAAATCAAGTATACCAGTATTATAACAAAATAAGAGCGAAAAATATCGCTCTTACTTGAATAAATTATATAACTCTCTTTCAGTATCTATATATTTTAATACTTCTTCTTGTAATGTTTCCATTTTCTTATAGGTCATATCATAAGTCGGGCAACCACTTGGAGGCATTGTATAGTTATTTGTTACCTTTTCTAAATCTTTAAAAGCCTCTATAAGTTTTTTATTGTCCTCTTCCACATCATCTATGGCTTCTATGATCTGTTTTCTTAGACTTTCTGAAGGTTTCTTCTCAAAATCCCAAATCAATGGCAATACTATCATTTGTTTTTTTACTAAGGATAGTTCAATTTCATTTTCAACCTTACCATAAGCTCTATGAACTAAGATTAACTCATCTTTACAATCTTCATAATGTACCTTTAGGATTTTATATGCTAATGCTTTAATAATTGGTAATTCAGTTTTTAAGTAGCTTTGATGATTCTCAGCTATGTCCTTTATTGTATCTACTACACTCATTCTCTTATCAATCATTCTCAATCTCTCCTTTCAATCTTCAAATGATTGATACCCATTAAAAGGGTAAAATACCACTAAATATTATCGTAAAAGTCAGTCCATTCTCTCCATCCCATTTCTACCATTTTTCTTGGACACAGTTTTAGAGAAGCGTCAAAATGCCTAATCACTGATTCCTTTTTTAGGTTATGCTTTTCCAATAAATACTGGATCAGTCTTATCCCATTTTCCTTTGTTTTTTTCCAATCTCCATCTTCATTAACACATAATTCAATTCCAATAGAGTTACTGTTTCTTATACCAAATCTTCCTTTTCCATCACCACAATGCCAAGAAGAATGATAATCCTCTATTAGTTGAATTATCTGGTCATTATCCACAAGATAATGGCAAGATGACTTTCTACCATCACTGCTAAAGTACCTATGGTGATTGTAAGCATTTGCTCCCTTATTAAAATTTCCTGTATCGTGAATTACTAAATACTTTATACTTTCTCCACCTCTAGATGAGTAATATCTTCCAATCAATAATTTTCTAATCATAGTATTTAGAAATCTCCTCTCTTAGTTTTTTTAGGCCATTTGATTTTGTGTTCAAAATTGTCCTATAGGTTAAATTGTATTTTTTTGCAATTTCAGTTATGTTCATTTCATTTAAGTAGTAGTCTTTTATTATTTGACTTTGTCTACTGGGTAGCTCCTCTATTGCAGTCAATAAAAATTTTATTTCCTCCTTAATTATAAACTCCTTTTCAATATCCTCCTGAGATGAAATTAAATTTATAAGCTCTTCTTTTTCGTCCCCAAAGCATTCATTTAATGAAATCTCCTTTGTGTCTTTGTTTAAAGATAAGTATAAATATTTTAATCTAGACTTAACATAGCCTAAAAAAGGAACATTTTTTTCATCATTAAATGAATTTATACACTGAATCACCATAATTCTCCCTTCTTGAACCATATCTTCAAATGCTTCATCTCCCCAATAATATTTGTTAATACTACTTGATATTAAGGGATATAGTCTTTTGATTAACTCCTTAATACATTCTTGGTCTTGATTCTTTGAAGCTCTATACAAACTACTTATTTCTTCTGACATTTCTTTCTCCTTTGGAGAAAGGCGCCTTTCTTGTTATTCCTAGGTGAGTAAATAATACAATAATTTGAGAGAAACAAAAAAAGTAGAATTAGCTCATGTGGCTACTCTACTTTAATTATTATTCTTTTTTAGAAAATCATCTAATTTCATATATAATCTTGCGATATCCGATTTCATAGCAGGACCATCCTGCTGATTATAATACTCCAGCGACTCCTTAACTAAACTATATTCCTTTTTCCCCACCAATTCCCTTACTATTTCCCCATAATGGATCTGTTTATCAATAGTTTCAAAAGTACACAAAGCTTTCAACTCGACTTTATTATTTAGCCGAATCAGAACATCTCCTTCTTTTTTAATTATTTTCTCAATGGCTTTTAGTTTAATATATCCCATTGCTCCATCATCTTTACCAATGGGTTCCCTTACTTTTAATTGTATATAAACCAATTCAGGAGTAATGGGTATTGGTATGTTAACCTTTATGGGAAGCAATTTTCTATAGTAATTATTAGATTGACTTAAATCCAACTGATAATGTCCGCAAAGTTGTCTGATTACAGTTTTAATTGTCTTTTTTACTTTTATTCTTCCTTTATCTGTTTCTAAGTATGTACAATTGCCATTTTCTCCATCATATGTGGGAATAATAGCTAATAGGTCGTTTTCAATCCATTCCTTCATTCTTGCCTCCCTTATTTTTTTAGTTTCGATATGACTTATATACAAATATACCAGAACATGTGTTCTGTGTCAAGGCGAAAATAAGTCCCTACCAGAGGTAGGGGCTTGATTATATAAGTTCTAAAACTCCACTTAGTACTATTTCTATTCCTTTAGCTAAGTCTTCATACTCAGTCCATTCCTCAGGATGATGACTTAATCCATCCTTACTTGGAACAAAAACTAAACTAGTAGGGGCAATTCTTGCCATCATCATAGCATCGTGACCTGCTCCAGAGTTCATTCTTTCATACTTTATTCCAAGTTCCTTTGATTTTCTTTCCAGTAATAAACAAATTTCTTCGCTCATTAAAACAGGAGCTATATATAATGTCTTTCTGGAATCAATATCCACTGGATATTTTTCTTTTAGTACATCCACTAATTCCATCATTTCCACATTTATTTTGTTGATAATTTCATCATTTGTTGCCCTTATATCCACAGCTAGTTGTACATATCCAGGAATAACATTTGAAGCATTTGGAAGAACTTTCATTTCTCCAACAGTTCCAACTGCCCCATGGCCTGCTTCTCTTGCTATTTTATTTAGTCCCAGTATAAATTCTGAAGCTGGGAGCAATGCATCTTTTCTATTGTTCATAGGTGTAGTTCCTGCATGTCCTGCTTTTCCTATAAATCGGATTTCATGCCTATCTAGACCTACAATTGTTTGGACTATACCAACTTCCTTTTCACTATCCAATAATACCGGACCTTGCTCAATGTGAAGTTCGATAAATGCTTTTATACTCCCAATTTCTCTCTTTGCATTCTTTAAATTAGGAGTTATGCCATAGTCCATCATAGCCTTTCTTAAACTAATACCATTCTTGTCAAATGTTGTATCCAGTTCTTCTTCTTTTAGATCCCCAGTAATGGCTCTTGAATTACTTATACCATTGCCAAATCTAACTCCTTCTTCATCATTAAAAGCTACAACCTCAAATGTATGGTCATGATTAATTTTTTCTTCAAATAAATATCTAGCAATTTCCAACCCTGTTACAATTCCTGCCATTCCATCAAATGATCCACCATTTATAACTGTATCATAATGGGATCCAACAATAACAGTAGGTAATTCTGGCTTATTTCCAAGCTTCTTGCCAAACAAGTTTCCATATCCATCTTCATAAATTTCTAAACCAATTTTTTTCATTTGATTTTTAATATGTTCTCTTGCTTCTTTGTCTTCTTTTGTAAATGACAACCTAGTCATCCCTTTTCCTGGTGATGCATTAAAAGATGAAAGATTTTCAATATCCCTTTGTATTCTCTCAACATTCACTCTCATAGATTCATCTCCTATCTATTTAAAAACCTCTCTCTTTCAGAATCTGGAACTAAACTTCCCCCTGTTGCCCACATCATCTGATAAGGATATTTATCACTATATAGCATATTTGTAAATATTGGACCATTAAACCCTGCAAGGGCTGATGGTTCAATAAATATTTCTTCACTTTCATATAAACCCTTTAGATAATAATACAATTTATGATCTTCTATGGTAAAAGCACCTGATAAAAGACTCTCCATCATCTTTCCTACAAAAGCTGAAGGTCTTCCTACTGCCAATCCATCTGCCCCTGTTTTGTTATCAAGTCCAATATCAAAAACAGAAATTTCATCATGTTTACCTGTTGCTAGACCTAATAACATACATGGAGAATGAGTAGGCTCTGCAAAATAACAGTGCACTAAATCACCATAAACTAATTTTAAACCATATGCAACTCCACCGGGACCTCCACCAACTCCGCATGGAAGGTATACAACCAAAGGATGATCTTCATCAACAATTATATTCATTTCATCTAATTGTTCCTTTATCCTCATACCACCAACAGCATATCCTAGGAAAAGGTCTCTTGAATTTTCATCATCAACAAAATGACTTTTGGGATCTGAGTTTGAGTTTTTTCGTCCTTCTTCCACAGCCTTTGAATAATCATCAGGGTATTGAATAACTTGGACACCTTTACTTCTTAGCAACTCTTTCTTCCACTCTTTTGCGTCAATGGACATATGAACTATAACCTTAAATCCCACTTTTGCACTTATGGTTCCTATGCTTAAACCAAGATTTCCTGTACTACCCACTTGAACTGTATAATTACTAAAGAATTCCTTAAATCTCTCTTCAAGAAGGATTGAATAATCATCCTCTAAGCTTAACATTCCACTTTCAATAGCTAAAGTCTCAGCATGCTTTAATACTTCATATATTCCACCTCTTGCCTTAATTGATCCAGCAATTGATAAAAGATCATCTCTTTTTAGCAAGAAACTCCCTGGCAAAGTCATCTCTTCGTTTTCCTGCATCCATGTCTTAAACTTTGGTATTGAACTTATTGGTGATTCAATAATTCCCTCTTTTACTTCAGGAAATGCCTTTTGTATATATGGAGCAAACCTTTCAAATCTAATCTTTGCATCCATTACATCTTCTTTAGTTACTGGAAGGGCATTTTCTACTTCATTAAAGGATTTATAGTTTGGATTTATCCAAAATACTTCTTTCATCTCTTTCAATTCATTTACAATATCCATAAAAAAACCTCCCTAAATAATCAACTCCAGGAAATAGTCCTCCTGGAGTTATTATATCCTTTTACAAAGATTTTGTCATAAGAAGTTAGAATGAGAATATGTCCTTTGCGGATGTTTCTTCCAAGAAATCTAGATACTCTTTTTTAGTCATAATAGGTGTAAAGTTATCTATAATTTCTTTAGCTTCTTTTGCACCATCATATAGTAAATCCACCAATGTCATTGCAAATACTTTAGCTGGAATTATATATGCTAATTCTTTATCATCCACTGAGTATGTCCTAGTGTGTAATGCACCAGAAACACCACCTATCATTGGATGAATACCTGGCATTATGTGAGTTATATCCCCAAAGTCAGTTGAACCTGACATAGCTCCTCCCATTTCTATTTCACTTTCTCCTAGGAACTCTAAAAGGTTGTTTTTATAAACTTCATCTAGTCCAATACAGCTCTTAAGTGGTAAATATCCGGGTATCTCTTGAATTTCAACCTTTGCACCTGTAGCCAATGCTCCAGCTTTAAGGCAATTATTAACTTTTGTATTGGCAAGTTTTATCCCTTGAATAGTACTTCCTCTAACATATGTTTCCATTTTAACATCAGCAGGAACGACATTTACTATGTCTCCTCCTTTTGTGATGATTGGATGTACTCTTATATGATCTTCATCTCTAAAAGTTTCCCTTTGGGAATTAATATTATTTAAAGCTAACATTGCAGCATTTAATGCATTAATTCCAAGGTGAGGTGCCGCACCTGAATGTGCTTCTCTTCCTATGAAATTTACCTTCTTTCCAACAAAACCATTACTTGTTGTACCAAGAGCTGCTTTTGTTTCTCCTTCATAGGATGTAGAGTGAATCATCATAGCCATATCTACTTGGTCAAAATAACCTCTTTGAATTAATTCTTGTTTCCCACCAGCATATTTTAATTTTCCCTCATCAATTAGCTTTGATCTATAATCTATTTCTATAAACTCTTCAGCTGGAACTGCCATAAATTCAACAGAACCTGCCAAATGATCCATTGCTCCCGACTTAATAATTCCTGCTGCACATCCTAACATAGCTCCTAGTTGAATATTATGTCCACACGAATGAGATGCTCCATTTTCTCCTGCATCTTTGTGATCATGACATATAACAGAATCCAATTCACCCATAACACATACATTAGGTCCTTCTTCTCTTTTTCCAGTATTTGCTCTACATCCAGTAATAGCTATATTTTCTTCAACCTGGAGGTCTAATTTCTTCAAAAACTCAGAAACCTTTTGTGTAGTTCTAAACTCTTTAAACCCTAGTTCAGGATTCTTATAAATATCATCTGTAAAATCATGAATCTCTTTTGCATATTCATCAATAGCTTGACATACTTTCTTTTTTAATTCTTGTCTATCCATTTCTTTCACTCCTTAAAATTAAATGGGTAGCAAAGCTACCCATTTAAATCTTATTAAACTAAATAATTCCAGTTGCACTAAGCACTATTTGAGCAACTATTGCAGATCCAAAGAATGTTCCTGCAAATACAAATATAGCTACTATGAATACTTTCCAACCTAACTTTTTAAACTCACCTAATTTATTACCTACTGATATTCCTGCAAATGCAAGAATTGGTGTAGTCGTTCCTAAAAATACTACCTCATTTGTATACTTTAAGAATAATTCTGCAGTTGGCATAAAAGGCATACTCAATATAAACGCAAGAAGAGAAGCCCAAGCAAAAGCAGGGAATTTAATTTGTGGTACAAATTCTTTTATAAGTAATGCGATAAAAGCAATTAATAAAACTAAAATCATACCTGGAATGGAAGTGATGATATTCTTATCATAACCAATCCATTGACCGACTAAGATCATAACTCCAGTTATTAGAAGAACAAGAATATAGTTTGTGAATTTCGCGCTTTTTTCATTCATCTTATTTCCTCCTTCCAAGTACTGGTTCTAACTTCTTGTAAAGGAAGTTTGTTATAGGCAATCCAAGGAAATACTCTGCATACAATCCAGTAACACCTGTTAACATATTACTTGTTGCAGCATAAGCAAGTACTGTTTCTTTCATAGCTGGGTCAACAGCTTCAGATAATGCTCCTGATGCAGCTGCCATCATACTACCACTACCCATACCAGTAGCCATGGCTAAAGCATATGGATGTAGTCCAGTTGAAAGTGAAAGCGAACCTAAAATACTAAAGAATATTGTTCCAAAAAGTGTACCTATTAGATATGTTCCAAGAACTCCAGTACCTTCTGGTGAACTGATACCATATTTCTCACCAATTATACCCAGTGCAGACTCTCTACAAATTGAGAATGTAGCACCAACTGACTCTCTCTTTAATCCTAATAATAATGCTATTGGTAATGCTAGGAATATAGTTCCAAGATTTCCTAATTCTTGTAGTAATAAAGCAGGACCTGCTTCAATTACCTTTACTATATTTGGACCAACCAATGTACCATACTTAACTCCCAGTGGAAGCAAAGCAATCATTACGAAGGTTCCTGCTAAGTCTACTTCTTCAGTTCCTATAAGTTTTCCAAGGGCAGGAATTCTTTTACCTAGCACTCCTGGAGTAATAAGAATACCCATTACAACTGCGAAAAGCATTGGCAAAAGAACAATCGTACCAATTCCTACATCGATTCTTTGAGTTCCTATCATCTCAGCTAAAATGGTAATAATAAATGCAGCAACTACTAAGCTGACAACTGATGATTTTTTCATACAATACCTCCTATCGTTTTTAGTTAGTAACTACAGTACCTCACCACCTCCTAAAGGATTTTCTCTATGACAAACACCTACTTTACCAAATTATAAAGTTAGTGTACTGTTACTATTAATAATACAATGATTAAGTCAAGTTTTCAATACTTTTTAAGACCATCTGACTCATAAATGCCGAGGCATTAATTATTGCTCTGTCATCTCCATCAAATCTAGGATTATGCCAAACATAATTCATGTCCTTTTCTTTATTGCCTACACCAAGCCAAAAGAAAAATCCTGGAGCATGTTGGGCAAGTATGGAAAAATCTTCTCCACCCATTGAAGGGATAGGATCGTATATATACTCTTCTCCTAATACCTCCTTGCAAGATTCTAAAGCTAAAAGGGTTAGATCTTCAGGATTATAAACTGCAGGAAGATCAAATATATAGTCAAGTTCACCTTGAACTTGGTATACATCTGCCGTAGATTCAACTACCTTTTTTATTCTCTCAGGTAATAATTTCCTATCCTCAGGATTGAAACTCCTTACTGTTCCTGTTAATTCCACTAATTCTGGAATTACATTGTTGGCAGAGCCTGCGTGAATTGTTCCAAATGATATTACTGCAGAATTAAGTGGTGAAATATTTCTGCTAATTATAGATTGGATGTTCATAATCATTGCTGCTGCTGCGATAATTGGATCCCTTGTGGCATGTGGAATGGCTCCATGACCACCTTTTCCATGTAGCTTTATCCTTATGGTGTCTACTGCTGCCATTAATCCATCTTTTTTGATTGCAATTTTACCCCAAGGAATTTCAGGGTTATTGTGTAATCCAATAATTCTATCTATTTTTAACTTCTGGAACAAACCATGTTCAACCATAAGCTTAGCGCCTTTATTTATTTCTTCAGCAGGTTGAAAAATAAATACCACATTACCATTTAAGTGCTCTTTCATTTTTGATAAGATCATTGCTGCTCCCATAACAGATGCAGTATGGATGTCATGACCACAAGCATGCATTACTCCATCAATTTTTGATTTGTACTCAGCTTGTGAAATTTCCTGTATAGGAAGAGCATCAATATCTCCTCTTAAAGCTATGGTAGGACCATCTGTATTTCCCTTCAATAATCCAACCACTCCGGTTTCCATTCCAATATCTATGATTTCAATACCTAAAGAAATCAATCTTTCTTTGATCTTTCTAGTAGTTTCAAATTCTTTAAGACTTAACTCTGGATTCATATGAAGGTCTCTTCTAAATTCTATAAGTTGCTTTTCAAATTTCTCCTTTACTTCCTTAAAATCTATCATCGATTCCTCCTCTTATGTAGGGGTCTTAAGACCCCAATAATCACTTCAAATAATCAAATACAGTTTGTACAAATAAAGCTGCTCCTACTTTAAAGTAACTTTCATCAATATCAAATTTTGAATTGTGATGTGGATAGATATCTCCGTCTATTTCCTTTGGATTGTTTAAAAATATAAATGTCCCAGGTGCTTTTTCTAAGAAGTATGCCATGTCTTCTCCACCCATAACTGGTTCTTTCATTTCAAGTATTTTATCTTCTCCAACAATCTTCACTGCTGACTCTCTAAAAAACTTGGTAAATTCTTCATCATTTATCAGTGGTGGATACTTATAGTCATAAGTTAATTCAGCATCCCCTCTCATAGATTGAGCAATTCCTTTACTTACTTCTTCAATTCTTCGTGCAATTCTAGTCCTTGTTTCCCTATTTAAAGTTCTAACTGTTCCTTCCATCTCAACCATTCCAGGGATAATATTCTGATTAAATCCTCCTTCAATTCTACAAATTGAAAGTACTACTGGATCTACAGGTTTTGTTTCTCTACTAACTAAGGTTTGTAGTGCAGTTCCAATTTGAAAAGACATGGATATTGGATCAATTGAATCATGTGGATATGCTCCATGTGCTCCTTTTCCCTTAATTTTAAGGAGTATTCTATCCATTGATGCCATCATTGGACCATATTTAATCCCTATCATTCCCTTAGGAATCTCTGGAAATATATGACCATTATGAATACCCATAACTGCATCAACATGGGGATTTTCCATAGCCCCTTCTTCTATCATTGGTAATGCTCCTCCAGGGTATTCTTCTCCTGGTTGGAATAGTAATTTTACTGTTCCTTTTAATTGATGCCTGTTTTCTTGTAAAACCTTTGCAGCTCCCAGTAGCATAGCTGTATGTCCGTCATGTCCACATGCATGCATTTTTCCGTTATCTGATGCAAATTCTAAACCAGTTTCTTCCTTTATAGGAAGTGCATCCATATCTGCTCTTAATGCCATTACTGGGCTTTTTTCTGTGCCATGAATAAGACCTACAATGGCATTACCATTGACTAAAGTCTTGTATTCTATTCCCAGTTCGTCTAAAACCTTTTGTACATATTCACTTGTCTTTGGAAGCTCCAGTCCTAACTCTGGTATCCTGTGAAGATCTCTTCTCCAGCGGATCATGTCCTCTTCCACTTGTTTTGCTAAATTTAATATATCCATTTCGCTTCTCCTCCCTTATAGAAAATACCCTTCATATAAAGGGAATCTTCCACTAAATTCCATAACCTCCTCCTTAATTTTCATCAAGGCAATAGGATCATCTTTATAAATGGATACCCTGTTAATCAAATCTCCAATCTGTTCCATATGACTTTCTTTAAGTCCTTTTATTGTAAGGGCAGTGGTTCCAATTCTCACCCCACTTGTTACCAATGGTTTTTCAGGGTCAAATGGAATCATGTTCTTGTTTACAGTAATTCCAACCTTATCCAGTGCTATCTCCAACTCTTTACCAGTTAACTTCTTTTCTCTTAAATCAACTAGTAAAAGATGAGAATCCGTTCCTCCAGACACCATTCTAAAACCTTCCTTGGACAATACTCCTCCCAAGGCTCTTGCATTTAGAATAACTTGTTCCATAAGTTCCTTAAACTCTTCGCTTTGTGCCCTTTTAAATGTATACGCTTTCGCAGCCATTATATGAAGATGTGCAGAGCCTTGAGTCCCTGGAAATAAAGCCTTGTCAATAGCCTTTCCATATTCTTCTTTTGAAAGGATGAAACCACCTCTAGCTCCACAAAGAGTCTTTGTAGTTGTAGAAGTTACAAAGTCAGCATACTTCATTGGATTATCATACACACCAGCAGCAACCAATCCAGCAACATGAGCCATATCAACCATATAATATGCACCCACACTTTTTGCAATGTCTGCAATCTTGCCATAGTCAATTTGTCTAGGATATGCACTTCCTCCTGTGACAATAAGCTTTGGTTTTTTTTCATGTGCTAAGGTTTCTAAATAATTATAATCTATAAGTTCCGTTTCTTTATCAAGACCATAGGATGAAAAATCATAGAATTTCCCTGAAAAATTAACCTGATTACCATGGGTCAAATGACCACCTTGATCTAGCCGTAAGCCTAATACCTTATCTCCAGGCTTGAGAATAGCCGCATAAACAGTTTGATTTGCTTGTGAGCCAGAATGAGGTTGGATGTTGGCATGGCCTGCATTGTATAAGCTTTTAGCCCTTTCAATTCCAAGTCTTTCCATCTCATCAACAACTTCACAACCTCCATGATATCTTTTACCTGGGAATCCTTCAGTTGTCTTATTTGTCATAATACTTCCTTGTATTTCTAATATTTCAGCAGGTACATAGCTTTCTGATGCTATCATCTCTAACCCTGTCTGTTGCCTTTTAAACTCTCGATTTACTATGTCGTAAAGTATAGGATCTGATTTTTCAACAGATTCCAGCATATTATCCCTCTTTTCTGTATGATAGTTATATTATTTCAAATCAAAGAAAAGTTTTAAAGGAATGATATCACATAAAGGATGAACAAAATCAATTGTTACATTTTCGCCAAAAAATTTAGAGACTCTACTAATTTAAACTTAACATTTTAGTAGTGCCTCTTAATTTTTTTCAAAA
>Ga0208490_100754_pt1 | contig 16362 bp, 18 predicted proteins | sample SubbioAug_CSWold_FD_184818 | JGI IMG/M metagenome (GOLD analysis project Ga0208490, IMG submission 184818) | Serpentinite rock and fluid subsurface biosphere microbial communities from McLaughlin Reserve, California, USA - CR11Aug_CSWold (SPAdes) | ecosystem: Environmental > Terrestrial > Deep...
GGAGCGCCCGGAAGGCAGTTCCGGCCTCCGATCGGGGCGTCCGGGACGGTGATCCGCGGAAACTGCTGCTGCCGAAGCTGCTGTGCGCGCAGGGCGTTTAACTCGAACTGAAAGCGATTCTCCTGCTGCTGGCGAATTTCGAGGTTGCGCAGGGAGCGATTTGCCTCGTTTACCATCTGCTCGGAGGGCGAGGTGTTCGGCAAGACGGGAGCCTGCGCCACCGACGGGCCGCCCCACAAAAGGGCCATCACGAGAAAAGGCGCCCCTGCAATACCAATCTTCTTCATCGAACCACTCCGTTCCTCAGAGAAAAATGGGCACGCCCCACCCGTTTTTTAAGACACGACGACAGCTCAACTCGGCGAAAGACGCAAAGCTGTGCTTTTTTCGCCCCTGCTGCATCCATTCCAGATTTTCCGCGTTGTTCATAAGGCTTTCATTGATGAGCGCCATAATGAGGATCACTGCTGGAGGAGATGCCCAATGCTCTGGGAAGGCATCACGCGACGCGCAATCGGTTTGAGTAGCGCAGAAGGAGCCGGCAGCGACGCCGCGTCTTCCGTCACGTCGCCTCCCGTGACACCTCCCTCCACGTCAGATGCCCGCCAAGTTGATTCGCCCCAAGTCGATCCGCCCCCGATCGCTCCGCCGCCGGTCGAGCCGCGGCCTCGGCAAGACCAGAGCACCAGGCTGAAGATCGGCATCGCGTTGGGCGGCGGAGCGGCGCGCGGCTGGTCGCATATCGGAATGCTGCGGGTCCTCGAGAGCGAGGGCATCGTTCCCGATGTCGTCGTCGGAACCTCCATCGGAGCCGTGGTCGGCGGCTGCTATGCCGCAGGGAAGCTCGGCGAGATCGAGACTTTCGCCCGCTCGCTGACGAAGCGTCGCGTCATGGGGCTGCTCGATTTCCGTCTGGGTGCCTCCGGCCTCATCGCGGGCGAGCGCCTCAGGCAGCTTCTGGAGACGGATCTAGGCGACCGACGGATCGAAACGCTCCCCATTCGCTTCTGCACGATCGCGACGGAAGTCGGAACCGGTCACGAGATCTGGCTCACCCGCGGACCGATGGTCGAGGCGATCCGGGCGTCGTATGCGCTACCGGGGATCATCGATCCCGTGCGCATCCGCAATCGCCTGCTCATGGACGGGGCGCTGGTCAACCCGATCCCGATCACGGCTGCGCGCGCTCTCGGGGCGGATATCGTCTTGTGCGTCAACCTCAACGGCGACCTCAAGCTGCGCGGCACGACAATTCAGTCGAGCACGTCGTCGGATGACGACGAGGTGGTGGAGGCCGTGATCGACGAACCCCGCCGCTGGGGTCTTTTCGGCCCGGGGTGGGGCGCGACGGACCGGGCCCAGCGCCGCAATGGCCGCGAACGCTACGGCCCCGGCATCGCCGGCATCATGATCGACGCCTTCAACATCACGCAGGACAGGATTTCGCGCTCTCGCCTCGCCGGGGACCCACCAGACCTGATGATTTCGCCAAAGCTCGCGCCGATCGGCCTCTTCGAGTTTCACCGCGCCGCCGAGGTGATCGCGCTCGGCGAAGAAGCGACGCGGCGGGCGCTCCCGGAGATCCGCGAGCTCCTCGCCGAGGCGCAGGTGCAGCTGGCCGGATGAACGACGCCGCGCCGATCCAGATCAGCCCGTCGCGATGTATTGCTTCAACGCCTGATGCTCGTTCTCGATCTCCGCGAGGCGCTGTTTCACAACGTCGCCGATCGAGACGATGCCGACGAGACGGCCTTCCTCCACGACGGGGATGTGGCGGAACTTGCCGTGGGTCATGACCTGCATCAGATGATCCATGTCCGCGCTCTTGCTGCAGGTCACGACGTCTGCGGTCATGTAGCGAGAGACCTTCATGTCGAGAGCGGTCGCCCCTTCCCTCGCAAGCGCGCGAATGATGTCGCGCTCCGAGAGAATGCCGTCCACCCGCTCGCCGTCGCCGCTGACGATCACGGCGCCGATCTTCTTCTCGGCCAGAAGCTTCGAAGCTTCTGCAAGGGACAGGTCGGTCTTGATGCTGACGACTTCAGTCCCCTTCTCCGCCAGAATGTGTTGAACCGTCATCTTGATCCTCCCGAAGCGGCGACGACCGGATAGATCGCACGCAGCGCCGGATTGTGGGCGAGGACGAGCAGGCTTTCAACCCGGCTGTCGCCGCGAAAACGGATCGATGATCGGAAAGATGGCAAGCCCGGCCAGAAAGCCCCCGATATGCGCCTGCCACGCAATGCCGCCCTCGGTCAGTCCCAGAGGCGCAGCCGCGACGCCGAAGAGGAAGTTCAGGGCGAACCAGATCCCGAAGAATATCATCGTCTGGCGGTTCCTGATCAGGGATGCGAACGTCTCCCGCCGCTTGAGATGCGCGTAACGGTCGATGAGACCGCCACCCGAGGATGACGAGAAGACGAACCAGGCGGCGGCCCCCATCATGCCAGAGACGACCCCCGAGGCTCCGATCATCGGCGTGACGTCGTAAATATGCGTCAGCCAATGGGCGGCCACTCCGCCGAGCGCGGTCGCGAGGCACAGCAGCAGGAAGCGCCCCGTGCCCAGCCTGCGGGCGACCGGCGTGCCGAATGCTGCGAGCCAGAAGGCGTTCAGGAGAACATGCCCCCAGGAGCCGTGAAGCAAAGCGTATGTCAGCAACGACCACGGCCCCGCCGAGACTTCGACCAGGGCAAAATGCGCAAGCGCGAGCCCCATCCCCTCCGCCATGCCGGGAGCGTCCCGGGCCTGCTCCAGAATGAGCTCGACGGTTTCGGGACGGAGCCATGCGGTCCAAGCGCCGGGCACGAAACCGTAGCCGAAGATGACATCGAAATAGGTGCGCGGGTCGAGGTTGTCGACGACGATGTGGAGGCCGACCAGGAGCGCGATGCCGGCGAGGATGATGCCCGGGACATTGAACATCGGTTCCCGCGGCGGGCGCGGGGGAAAGGGTTCTGGCTGCATATGATCCACTGACGGCTGGAGCGGTTTCGGCAGGAGCGCGGCCTCGGCCTCGATCCCGCCGAAGCGAGCGCCTGCAGTAACACGACCTCCCGCCGACGCAAAAAGGAGGGCGACCTGCGCCCTCCTCCCCGATGATGCCGGCGAGCTAGAGCCGGCAGCGCTTTCCGTGACGCCTCGAAACTCGCCCGGTCATGCAGGCGGCGCAAGGCAAACGAAGCATTAACCCTAACAAAAGGTTTACGCGACCGCAGGGATACGCCGCGGCACGCCCTTCGCATAGGATGCCGGACGATGACGGCCGGCGCGGCACTGCGTCACATTTTGCGCCGGTTCGAGCCATTTGGACACAGAGACCGCCGGTAACGGACGGTTGGGGAACAGCTGATGAAGCATGCGGCGACGAGGATGTTGTTTTCGTACTGGGACGCGTTGCGCGGGGAGCGGGCCGCACCCGAGCGCGGCGAGATCGAGCCAGGCGAGATCCGCCACGTCCTTGCGGACACGTTCATTCTGGAGATCAGGGAGGATCGGCGCTGCGAATTTCGGCTGGCGGGCACGCGAATCTGTGCACTCTTCGGTCGCGAACTCAAGGGCGCCGAGTTTGCCGAAATCTGGGCCGACGATGCCCGCGACGAAGCCCGGCGCAATGTCGAGATCGTCACCGCCGAGACCGCCGGCATCGTCGCCGGGCTGTCGGGCGCTACAGCGGGCGGCGACGCGCTCGACCTCGAGCTGATCCTGCTGCCGCTTCGCCACCGCAGCAAGACGCAGTCGCGCGTTCTCGGGGCGCTCTCGCCGGCGATCCTCCCCCACTGGCTCGGCTTCGACAAGCTCGAAGGCCTGACAACCTCGTCGATGCGCGTGATCTGGCCGACGGGACGCGTCCAGACGCGCGGGATCGCCCTGGAAGAGGACCCCTACGAGCGGCGGCGGCGGTTCGTCGTGCACCAGGGAGGTCGCTTCTAGGCGGATAAAGCCGGATTCTCCTGCATTCATTGATTGCGAGCCTCTTCTTCAAGCTCACGTTAACCTCGCAGGGCTATCGTCGGCTCGTTCGACGCTTTGCCGGAAATGGGAAAACGATGGGTCTCGCCGAGACGGGAATGTTTGAGAAGCAGGGCGTCCTCGGCCAGCGGATGGACCGGCGCAGGCACGCGCGGGTGAAACTCGCCCTGCTCGGCCGCTACATGCTCAACAACCGTCAGGAATATCCCTGCCAGACGATCGACTTCTCGCCCGGCGGGCTGGCCCTCATTGCCCCGGTCCGCGGCGCCATCGGGGAACGCGTCGTCTGCTATTTCGAGCATATCGGCAGGATCGAAGGCGAGGTCGTCCGCCACATCGAACGTGGATTCGCCATCACCATCAGTGCGACGCCGCGTAAGCGCGACAAACTCGCCTCGCAGCTGACGTGGCTCGCGAACCGCCATGAGCTCGGCCTCCCGGAAGACCGGACCCACGAGCGCATCGTGCCCGTCCACAAGACGGTCAATCTCGAACTCGACGAAGGCATCTCGCTCAAGGGCCGCCTGATCGACATCTCCCTCTCGGGAGCCGGCATCGCCATGGAACGCCGCCCGGCCATCGGGATCGGGCTCGTCGTCGGCAGCACCCCTGCCCGCGTCGTTCGCCACTTCAAGGACGGCATCGCGGTGCAGTTCAACCGCCCGATCTCACCGGACCGGTTCGACGAGAACATCGTTCTGTGACGCCGCGCGCTGTTGGCGCGGAAAGTCACAGAACCCAATTCAAGTCCGTCAGCAAGTAAACCATCAGAAACGATTAGACACGCCCTCGCCTCCTTGGGACCGCGAGGGTTTCGTTCTTGGTAACCAATCACGAATTGGAAAGGAGTGTTATCAGACCCTTGCAGGATGAGCGACAAATTGTCCATGTCGTCATCATGAACAGTTCGTCCTGTTTTCCAAAGCACATGCAAAACCCCGGGTTCTGTAAAATTTGAACTATCTGCTTCAGCGCCCGACAAATCCAGCCGCGCATGATCTCCCGAGGGACAGGGAGAACGATCATGCAGAAGGTTTTTTCGAGGCGAATGCTAACGGCGATCATCGCAGGAGCGGCACTTTTTCTCGCGCCGTCGTTTATCGCAAGCGAGGCGCAGGCTTCCCGCCTGCCCGGGACTTCGACCCCGAGCTACGACGCCGGCTCCGCGAGGCCAATCCAGGGCTGGATCGATTTCTGCCAGCGCAACCCGACGGATTGCGTAGTGAACACCAACGAACCCGAGATCATCACCCTCGACGCGCTGAGCTGGAGCACGATTGTCTCCGTCAACCGAGAGGTCAATGCCGCGATCACGCCGATGACCGACATCGAGCTCTACGGCGTCGCTGATTACTGGGATTACCCGATCTCCGGATATGGAGATTGCGAGGACTACCAGCTCCTCAAGCGCAAGCTTCTCGTGGATGCGGGAATCCCCCGGCGCGCCATGCGGATGACCGTCGTGATCGACGAGAAGAACGAGGGCCACGCGGTGCTGATGATTCGCACCGACCGCGGGGATTTCATTCTCGACAACAAGACCGATGCCGTCGTCGCCTGGCACCAGACGGGCTACGTCTACGTCAAGCGGGAGAGCCAGCACGCAGTCGCCTGGACCTCGCTCGGCCATACCAGCTCCCCCATCGCGACGGCGAATCGCTGATTTTTCAACGGAATTGCGGCCTGGGTCACGTCCCCACCTCCCGTCCCCAGACCCGGGTTCGCATCGGGGCCAGCCCATAAGCTGGCCCCGCACTTTTTTTACTGTTGCATGAAACCAACGCCTCCCGAGATCGTTATCAGGGGTTTGCCATTCGCACTTGTCGCCCCCATGCAGTCGTGGCAGTTTCATTAAAACAAAGTTAATCAACACCAAGAGAAACCGGTGGGGGCTATGGCAGCACTTTCGAGCGATCGTTCGGTCAAGCTGGCCGAACGCTATGACAGCCGCGCACGTGCTGCGGGTGTTTTCGGTAAATTCCTCGGCTTACTCGTCGTAAGCAGCTTCTTCTTCTTCCCTTCCAACGTCTCCGCGCAGCAATATGCTTCCCTGCCGGAATCAGTCGCCGACCTTCACGTATTCGGCAGCGCCCGTCCCGTGCCGGCGTGGAATGATTTCTGCAACCGTCACCCGGCTGAATGCGCGGTCGATACCCGCGAATCAGCCATCATAGAACTCACGCCCGAAGCCTGGAAGGCCATCGTTAGTGTCAACCGCGCGGTCAACGCGGAGATCAAACCGATGACGGATCAGGAGCAGTGGGGTGTCGTCGACAGCTGGGATTTCCCGAAGACGGGATACGGCGACTGCGAGGACTACCAACTGCTCAAGCGCAAGCGCCTCGTCGAAGCCGGCTTCCCACGCCGGGCCCTGCGCATGACCGTGGTGCTCGACGAGCTGAACGAAGGTCATGCCGTGCTCAAGATCGTCACCGATCGCGGCGACTTCGTTCTCGACAACAAGACCAACGCCGTCCTCCCCTGGGACCGGACCGGCTACGTCTACATCAAGCGCGAAGGCCACGACAGCATCGCCTGGATCTCGCTCGGCGGCGCGGTCGCATCACCGGTCGCCGTGGCGACTGCGGAGCGCTGAGGGGGAGCGCCTCGCTTGGTCACGCGCCGTCGATGCGGCGCAGCCCTTGCCCGAAGCGCTTCCAGTTGGCGACATAGCCCTCGGCGGACTTCCTCAGTCCGTCGATGGCTGCTTGATCCAGCACGCGTATCGCGCGCGCCGGAGCCCCGACGATCAGCGAATTATCCGGAAATTCCTTGCCCTCGGTCACGAGGGCATTCGCGCCGACGAGGCTGTTTGCGCCGATTCGCGCGTGGTTGAGGATTGTGGCCCCCATTCCCACGAGCGAGTTCGCCCCGATCGTGCAGCCGTGGAGAATCGCGTGGTGACCGATCGTGCAGCCGGGGCCGATGGTCATCGGCGCGCCCATGTCGGTGTGGAGCAGCGAGTGCTCCTGGATGTTCGTCCCCTCCCCGATGTCGATCAGTTCGTTGTCGCCGCGCAGGACAGCGCCGAACCAGATCCCGACATCGCGCCCCAGCCTGACGCTGCCGATGACGTGCGCGTCCGGTGCGATCCAGAACGCACCGGGCTCCGGGACCTGCGGATTTCTGTCGTCGAGTGCGTATAGGGGCATGGCCTTCCTCCTGTTTCAGAACAGGAGAACCGCCCCGGGACGCGGCGTCAAGCGCCGGCGATCAATGCGAGCCCGTCGCGCACGACAGTGCCGGAGCACAGGCTCCAGAACCCGGCAATGATGGTCGCCAGCATCACGAAGCCGATCGGTCGATCCTCGTATTGACGGCCCCTGACCGTGTTGCGAAGGATGATGTATGGAGCGCTGAAGACCAGGATCGGCACGCTCGCCACGGCAAGCAATCCGCCGCTGTTCAAGAGCGAGAAGCTCGCCCTGCGCTCCATGAAGAGCTCGAACGCGCTCGCCAGCAATCCGGCGAAGACGAAGCCCAGGACGAGTGACTGGAGCGCGGAGACTGTATGGGGATCTAGGCTCATGGTCGGGTCACCTGCGAGGCTTCCATCTCCAAGGGGAAGCGACACTCTGCCCGACCTTTAACGTTTCGTTAAGCGTATTTGGCGAAAAAGGTTAATGGATGCACACGGAGCCTCCTGGTCCGGTTCCCCCTGCGTCGGCGGGTCGGTTTGTGGCTGGTTCAGGAGCGAGTGCGAAAGACAGGATGGACCGGACGCGCGCCCAGACTTACGGCCAACCCATCGTCTACCGGTGGATCGACGGCCATGCACTGATTGCAGTCGCACTGCTGATCGCGGGATTCGCTGCGGTCGCTTACCTGGCTCACAGCCTCATCGTCTCCGCGCCAGAACAACGACAAGAGGCGTCCGAGACAATCTGGCTCGGCGACCGGCAGCTAACCCTGCCTCCCCAATGGGTTATGGGCACGGCACGGCATGGGGAACGCGAGCGGATCAGCCTGAGAGTGCCGTTGGCTAGCCTGATCCCGGAGGAACTCGCCGACCCGGACGCAACGGTCGCGCTGGTTTTAACGACGAGCGACGCCTCCATCGCCCCATCCGAGCGGGTCAAGATGCTCTATGCACGCTTCCTGTCCTCGGAGGCTGCGCCGGCAGCGGGAGGGTTGATCCGTCGTCAGTTCAAATCGGGGACGCCCTATGAGGGCGAGACGCTGTTCCTCTCGCCACCCGAAGGACGCGCATTCGCCGCCCGCTGCCCGACCGGCCACAACGTCGATAGCGGCCTCGTCTGCTTCGCGGAAATCCGGCATGGAGGGTACGATATCCAGATCCAGCTGGCGCAGCGCGATCTTGCTTCGTGGGAGAAGATCACCGCAAGCGTCAAGCAGCTGACCGGCGGCGCGGGCGGGTGAGGCAGCGCCATCGCAGCGCCGCCCTCGCCGGACTCACTCGGTAATGTCCGCCTCCAGGATGGCCATCTGGAAGTTATATGAGCGATCGCCGTCCTCGTCGTCGAGGAACAGGACGCCGACAAACTCGTCGCCAATGTAGACTTCTGCCGAATCGTCCTTCTTGGGACGCCCGACAACGCGAATCGAATGGTTGGCGAATGTCTGTCGCAGATAGCGCTCGACCTTTGCCATTTCGGTTTTTTCCACCGGGTGCTCCGCTGCTTTGTGCTTCCTGGATGGCACGGATTGCCACGTCGCGGCCGTAAGGGCAACCCGTCCGCGCTCAGCCCTGCTGTTTCTCCGCCAGGATCTGGTCCATCGAGCGTGCCGGTTCCGCGCAGCCGGCGGTGCCGACGACCCGCGCGGGCACGCCGGCCACGGTGGTATTGTGCGGCACGTCCTGCAGGACGACCGAGCCGGCCGCGACACGGGCGCAATGGCCGACCTCGATATTGCCGAGGATCTTCGCCCCGGCGCCGATCAGAACGCCGTTTCGGATCTTGGGATGACGGTCTCCGCGCTCCTTGCCGGTTCCGCCCAGCGTGACGTCCTGCAGAATGGAAACGTCGTCCTCGATCACGGCGGTTGCGCCGACGACGAGCCCCGTCGCGTGGTCGAGGAAAACGCCGCGTCCGACGCGCGCCGCCGGGTTGATGTCGGTCTGGAAGACGCCGGAGGAAACGCTCTGCAGATAGAGCGCGAGATCCTGCCGGCCCTGGTTCCAGAGGAAGTGCGCCAGCCGGTGCGTCTGGATCGCGTGGAAGCCCTTGAAATAGAGGATCGGTTCGATCAGGCGCGTGCAGGCGGGATCGCGATCGGCGACGGCAATGATGTCGGCGCGAAACGCCGCACCGATAGCCGGATCCTCTATGGTCGCATCATGGTAGTTCTGGGCGATCAGGTCTGCGGACAGTGCGGGATGAGCCAGGCGTGAAGCGACGCGATGAATAATCGCAGCCTCCAGCGACGGCTGGTTGAGGATGCTGGTCAGCACGAAGTTCGTGAGCGACGGCTCCTTGGCGATGACGCCCTCCGCCTCGCGGCGAACCTGGCTCCAGATCGGATCGAGCGCTTCGACCCGGTTGCTCTCGGTTGCTGTTGCACGCATCTGGTTCATATCCCGAACCCCTCGTCCCGACCGCGCCAAACCGACGCCCGATACAATTAGAGTATGAAGATCACAGCCGCAAGACTATCTGCGGTTTTACAAAGACAGCGGCTTCCTCAAGCCATCCATATATGGCGCGGCTCCAGCCGTCTACAAACGGCTCAGGGACGCCCATCCAGAAATGCGAGGACGCCCTCCTTGTGAACGCGGTCGCCAACGGCGAGGTTGTGGTCGCGCCCGGGTATGTCCAGAGCGCGTGCATTCGGCATCAACGCGGCCAGCGCCTGGCCCGATCCGGCAATGTCGTCACGCGTGCCCACGCTGATTAGGGTCGGCGCCGTGATGCGGGCGACGTCTTCGCGAGACAAGGTCTGCCGCGTTCCCCGAATGCACGCCGCGAGCGCCCGCAGGTCGCTCCCCGTCTGCTCGGCGAAGGCGCGGAACATGCGCTGGGTGGGGTCGCTCAGTCTCTCCAGCGACGGCGCCTCCATGGCGTCGGCGATGCCCGGCGGAAGCCCGACGCCCTCGACGAGGTGAATCCCGAGCCCTCCCATCAGCACGGATCGCATGCGCTCCGGATGGGCGAGCGCCATATGCGCCGTGATCCTCGCACCCATGGAATAGCCCATGATGTCGGCCTGCGGAATGTCGAGATGATCGAGAAGGTTGCTCGCATCCGCCGCCATGACGTAACTGTCGTAATCCTCCGCATCGTGGAGCTTCTCGCTGCGCCCGTGACCGCGGTTGTCGAGGGCTATCACGCGCCGCCCCGCCCCCGTCAGCGTCTTCACCCACGAGGTGTTGACCCAATTGACGGCGTGGTTGGAGGCGAAGCCGTGGATCAGGAGTACGGGTTCGCCCGAACCGGATTCCGGCTGGATGTCGATAAAGGCGATTTCTACGCCGTCAGATGAGAAGCTCTGCATTGTTCCGTTCGCTCGTTGCGTCGCCGCAACCTAGACATCAGGACCGAGAGACGCAATCGGCGAGAGCCGGACGGGCGGCAGGGAGAGCGGCCTTACGTGGCGAGCCAGGTTCCCTGTACCTGCCGCGCGATCTCGAGAAGTCGGCGATCATTCAGCGCCGGCCCGACGAGTTGCAGCCCCACCGGCCGCCCCTCCATCGGGGCAGGAACCGAGATCGCCGGTAGGCCGCCGGCGTTTGCCAGCGCGGTGAGATCGGCCTGGTTGGCAGGGTGATCGGCGTCGTGCGCGAAGGCCCGCTGCGGCGTGGTCGGCAGGAGCAGGGCGTCTACGCTCTGCACCACGCGCCGTGCGGCAAATCCGACCTCGGTGCAATAGCGTCGCGCGCTCGCATAACGCGGCGCGGGCAGATCGCGGCCGAATTCGAGCATGGCGCGAAACGCCGGGGTGATGTCGCTGTTCTCGTCCGCGAGAAGATCACTGAACGACACCGCCCCCTCGACCTCCGCTACAATGAACGCAGACCGGCGCAGCTTCTGCGGATCCCATTGCGGAATATCGACCTCGCGCACCTCGATGCCGGCGCGGACGAGCGCCTCGCGCGCACCCGCGAAAGCCACCGCAACTTCGGGCTCGAGAGTAACCTGCGCCAGCTGAACCGGGACGCCGATGACGAGGGGGCGCTCGTATCGTGGCGCCGGATCCGGAAGCGCCACGGAATCCGGGTCCTCGTCGTCGTGGACGGCGAGGCATTCGAAGACCGTGATCAACCTGTCGATATCGCGCGCGAAGATGCCGGGATTGTCGAGGCTCCAGCTCAGGATGGCGACACCCTGCCGCGACAGGACGCCGCGCGTCGGCTTGAAGCCGATAACGCCGCAGTAGCTCGCGGGGATACGCACCGAGCCCAGCGTATCCGAGCCGAGCGCGACCGGGGCCATCCCCGACGCCACCGCCGCCGCCGAGCCTCCGCTGGAGCCGCCCGCCGTGAAACCGGGCGCGGCAGGGTTATCGCAGCGCCCGAACGCGGCGTTGTCCGTGAGAGCGCCGAGGGCGCCCTCGTCCATGTTGGTCTTGCCGAGCACGATGCCCCCGGCCGCGCGCCACAGCGCGACGAGCCTTGCGTCCGTGAGCGGCACGCGGTCGCGAAAGCTCGCAATGCCCACGGTGCACGGCATCCCGGCGACGTCGATGTTGTCCTTGACCGCGAGCGGCAGCCCCGCGCAAGGGCCGAGTAGTTCACCTGCCGCCATGCGCGCCTCGAGCGCCGCTGCTTCTGCTCTGGCGCCGTCGCGCGCCACGTGGACGAAGGCGAGGAGCGCCGGATCGACGCGCGCGATCGTCTCGAGCCAGTAATCGGCGCGTTGCCTGATCGAGATGGCCGTGTGAGCGGACACGTGCTTCGTCCAGTTCTCTTGATTCGCGGGATGACGCCGCACGAGTATGACCGCCCGAGCGTAACCGCACAAACGGCGCGGTCGATCGGAGCCTCAGTACTCAATCCCCTTCTGAGCCTTCACGCCCTGCTTGAAGGGGTGCTTGATCATCGTCATCTCGGTCACGAGGTCGGCGATCTCGATCAGCTCCGGCTTCGCGTTGCGCCCGGTGACGACGACATGCTTGTCGGCGGGTTTCTCGTCACGCAGAAAGGCCACGACCTCGTCGAGGGGGAGGTAGTCGTAGCGCAGCACGATGTTGAGCTCGTCGAGCATGACGAGCTTGTGGCGGTCGTCGAGAATGAATTCCTTCGCCTGCTCCCAGGCGGCGCGGGCGCTGGCGATGTCGCGCTGGCGGTCCTGCGTATCCCAGGTGAAGCCCTCGCCCATGATGTTGATCGAGACGAGGTCCGGAAAGCGCTCCAGCATGATCGCCTCGCCCGTGACCCAGTCGGGCGATTTCGTGAACTGCACGACGGCGACGGGCATCTCGTAGGCGATGTGGCGGAAGACCATGCCGAGCGCCGCCGAACTCTTGCCCTTGCCGTTGCCGGTATGGACGATGAGCAAGCCCTTCTCGATTGTCTTCTCCGCCATGATCTTTTCGCGCGCGGCCTGGATGTTCTTCATCTTGGCCGTGTGGCGGGCATCCCGGTCTTGTGCATCACGTTCTGGTGCATCGGTCATGCGGTCGATCTCCTTGCGTATCTCCGGCCCTGCCGATATTGGCGGGACGCAGGATCGGAACTATCGTTGAACGCGACATAGCACGATCTCGGCCATTTGCAGCCCAGCCCCGGAGCAACGATGCCCCTCGATATCCTCAGCCTCGGCGAGCCGATGGTAGAACTCAACCAAGGCGACGGCGCGCATTTCCGGCAGGGCTTCGGCGGCGACACCTCGAACGTCGCGATCGCTGCTGCGAGGCATGGGGCGAAGTCGGGCTATCTGAGCGCCGTCGGCAAGGATGCGTTCGGCGATGCGCTCATGGAGCTCTGGAGCGCCGAGGGTGTCTCAACGCAGAACGTCACCGTCGATCCCGGCGCTTCGACCGGCGTATATTTCGTCACCCATGACGAACACGGGCATCGCTTCTCGTATCTGCGCGCCGGATCGGCCGCGAGCAGGCTTTGCCTGACGCCGCAGGCGCGCGAGGCGATCGCTGGTGCGCGCGTGCTGCATCTCTCGGCGATCAGCCAGGCCATCTCGCTGCAGATGTGCGACACCTGTTTCGAGGCGATCGGGACGGCGCGGGAGGCGGGGACGCTCGTCTCCTACGACACCAATCTGCGGCTCGCCCTGTGGCCGCTGCCGCGTGCGAAGGCGATCATCAAGGAGACCCTGTCGCTGTGCGACATCGCCCTCCCCGGCCACGACGACGCCATGCAGATCACCGGGCTCGCCGATCCCGACGCGATCGTCGATGCGTTTCTGGGATACGGCTGCGGGATCGTCGCGCTGACGCTTGGCCCGGACGGAGCCATCGTCGCCACGCCCGACCAACGCCGGCGGATACCGACGCTGCAGGTCAAGGCAGTCGACGCGACAGGTGCGGGGGACGCCTTCGACGGTGCGTTTCTCGCCGAGTATCTTCGCCTCGACGATCCCTTTGCCGCCGGCGAATACGCCTGTGCGGCAGCCGCGCTCTCGACGACGGGCTACGGCGCTGTCGCACCGCTCCCGCGCCGCGCCGATGTTGCGGCGGCGATAAAGCGTTAGCGGCTCATCCGCCCGCGAGTCGCCGATACTCCGCGACGAGATCGCGCGCCCGCGATCCCACTTCCGCGGCGCTGCGGCCCGGGACGTAGAGGTTCGTCCCGAAGCCGAACCCGTCGGCTCCGGTCTTATGGAAGGCCTCCATCGTGTCCCGGTCGATGCCGCCCACGGGGATCAATTTCGTGCCTTTCGGCAGGACAGCGCGGACGTCCTTCAGATAATTCGGCCCCATCCGCGAGGCCGGGAAGACCTTCAGCGCGCGGGCACCGTAGCGCACCGCCTGCAACGCTTCGCTCGGGGTGAGGCAACCGATCATCGGATAGAGCCCCTCGCGGACGGACGCCTCGATCACCGCCACGTCGGTGCTGGGCGTGACGACAAGCGTCGCGCCAAGTGCCGCGAGGCGACCGACCTGCTCCGGCCAGAGCACCGTGCCCGCACCCGTCAGCACCTCCTTGGGGCAGCGCTCGACGAGACGAGCGATGCTGTCATAGGGGCGCGGCGAGTTGAGCGGGACCTCCAGAAAACGAAACCCCGCCTCGATGAGCGCGTCCGCCACGTCGTCGATCTCCTCCGGGCTGATCCCCCGAAGCACCGCGACGAGCGGCATGTCGCGCATGGCCTGGTCGAAGCTGTCCATACTCGTCTCCCGTCAGTGGTTGTCGCGCGGGACGCCGAATGTCTGGGCGATGCGCTGGTACTTGACCGCCGGCTTGAGCACCATGCCCTCCGACAGCTGATCCACCATCGAGCGCTGGATCTCCTGCCACGGCGTCTGGCTCGCCGGGAACTGGAACCCGCCCGCCTTTTCGAGCTCGGCCCGTCGCTGCGCCAATTCCTCGGGAGGGAGCAGGATATCTGCGCTGCGCTTCCCCAGATCGATGCGGATGCGGTCGCCCGTCCGCAGCAGCGCAAGCCCGCCGCCGGCTGCGGCTTCAGGCGATGCGTTGAGGATCGAGGGCGTGCCGGAGGTGCCCGATTGACGCCCGTCACCGATGCAGGGGATCGAGAACACCCCGCGCTTGATCAGCTCGCCGGGCGGCTGCATGTTCACGACTTCCGCCGCGCCCGGGTAGCCGATCGGCCCCGTGCCGCGCATGATCAGGATGGTGTTCTCGTCGATGCCGAGGCTCGGATCGTCGATGCGGTAGTGATAATCCTCCGGCCCCTCGAACACGACGACCTTGCCCTCGAAGGCATCGGGGTCTTCCGGGTTCATGAGGTAGCGATCGGAGAACTCCTTGGAGATCACGCTGGTCTTCATGATGGCCGAATCGAACAGCGTCCCGGACAGGTTGAGGAAACCCGAGCGTTCGCGCAGCGGCGTGTCATAGGAGCGGATGACGTCGCGATCCCAGGCGAACTTCCCGCGATAGTTCTCGCCCGCCGTCAGCCCGTTCGCCGTCAGCGCATCCTCGTGGATCTTGCCTGCCTGGATCAGCTCGGCCATCACCGCGGGTAGACCGCCGGCGCGATAATACTCTTCCGCGAGATACTCGCCCGCAGGCTGGAGATTGACGAGGAGCGGGATGTCGAAGCCGATTTTCTCCCAGTCGGCGCAGCTCAGCTCGACCCCGACATGGCGGGCGACCGCGTTCAGATGGATCGGCGCATTGGTCGATCCACCGATCGCCGAACAGGCGACGATGGCGTTTTCGAAGGCCTGCCGCGTGAGGATGTCGGAGGGTCGCAGATCCTCCCAGACCATGTCGACGATACGCTTGCCGGTGTCATACGAGACCTGCCCGCGCTCGCGATAAGGTGCCGGGATCGCAGCCTGGCCGGGAAGGCTCATCCCCAGCGCTTCCGCCAGCGAATTCATCGTCGAGGCCGTGCCCATCGTGTTGCAATGGCCGTTCGAGGGGGCCGAAGTGCGCACGATGTCGATGAACTGCTGGTAATCGATATCGCCCGCCGCATGCCGTTCGCGCGCCTTCCAGACGACGGTGCCCGAGCCCATCCGCTCCCCGGCCATCCAGCCGTTCAGCATCGGGCCGACATTGAGCGCGATCGACGGAATGTTGACGGTGGCCGCAGCCATCAGGAGCGCCGGCGTGGTCTTGTCGCAGCCGGTCAGCAGCACGACGCCGTCGAGGGGGTAGCCGTAGAGGACCTCGACGAGGGAGAGGTAGGAGAGGTTGCGATCGAGCGAGGCCGTCGGGCGCTTGCCGGTTTCCTGGATCGGGTGGCACGGAAACTCGAAGGGCACGCCGCCGGCAGCGATGATGCCGTCGCGCACGCGCTTGGACAGCTCGATGTGATGGCGATTGCACGGCGAGAGGTCCGACCCCGTCTGCGCGATGCCGATGATCGGCTTGCCGCCCTGGATCTCGTCACCCGTGAGGCCGTAATTCAGATAGCGCTCGATATACAGCGCAGTCATGCCCGGATTGTCGGGGTTGTCGAACCACAAACGCGAGCGCAGCTGCTGGGGCGTCACACGCCGTTCCCGATTGGTCATCGTTTCACTCCCTCGATCGATCTTGCTTGCATCATGAGTATTCGTTTCAACGAGGACATCCTAGAGGAGACCGCGCTTAGCCAGATTGCGCATCAGCGCGGCTGTGCCATAGATCCAGGGCTCGCATTCGTCGGTCGGGCGGATCCGGTTGACGAGCTTGCCGAGCCGCGGGGCCGAAATCGTGACGATATCCCCCGTCTTGTGGGTGAAACCCTGCCCTGCCGCACCGCGATCGACGATGGGGGCGAACATGGTCCCGAGGAAGAGCGCCGCGCCATCGGGATACTGGTGATGCGGGTTGATCATCTGGCCGACGAGATCGGCGGG
>Ga0208490_100755_pt1 | contig 16352 bp, 22 predicted proteins | sample SubbioAug_CSWold_FD_184818 | JGI IMG/M metagenome (GOLD analysis project Ga0208490, IMG submission 184818) | Serpentinite rock and fluid subsurface biosphere microbial communities from McLaughlin Reserve, California, USA - CR11Aug_CSWold (SPAdes) | ecosystem: Environmental > Terrestrial > Deep...
CGCGATGGACAGGACGCGCCCGCTGCCCGCCGCGGCGGCGGCCCGGCAGGCGGCGGCGACGTCACCCGGCTTCACCGCGATGACGGTGCCCCGAGCCTCGGCCGGCTCAGCGGACAGCGCGACCTCGGGGAGCAGGCCGGCCAGCTCGTCGCGCCGCGCCTCGACGGGCTCCACGACGAGCACGTCCTGGGGAGCGACCGTGCCCGCCCGGACGAGCCCGCCCACGAGCGCCTCGCCCATGCGCCCCCCGCCGATGACCTGCAGCACGACCATGCCCGACGACGCTACAAGTCGGCGTGGTGGCGGTCGTCGCCGAAGCGGCCGAGGACCTCGGCCACGAGGATGCCGGCGGCGACCGCCGCGCCGACCACGAAGGTGGTGCCGGTGCCGATGGCGCCGAACAGGGCGCCCACGCCCAGCGGCCCGACCGTCTGGCCGAGGCGGGCCGACCCGACCCACACCGCCACGACCGCGCCGCGCTGGTCGGGCGGGGCGGCGCCGGCGACGACATCTTGGAGGGTGGGGATGAAGATCCCCTCGCCGAGGCCGTAGAGGGTCGTGCCGAGGACGAGCACCGGCAGCGACGGGGCGATCCCGATGAGGGCGAAGGCGGCGACGAAGAGGGTGGAGGCGGCGACGAGGACCGTCACCGCGCCGTGCTGGCCGCGCCAGCGCCCGAGTCGCAGCGCCGCCACCGTGGAGCTGGCGGCCGGCGCCGCCACGATCAGGCCGCGCAGCCCGGCGCTGAGCCCGAACTCGCGCTCGAGGTGGACGGGCATGGCGGTCAGGAAGAGCCCGAAGATGAGGACGAACACGACGCCGCCCATGGAGATCGACCCGAGGACGTCGCGGTGGCGGACCGCGGCCCGGGCGGCGGTCAGCTGCGCCCGCATCGTGGGCGGCTCGCTGGGGCGGGCCGGGTCGAGGCGGCGCCAGATCGTCCCCGCCGTGAGCAGGGCGAGGGCGTAGGGGGCGAAGGAGAGCCGCCACCCGCCGAGCTCGGTGAGGCCGCCGCCGAGGGGCGGGAAGACGGCCAGGGAGACGGTGAGCACGGCGGCGTTCTGGGCCACCCGCCGGGCTCGCTCGATGCCGCTCCAGTGGTCGCTGATGATGACCACGGCCAGGTTGATGAGCCCGGCGCCGCCCACGCCCTGGAGCAGCCGGAGAAGGAGCAGCGCCTCCCAGGTGGGAGACAGGCCGTTGAGCACCCCGAAGAGCCCGAAGGCCACGAGGCAGGGCACGAGCACGGCGCGGCGTCCATGCCGGTCGGCCAGCACCCCGATGACCGGCGCCATGATGATCCCCGGGAGGGTTCCGGCGGCCACGAAGAGCCCGGCGCTCGAGTCGGGGCGGTCGAAGGCGTCGAGGATGTCGGGGATGGCCGGGACGACGAGGGTGTTGGCCAGGATCCCGGTGATGGTGATGCTGAAGACCAGGACGAGCAGGCCCGAGGGCGGGCCTCCGGGGCCGGTGGCCGAGGAGGCGGGCGGGGACGGCGGGGCTGCGGGTTCGGTCACCGCTTCCCCAAGTGGCGCCCGGGGGTGCGCACCCCGCCGTCGATCCCGTCGACGGTAGGCCGAGAGGGGTCGAGATGCAACGAGCGCCTCAACCGCGGAAGCGGCTGGCGAAGCCGATGCGCAGCGCGGGCCGGAAGAACTGCTCGGTCCACTGGTAGAGCGACCCGAGGATGCGGTCGAGCTCGTCGTCGTCCACGTGCTCGGCCGCCACCTGCCCGACGAGGAAGACGGCGTCCTCGTCGCCGATGGCGAACGCGGCTCCGTAGAGCTTCAGGTTGCGGCGCAGCAGGTGCTCGTAGAGCTGGCCGGCGTTCTCCTCGGGGGCGGGCATCACGTAGGTCTCGTAGTGCAGGGTGCGCTGGCGCAGGTGGAACCAGATCGTGAAGACGTCCTTCTGCTCGCCCTGCACCCGCACGAACCAGCGCCGCTCCCCCAGCTCCGGGGCCCGCTCGACGGCCGCGACCACGGGGTTCTCGGCCTTCTGCACCTCCATCCAGGCGTCGATGCGGGCCTCGAGGCCGTCGAGCTCCTCCTGGCTGAGCGGATCGGACATGGCCGCGACGCTACCGGCGGCCCAGCCGGTCGCTCAGGTCCTCAGGCGCAGTCGACGAGGGAGCGGGCGGTGAGGTCGCCGTAGATGCGGCGCAGGCGTCCGGCGGCGGTGGACCACGTGTAGCCGCGGGCCCGCTCGGCGGCCTGGGCCGACAGCTCCCGGGCCACGGAGGGCACCGTGAGGATCTCGCGGGCGTAGCGGGCGAAGGCGGCCGGGTCGCGCTCGTCCACGAGGAAGCCCGTGCGCTCGTGCTCGACGAGCGTGCGCAGGCCGCCCACCGCGGAGGCCACCACCGGCGTCCCGCAGGCGGCCGCCTCGAGGGCGACGAGCCCGAAGGACTCGCTGCGGCTGGGGACGAGGCACACGTCGGCGGCCCGGTAGTAGGTGGAGAGCAGGTGGTGGGGCACCGGGTCGACGAAGCGGACCTGCTCGGCCAGGCCGAGCTCGACGGCGAGCTTGTGGACCCGGTCGACCTCGGCGTCGCCGTCGACGCCGCTGGCCCCGCCGACCACCACCAGGGTGGCGGACGGGTCGGCCAGCTCGGCCAGGGTGCGCACGGCCACGTCGGCGCCCTTCAGCGGCTGGATGCGACCGACGAAGAGCAGCATCGGCCCGTCGCCGAGGCGGAGGTGGCGCAGGGCCCAGCGAGCGCCGCTCCGATCGCCCGGGGAGAAGAAGGCGTGGTCGACGCCGGGGGCGACGATCTCGACGCGGGCCGGATCGGCGCCGTAGAGCTCGACGAGCTGCTCGGCCTCGGCCACGCAGGAGGCGAGGATGGCGTCGGAGCAGTGGATGACGTCCGACTCGGCCCGGTCCCGTCGCTCCGGCTCGGGGTCGCCGGTCTCGGCCTTCACCCGGGCCAGGGTGTGGAACGTCGACACGAGCGGCAGCTCGAGCTCGTGCTTCAGCCGGTGCCCGGCCACCCCGGAGAGCCAGTAGTTGGCATGGAGGGCGTCGACGTCACCGAGGGCCAGGAGGTGGTCCCGCACGCCGTCGGCGAAGTCGTCGACGACGTCGGGCAGCTGCTCCTTGGCGAGGTCGTGGGCGCCGGCCTCCACGTGCACGACCCGGAAGCCGGGCTCGACCTCGACGACCGCGGGCGAGTCGGCGTCCCAGCGTCGGACGAACACGTCGGCTTGGACCCCGGCCTGGGCGAGGGCGGACACCAGCTCCCGGACGTACACGTTCATCCCGCCGCTGTCGCCCTGGCCGGGCTGGACGAGCGGGGACGTGTGCAGGGAGAGGACGGCGAGTCGGCGCATCAGGGCAGGCGGAGGCAGGAGGAACGGTGCCCGCTGCGGGTCAACGCTCCAGCTCGACCAGTTCTTCCCCGCTCGCCGGACCACCACCCGCGGCCAGCTCGTTCTCGTGGCGGAACGAGGTGTAGATCTGCAGCAGCGTCCGCCGCTGATCGTCGGTGAGGTGGGGGTCCCGGCGGATCTCCTCGGCCAGGTCGGCGCCCTCGCGCTCCTCGAGGATCCCGGCCCGGACGTAGAGCGTCTCCGAGGAGATCTCGAGGGCCCGGGCGATCTGCTGGAGGATCTCCGCTGACGGCTTGCGCAGGCCCCGCTCGATCTGGCTCAGGTACGGGTTCGAGATGCCGGCCATCTCGGAGAGCTTGCGCAGGGAGAGGTGCCCGCTGCGCCGCTGGTCGCGGATGTACTCGCCCAGCTCGTGCCACCGGCTCTCGAGCTCCTCCTTCATGACCGCCACGGTACGCGACGATCGCGAGCACCAGGTAGTCGAGCGCGAGCGCGCCGCTACTGCAGCAGCGCGTCGACCGACGCCTCGCCCTCGCGGTAGCGACGGGTGATCTCGGCCTGGATGGCGTCGATGCAGCCGAACAGGGAGCGGCGGTGCTCGGACACCTTGCGCTCGAACGCACCGAGCGCCTCGGCCACCCCGTGGAGCTCGTCGTCGGCGACGGAGGGCAGGTCCGCCATCTGCGCAGCGCTGACGATCCCGTCCAGCTCGGCCTCGAGCCCGTCGGGCATCTCACCGGGGGCCATCATCTGCGGGAGGCGGCCGACCCCAGGGCTCGTGGTGCGGTCGGAGAGCACCTCGGGCAGCCGGGCGATGAGCGCCGGCAGGTCGCCCGGGTCACCGCCTTCGGCGCGGCGGGCCAGCTCGAGGCCGACGATGTCGAGGCGGCCCTGCACGAGCCGGCGCAGCAGGGACAGCCCGGTCTCGACGGACTGGCACTCGGACCGCTTCGTCCGCAGCTCCTCCATGGATCGAGCCCGGAGGTCGCCGAGGTAGCCGGGATCGAGGAGCTGCTGGAGGTCGACGCCCATGGGCCGGAGCGTACCGCTCCTCGTCCGCCCGGCGCCGTAGACGATCGCGGCGCATCGTGGGTACGGTCGGAGCCATGGCTTTCACCCTTCCCGACCTCCCGTACGCCCCCGACGCGCTCGCGCCCCACCTCAGCGCGGAGACCTTCCAGTACCACCACGGCAAGCACCACAACGCCTACGTCACGAAGGCCAACGAGCTGACCGACGGCGAGTACACCGAGGCGGACCTCGACCGGCTCATCGTCGAGACCGAGCCCGGCACGCTGTTCAACCAGCTCGCCCAGCACTGGAACCACTCCTTCTACTGGAAGTGCATGTCGCCCGACGGCGGCGGCGAGCCCACCGGCGAGCTGGCCGATGCCATCAACAGCGCCTTCGGCTCGGTCAGCGACTTCAAGGACAAGCTGAAGGCGGAGGCGGCCGGCCACTTCGGCTCCGGCTGGGCCTGGCTCGTGCAGGACGACTCCGGCCTCCAGGTGCTCTCCACCCACGACGCCGACCTGCCGCTCAACCACGGGCAGAAGGCGCTGCTCACGATCGACGTGTGGGAGCACGCCTACTACGTCGACTACCGCAACGCCCGCCCCGACTACCTCAGCGCCTTCATCGACAACCTCGTCAACTGGGACTTCGTGGCCGAGAACCTGAAGGCCGGCTGATCCACGGCGCGCGAGCCGGGCCGATCCGGCTCGCCGCCCAGGACGATCGACTGCGGCGCCGGCGCTCTCGGGCCCGGCGCTGCAGCGCGTCCGACCGCTAGATGACGAGGCCGACGCCCCAAGCCCACAGCGGGGCAGCGAGGAGCAGCGAGTCGAGGCGGCGCAGGGCCGAGGCCGGCGAGCCGGCGGTGGGCAGCAGCGCCGAGGCGAGGAGCTGGCCGAGCGGGGCGAGCACCAGGACGGCGCCGCCGAAGGCCCAGGCCTGCCCGAAGTCGAGCGCCGAGATGGGCAGCGTCGAGAGGATGAAGGTGACGACGACGATGGCCGACCCGCCCGCGGCAGGGCCCTCGTAGGGGTTCCGGGCGCCGGAGCCGACGAGGTAGTCACCGGTCTCGTAGGCCGAGACCAGGAGGAGCAGGGCGATGGCCGAGCCCTGGTCGAGCCGGGTGAGGAGCACCATCGACATCGCCACGAGCCCCGGGGGCAGCGCGCACTGGAGCGTCCAGCCGGCGTCGGCGACGGCGGGGTGCGGTGACCTCCGGTCCCCGGTGGCGGTGGCGTAGGCCATGATCGCCCCGGCGATGCAGACGAGCCCGGTCCCGCCGGCCCCGAGGGTGGCGCCGAGGCCCATGCCGCCGGCGACCACCATGGCCACCTGCTCGTTCGGCCGGTACCGGCGCTTGCGCCAGGCCCGGGCGGCCTGGCCGGCGCCGACCGCGGCCGTGCCGCCGTACAGGAGGGCCACCGCCAGCGGGCCGATCGCGATGGCCGCCAGCGCGGCGACGAACCAGAGGATCCCGAGGCGGACCTTGGGGCCGCTGGTGTCGTAGACGACGCGGTAGCGCCGGCCCTTGCGCTTCTGGTCCCGACGGGCGGCTCGCACCCGGCTGCTGACCTTGCGGGCCTCGTCCTCGTCCACCTCCTGCCAGACCGGCTTCTTGCCCTTCGGTGCGGTGCGGGCGCCGGCCATCAGGCTGCGCCCCCGGACACGGGCGGCAGGACCGCCACCTCGTCGCCCTCACCGACAAGAGCGTCGGGGGCCGTGGGCTCCCCGTTGCACCAGACCTGGCAGTGATCGAGGACATCGGCGAAGCCGCTCCCGAAGCGCTCCCGGGCGGCGGCGAGCACGTCGGCGACGGTGGCGCCGGGCACCTGGGCCTCAGCGGTGCCGGCCGCCTCACGGGCGCCGGCGAACAGGCGCAGCAGGGCCATGGCGTCGTCGAACCCGCGCCCTCAGGGGGCGGGACGCTCCGGTGGTCGGGGGCTGCGCACGACGTGAGCGTAGCGACGCCTCCTCCGGAGGGTCCCCATCGCGGCGCCGGTAGGTTGCTCGGCCATGACCCAGGTGCTGCTCCTCCGCCACGGCCAGTCCGAGTGGAACGCCGACGGCCGCTGGCAGGGCCAGGCCGACCCGCCGCTCACCGAGCTCGGCCGGCACCAGGCGATGCACGCCAGCCGCTCCATCGGGGCGGTCGACGCCATCTTCTCCTCGGACCTGGAGCGGGCCGCCACCACCGCCGTGATCATCTCCGAGCAGCACGGCGTCGGCCCGGTGATCGTCGACCCCGACCTCCGTGAGCGCCACGCCGGCGAGTGGCAGGGCCTCACCCGGGCCGAGATCGAGCGGGACTGGCCGGGGTACCTCGGGCCGCCGCCGCCCGTGGAGGGCAAGGGCCACGAGACCCCGACGACGGGGACGCCGGCCAGCGAGCTCGGCAGCGCCCAGCGCCGCCCACCGGGATGGGAGCCGGACGACTCGGTGCTGGCCCGCGCCGTGGCCGCGCTCGTCCGGGTGCACGAGACGGTCCCGGAGGGCGACGTGCTCGTGGTCACCCACGGCGGGCTCATCTACGCGGTGGAGCGGGCCCTGGGCGCCGGCTTCGTGCGCCTCCCGAACCTGGGCGGCCGCTGGGTCGAGGTCGGCCCGGATGGCCCGGTGGCACTCGGCGACCGGGTGGTCCTCGTCGACCCCGACGAGCTCACCGTCCCCACCCAGATCTGACCGCCCGGTGCCGCGGCGCTGTCGCAGCGCGTGGGTAGCGTCGCCGACGTGGATGCGCTGTGGTCAGGCTCGATCGATGGCTGGACCGAGCCGGCTCCGGCTTCGGACGGCACGACCCGCCGAGCCCCGCGCCGCGGCCCGGAGCCGCGCCCCGTTCCGGTCACCGCTGCGGAGGTCGTGCCGGAGCCGCTGCCGGTGGAGGTGATCAGGTCCACGAAGCGCAAGCGCACGGTCGGCGCCCGCATCGTGGACGGGCGGATCGTCGTGCGGGTCCCGCACCGGCTGTCAAAGGCGGACACCGACGAGGCGGTGGCGGCGCTGGTGGCCCGCCTCGAGCGCCAGCGCACCTCGACGGAGGTGGACCTGGCCGAGCGGGCCCGGGTGCTGGCCGGCCGGTACGACCTGCCCGAGCCGGACCGCATCCGCTGGGTCAGCAACCAGCAGTCCCGCTGGGGGTCCTGCACCCCCGGGAACCGGGAGATCCGGATCTCGGATCGCATCGCCGGGTTCCCCTCCTGGGTGGTCGACGCGGTGATCGTCCACGAGCTGGCCCACCTGGTCCACGCCGACCACTCGCCGGCGTTCTGGGCCCTCGCCCACCGCTACCCCAAGACCGAGCGGGCCCTCGGGTTCCTCATCGCCAAGGACCTGACCGAGGACGACGCCGGTCAGGTGTAGCCGGTCGGCCCGTCATCATCCGGGAGGTCGACGGCGTCGGCCACCTGGCCCACCCCGGCGAAGCCCTCGTACACGCCCTGGTCGATCTGCTCGAGCGCCCGCTCGACGGCATCGAGCTCGCCCTCGACCCGCTCCAGCACCGACAGGTCGATGGGCTCCGCCTGCCGCTGTCCGGGGGCCGCTCCGAGGGCGTCGCTCATGCCCCCACGCTACGCGCTCCGTCGCCTCCGGCCTGCCGTCCGTGGCGACCCAGGTGCAGTGGGGGCGGAGAGGGTCGAACTCTCGCACGGCGGATTAAAAGTCCGCTGCTCTGCCAGCTGAGCTACGCCCCCGGCGCTGCACGATAACGCTCGAGGTCAAGAGCGCGGCCCCACGGCGCCGGGCGGCCGGCCAGCGGGACGTGGCCCGTCCAGCGTCTTGCGACAACCCAGGTCGCGTCGTGCGTGGCTGTCGCAAGACGTTGGACGACCAGGGTTGCCCCCATCGGCCACGTGGTCGCAGCGGGGCGATGGGCCGGCCACGACGCCGACGCGGACCCCTACTCGTCGGCGAGGACCTCGCAGAGGGTCTTCGCGAAGGCGGCCGGGTCGTTGCCGGGGGCCCACTCGTGGGCGGTGAAGCCCCCGTGGTCGCCAGGGAAGGTGACGGGGTCGACGCCGAGCGCCCTGGCCAGGGCCTCCCCGCCTCGCCGGGCCATCGTGCCCTCGCCCTCCGCGCCGGTGGCGGGCACGATCCGGACCGGCGACGCCCGCAGCGCCTCCACGTCGGGCTCGAACACCGGCATGGCGAGGTTGCGGCTGAGCAGGGCGTCGTCGCGGGAGCCGTCGTCCTCGGTCGGCAGGCCGAAGGTGGCGGGGTCCGGCGCCGGCTGGTCGAGGTAGTCCGCCGGCAGGGGACCGGGGTGCATGACGAGCTGGATGAACTTGGCCATCGCCGGGCCGAACCCGTCGCGCTGGTACGTCTCGATGATGTCGGTCTGGACCCGCAGCGCGACGTCCCGGTCCTCCAGCAGGGTGATCAGCGGGGGCTCGTGGGAGACCAGGGTGCGGACGTCCTCGGGGTGCGCGACCACCCACGCCAGCGCGAAGGCCCCGCCCCCGCTCGACCCGAACGCGTCGACCGGTCCGAGTCCGGTCGCCTCGACGACGCGGTGCATGTCCTCGGCGTGGAGCTCCGCCGTCACCGAGCCGCCGTCGACCAGCCGGCTCCGACCGGCGCCGCGCGGGTCGTAGGTGATGACCGTCCGGTCATCGAGGTGCTGGACGAGCTGCTCGAACCCGGAGGCCTCCATCGGCGAGCCGAACACGAACAGCGGCGGGTGCGGGCTGGGGGCGTCGGGGTGGCGGACGTCGTAGGTCAGCACGGCGCCAGGCACCTCGAGCGTGTGGGTGGTGGGGTCGGCCATCCGGGGCTCCTCCTTCGTCGATGGTCGCCGGTGCTGACGGAGCCCAGCGCGCAGACTCATCGGCACCACGCTCGACGGCCGCGACCGCCGAGCTCGTGGCGCGGCGCGGCGCTCAGGGGTGGATCTGCTGGGCGAGGTAGTGGGGCTCGCCCAGCTGGCGGATCAGCTCGAGCTGGGACTCGAGCCAGTCGGCGTGGCCCTCCTCGCCGATCAGGATCTTCTCGAGCAGCTCGCGGCTGCCGTTGTCGGCGTGCGTGACGCACAGGGCGATGCCGCGGTTGAGCCGGTCGATGGCCACCTTCTCGAGGTCGAGGGCGAGCTCGAGCTTCTCGGTGGCGGTCTCGCCCACCCGGACGGTGCCGAGGCGCTGCAGGTTGGGGAGGCCGTCGAGGTAGAGGATCCGCTCGATGAGCTCGTCGGCGTCCTTCATCTCGTCGATGGACTCCTCGCGGAACTTCGCCCCGAGCCGCTCGTAGCCCCAGTTGTCGAACATCTTGGCGTCGAGGAAGTACTGGTTGACCGCGGTGAGCTCGGCGGTGAGCACCTCGTTGAGCAGCTCGATGATGTCCTCGTGGCCTTGCATGCGGGAGCTCCTCGGTCCGTGTGTCGCTCGAACGGTAGACGGATCAGGCCGCGCTGTGACGGGAGGCTGCCCGGACCACCACGTGCGCCTCGATGATGCGCTCGAGCTCGGGGTGGCAGCCCCCGCAGCGGCCCCCGGCACCGCAGCGGGCGATCAGCTCCTCGAGGCTGGCGGCGCCGGACGCGGCCGCTGCCCCGACCGTGCGATCGCTGATGCGGCGGCACGAGCAGACGATCACGCCACCGCTCCCGGGCCTTCGACGCGCAGCGGTGCCCCGGCCCCGGCCAGGCGGGTGGCGGTGGCGAGCGACACCGGCACGGTCACCGGGTACCGGCGGACGATGCCGGTGACGGTGGCCGAGGTGCGCCCGCCCTCGGTGCGGACCGAGACGTGGTGGACCTGCCGGAACCCGCACCGCGCGCCCACGGCGGACAGCGACCGCGACGTGGAGGGCGGGGGCCTGCGCATCACGAGCGATGTTAGGCCCGCTTCACCCTGGCGGCAAGGGGGGCACGATGACCTGGACCAAGCCGCGCTGACGACAGGGACGACGAGGGCCCGGTCCCTTCGGACCGGGCCCTCGTCTCGGATCAGGCGCTGCGGCGCAGCGCTTCGATCTCCTCGTTGCGGCGGTGGCGCTCGGCGTTGCGGCGCTTCCAGGCCTTCACCTTCCAGTGCCGGAGCCGGTTCCGCTTGCGCCCGGGAGGGGTCTCGTCCCGCGGGATGCGCTCGGGCTTCGGGTCGATCACCACGAGGTCCTCAGGGTCCTCGGCCAGCTGGAGGGCGAGGGACGCCTTGTGGCGCGCTCGGCGCTTCTCCAGCTTGGCCTGCTGTCGGGCGGACCGAGGGGGCTGCAGATCGTGGTGACGTCGGCTCATCACTGCTCCTTCTGCGCATCGGGGCTTGTCGGGTGCCCCGCTGGACCCCAAGTGTGCACCATCGTCCGCCGCCGTGCCGGGGGTCAGGACGATCGTCCGACAATCGGGTCCAAGGTCCCGGATCGGAGGCCCGAGCGGCTCGACTCGCGTAGGTTGCCGGGCGTGCCGGGGGGACATGACCACCAACCGCTGACCGACGCGCTCCTCGATCCGGCCACCTACGCCGGCGACCTCCACGGCGCGCTCACCCCGCTGCGGGAGGCGGCGCCGCTGGCCTGGAACGCCACCCGGGGGTTCTGGGCGGTGACCCGCCACGCCGGGGTGACCGAGGCGTCCAGCGACCCGAGCCGCTTCTGCTCGGCCCGCGGGATCCTCGTCGACGAGATCGGCACCACCTACGAGCACCCGCCGACCATGATGCACGCCGACCCGCCAGAGCACACCCGGTACCGGAAGCTGGTGCGGCCCGGGTTCACCAACGCGGCGGTGCGGGGCCTCGAGCCGCTGGTGCGGGAGCGCACCGGGCGGATGCTCGACCGCCTTGTCGAGCTCGCCCGAGCCGGCGCACCGGTCGACGTGGTGTCGGCCTTCGCGGTCCCGCTGCCCATCCAGCTCATCGCCCTCGTGCTCGGCCTCCCCGAGGGCGACGAGGCCCGCCTGCACCGATGGTCCGACGCCGCCATCCCCGGCGCCACCGACTGGTCTCAGGAGGAGCGCGACGCGCTGCTCGGCGAGATGACCGTGGAGCTCCTCGGGCTGGCCGCCGAGCGCCGCCGCGCCCCCGCCGACGACGTCGTGTCGATGCTGGCCGGCTACGAGGAGGACGGCGAGTCGCTCACCGACGACGAGCTGGGCATGTTCCTCATCCAGCTGCTGGTGGCCGGCAACGAGACGACCCGCCACGCCATCTCGGGCGGCCTGGTGGCGCTGGCCGAGCACCCCGACCAGCTCGAGCGGCTGGCCGCGGACCCCGACCTCGTCCCCACCGCGGTCGAGGAGGTGCTGCGCTGGACCACCCCGGTCACCTCCTTCCTGCGGACCGCCGTCGAGGACACGGAGCTCGACGGCGTTGCGGTGGCCGCGGGCGACCCGGTCCTCCTGCTCTACGCGTCGGCGAACCGCGACCCGCTCGAGTTCGGGGCGTCGGCCGGGGCCTTCGACCTCGGACGGCGGCCCAACCACCACGTCGCCCTCGGCCACGGGCCGCACTTCTGCCTCGGCGCCGCGCTCGCCCGCCAGGAGCTGGCCGTGGTGCTGGAGGGCCTGGTGGAGCGGTTCGAGCACCTGGAGCCGGCGGGGCCGGTCGAGCGCACCGGCTCCTCGGTCATCGCCGGCATCCGCGCCGCGCCGCTCCGGCTGGTGCCCCGATGACCGGGCTCGACCTGGCCGGGCACCGAGCGCTCGTCACCGGCGGGGGCGCCGGGATCGGCGCCGCCACCGTGCGGGCCCTCGCGGCGGCCGGGGCCGCCGTCGCCGTGCTCGACCGCGACCTCGACGCCGCCCGCGCCGTGGCCGCCGAGGTCGGAGGCCCCGCCTTCCAGGTCGACGTGCGGGACGCGGCGGCCACCACGAGCGCCGTGCAGGAGGCGGCCGCTGAGCTGGGCGGCCTGACCGACGTCGTCGCCAACGCCGGCATGGGCCTCAACAAGCCGACGATCGCGTACACCGACGCCGAGTGGCGCCTCGTCGTCGGCGTGAACCTCGACGGCACGTTCCACACCCTGCGGGCGGCCATCCCCCTCGTCCTCGACAGCGGCGGCGGCAGCATCGTGACCGTGGCCAGCCTCAACGCGCAGCGCCCCATCCCGGGCGAGGCGCCCTACAGCGCGGCCAAGGCGGCCGTGGTGAACCTCACCAAGACGATCGCGCTGGAGCACGCACCGCACCTGCGCGCCAACAGCGTGTCGCCGGGGATGGTCGCCACCGCCCTCACGTCGGTGATCACCGACGACCCGGCCTTCCGGGCGGTGGCCGAGGCCGGCACCCCCCTCGGGCGCATCGCGGCCCCGGAGGAGGTGGCCTCGGTCATCGCCTTCCTCTGCAGCGACGGGGCCGCCTACCTGACCGGGCAGGACATCGTCCTCGACGGCGGGGTGGGCCTGCCCAACCCGCAGGCCGACGGGGTCGTCCGCGCCGTCCGGGACCGGTTCGGCGCCGGGCCGCCACGGTGATCGCCACGGCGTAGGATCGGCGAGCGTGGCACTGGGGGAGGCGACGATGCAGGTGAAGCTGGGCTTCGTGCCGGCCTCGCTGGCCATCCCCGACGGCGACCACCCCGGGCTCCTCCGGGCCGGCCCTCGGGGGGCGGCCCCCTACGCACGCGAGGTCGTGGAGCACCACCTGTGCCCGGCCACGGACTCGGACCAGGACGGATCCGTCGAGCCGGACCTGCTCGAGGCCGGCTTCGCCACGGTGGACCTCTCCGAGCACGGCGCCCTCCAGCACGCCCTGGCGCGCGTGCGCGAGGCCGGTCACATCGTGGACGACGACGCCGTCGCGATCCGCGGGCTGCTGGAGGGTGCCGTCCTCCGGTGCGCCGACGGTCGGGCCCTCACCGTGCTCTACCTGGCCGGCGAGGGGTTCATCATGCGCAAGGCCGGCCCGAACGGGATGGCAGTGGTCGGGCCGCGCACGGGCGGGATGAACGGCCACGGCCCGGCCACGTCGGTCCACGCCGACCAAGACGTCTACGGCACGCCCCTCACGCAGCTGATGGACGGCCGGGCGCCGACGCTGTTCCGCCACGACTCGCCCGACGGGGCCAACCACGACGCCGGGCTCATGCTCGTCAACCTCTGGATCCCGCTGCAGCAGATCACCCAGCCTCTGGTGCTGGCCGACGGGCGCAGCCTCGATCGGCGACGCCACCAGCTCCGGTACGGGCTCGCCACCGAGTCCTTCCTCGAGCGCGAGGAGGACATGGCCATCAACGACATCTGGACGTTCCTCCACGACCCGGCCCAGCGGTGGTTCCTCCGATCGGACATGGATCACCGCCGCGCCTACGTGTTCAACACGTTGAGCACGGCGCACGGCGCCTGCGCGCTCCCCGGCGAGGACCTCGCCGAGCACCTCTACCGCTCCTTGGAGGCCGCCGAGGCGGCTGTCACGAGCGGGGACGGCGCGGCGCTCCGCGAGGCGGGGTCGGCGGGTCGACCGACGCCAGCGGCCGACATCCCACCCGCCCTGGCGGAGGCGATCTCCACGATGGCGGCCCTCGCCGAGGAGGCCCGCCAGAACCCGGCGTCGGTGGTCGGCCCGCGGGCGGAGGCGTGGCTGGCCGCGTCTCGCGCGGCTCGGCGACAGGTCGTCCGCATGTCGCTCGAGCTGCGGCTGGTCGTCTCGCTCGACCGGTGACGCGCCCTCGGGGCGCGCCACCAGCGGTCATCGGGTAAACCAGAACGACCCCTCCGGCGTGTGGTGGGGTGATGGGGGCGACACCGATGGCGCAGGGGGCGGAGGACACCGAGGGACCTCTGGCCCCGGTGGTGCCGCTGCCGCCCCCGGTGCCCGCCTTCGTCGACTTCGATCGCTTCTACCGCGACCAGCGACCCGCGATCGTGGCGCTCGCCGCGGCCATCGCCGGCCACGCCGCCGCGGAGGAGATCGCCCAGGAGGCCCTGCTGCGGGCGCACCGCGACTGGGCCCGCATCGAGCGCTACGACAAGCCCGGCGCGTGGGTGCGGCGGGTGGCCATCAACCTGGCCACCTCGCAACGGCGCCGCCGCGCCTCCGAGCGGCGGGCACTGGTCCGGGTGGCCGAGCGGCAAACCCTCCCGGCGCCGCCCCCCGAGATCGACGGGTTCTGGGCGCTCGTGCGCCTGCTCCCACCTCGGCAGGCGGCCGCCGTGGCCCTCCACTACCTGGAGGACCTGAGCATCGCCGAGCTGGCCGCCGCCCTCGACTGCGCCGAGGGCACGGCCAAGGCGCACCTGCACAAGGCCCGCCAGACCCTCGCCCGCCACCTCGCTCACGAGGAGCCCCTGCCATGACCGAACCGCTGGACCCGAACCACCGCGCCGACCGTCGCATCGAGTACGAGCCCGGGCACGTGGACCGCCCCGGCGACCGGCTCTCTGCGACCCCGGCGGCACCAGGCGACCCGGAGGCGGCCGCGCTGGCGGCCCTGGACGAGCGGGGCCGCCGGGCGGCCCACGGGCTGCGCGCCCACGTCGAGCAGCACCTGCGCTCGGCCGACCGCACACCGGTCGCAACGGTGTCCCACCGACCCACGCGCGCCGCCTGGCGCTCGAAGGTGGCCGCCATCGCGGCCGTGGCCGCGCTCGTCGTCGGCTTCGCGGCCACCCAAGGGCCGGGCGGCGACGGGGACGGCCGGCTCGAGGTCGACGACCCCCGGCGCCCCGAGCTCACCGCCGGGCTGCTCACGCCTCTCGGACCACGCGACGGGAAGGACTCCGTCCAGCTCCCCGTCACCGCCGAGCCGGCCACCGGGCTGCGCGACGGCGACGAGGTGACCGTGCGCGGCGAGGGCTTCGTGCCCGGCGAGTCGGTCGGCGTCGTCCAGTGCGCCCGCGAGGCGGGCGGAGACACCCCCGAGACCCGTGGCGGGGTCGACGGCTGCTACATCGGCGACTACGTCAACGTGATCGCCGACGACCAGGGCGTCGCCCAGGGCACCTACCGGATCAAGCGGGTGCTCACCACGCCGCTCACCGGCTCGGTCGACTGCGCCGCCGAGGCCGGCCGCTGCATCGTGGCCATGGGCGCCATCAGCGACTACGACCGCTCCGGGGGCCTGGCGATCGAGCTCGACCCGGACGTCGAGCCGGTCGAGCTGCCGACCGTGCAGGTGCAGCCGGCCGAGGGCCTGGCCGACGGCCAGGCCGTGCGGGTGACCGCCACGGGCCTGACACCGGGTGACGTCATGTACGTGGAGGTCTGCTCAGCCGATCCGGCGGCCTGCTGGACCACCGGCGAAGCCCTCCCGATGGACGAGGGCGGCTACCGAGAGATCGGCCTGCGAGCCGACCCGGACGGGAGCCTCGACGCCGAGATCCCCGTCTGGCGGTTCCTCGCCGGGGGCGAGCCGGGCACGTACGTGGACTGCGCGATCAGCCGCTGCTCGTTGCGCTTGAGCGGCAGCACCGCCCCACCCACCGTGCCGCTCCGGTTCCGCGGCGACGAGCCGCCGCCGTCGGCGCCCGCCTTCGGAGTGGAGCCCACCGAGGGCGTGGCGCCGGGCGACGAGGTGGTCTTGGCCGGCGAGGGGTTCCGGCCCGGGTCCGAGGTGTGGGTCATGCTGTGCGCGGAGCCGGCCGACGGTGACCTCGGCATGGGGATGGGCGCCTGCATGGGGCTCGATCCGCCCATCGAGGTCGGCGACGACGGTGCCTTCACCGTGGCCCGGACGCTCCCCGAGCCGCCGAGCTACGGCGGCGAGGAGACGTGCGACCCCAGCGGAGGGTGCCGGATGGAGGAGGGCCGGCCCGTGATCTGCGACGGCGTCCAGGACCGGTGCAGCATCCGGGTCGAGGGCGAGTGGGGCTGGACCGGCGGGCCCGTGGCCCCGCCGATCTTCCCGCCCGCCCCTGTCCCCGTCACGTTCCGGCCATGAGCCCGGCCGGCGTCCAGCAGGAGGAGGGGCCATGCGGCTGATGGCCGGCAGCGCCGGCCTCGCGGCCCTCGCCCTCCTGTGGGTCGGTCGCGGGATCTGCCGATCGCTGACCCGCGACCTCGACCGGCTCGGCTGACGGCCGCCGGACCGGGGTCAGACCCCGGCGAGGGCGGGCTCGGCCGTCTCCGGCCGGCGGGCGGCGAACCGG
>Ga0208490_100757_pt1 | contig 16343 bp, 11 predicted proteins | sample SubbioAug_CSWold_FD_184818 | JGI IMG/M metagenome (GOLD analysis project Ga0208490, IMG submission 184818) | Serpentinite rock and fluid subsurface biosphere microbial communities from McLaughlin Reserve, California, USA - CR11Aug_CSWold (SPAdes) | ecosystem: Environmental > Terrestrial > Deep...
TGATCGTGCCGATCGCAATGGAAGAGAAGCTGCGCTTTGCTATCCGCGAAGGCGGCCGCACCGTCGGCGCCGGCGTCGTCGCCCAGGTTCTCGACTGATTGAAAAAAGCTCTTGCGAAATACACATGTGTTACGCAAGAGCGATTGTCTTTCCGGATGCGATGCGCTAAGCGTCGCCTCCGGTTCCGGGAGAGCGCTTTCAGAAGCGATCTTCCGGGCTCCGCTGCAGGAGTGTAGCTCAACTGGTCAGAGCACCGGTCTCCAAAACCGGGGGTTGTGGGTTCGAGTCCCTCCACTCCTGCCAGCAGCGGAACAGGGTGTCGGACGGTGGTTTGTCATGGCGTCGTGCTTCACGGCGCGTTCTGTAACGACACTGTTCAGCATGAGATTTTCAAGGGCGGCGCGGTCCTCCGGGTTCCGCGCCCGTTCGATTTGGACGAACCGGTTCGTGATGCCGGCCGTCCTTCAGAGGATGGCGAACCGCTGATCCGGCGGTGCGCGGTCAGGTGAGAGAGCGATGGCGAAGACGAATCCCTTCGAATTCATGCAGCAGGTCCGTGCCGAGGGCTCCAAGGTGACTTGGCCGACCCGCAAGGAGACCATGGTCACGACGGCGATGGTCCTCGTGATGGTGCTGCTGGCATCGATCTATTTCCTGATCGTGGATCAGATCCTGCGCTGGGGCGTAGGGCTCGTCCTCGGCATAGGCGGTTGAGGGGCGATTGAAGATGGCTATGCGCTGGTACATCGTCCACGCCTATTCGAACTTCGAGAACAAGGTCGCGCAGTCCCTGAAGGATCAGGCCGAGCAGCGCGGATTGACCGAGATGTTCGAGGAAATCCTCGTGCCGACCGAGAAGGTCGTCGAGGTGCGTCGCGGCCGCAAGGTCGATACGGATCGCAAGTTTTTCCCCGGCTACGTGATGGTCAAGTGCGAGATGACGGACGACGTCTATCATCTCATCAAGAACACCCCGAAGGTCACGGGCTTCCTGGGCGCCGACAAGGCCAAGCCCATGCCGATCCCCGACCATGAGGCCGAGCGGATCAAGGGGCAGGTGGCCGAGGGCGTCGAGCGTCCGAAGTCCGCCATGATCTTCGAGATCGGCGAGACGGTGCGCGTGGCCGATGGCCCCTTCGCCTCGTTCAACGGCGTCGTCGAGGAAATCGACGAGGGTCGCTCGCGCCTCAAGGTCGCGGTTTCGATCTTCGGCCGCGCGACCCCGGTCGAACTGGAATACGCTCAGGTCGAAAAGGTCTGAGACGTCGGGCCGGCATAGGTTGAAGAACCGCCGGCTCAATCATTCGCGGGAGGCCCGCCCGGACGCCATCCGGGCCTTTGAAAGGGCCGCACCGCGACCTGCAACCACCGCTTTCCGGTCGGCAACCGGGGCGGTCCAAGGAGCAGTCCCATGGCAAAGAAAATCACGGGATACATCAAGCTTCAGGTCCCGGCCGGCGCGGCCAATCCGTCGCCCCCGATCGGTCCCGCGCTGGGTCAGCGCGGCCTGAATATCATGGAATTCTGCAAGGCCTTCAATGCGAAGACCGCGCAGATGGACAAGGGCACCCCGATTCCGGTGATCATCACCGCTTTCGCCGATCGCTCGTTCACGTTCGAACTCAAGCAGCCGCCGGTCTCGTTCTTCCTCAAGCAGGCCGCAGGCCTCAAGAAGGGTTCGACGACGCCGGGCAAGGGCGCGATGGCCGGTTCGGTCACGTCCGCGCAGGTTCGCGAGATCGCCGAACGCAAGATGGTCGATCTCAATTGCGATACTATCGAGGCAGCATCCTCGATGATCGAAGGCTCGGCCCGCTCGATGGGTCTTGAGGTTGTGGGCTGAGGAGAGCGACATGGCTACAGAAGGCAAGCGCATCCGCAAGGCCCGCGAGGGCATTAGCGCGACGAAGCTCCACGATCTCGGCGAGGCGATCAACATCCTCAAGGAGCGTGCTTCGGTGAAGTTCGACGAGACGATCGAGGTCGCGATGAACCTCGGCGTCGATCCCCGCCATGCGGACCAGATGGTCCGTGGCGTCTGCAACCTGCCCAACGGTTCGGGCCGCACGGTCCGTGTCGCGGTGTTCGCGCGCGGCGCCAAGGCCGACGAGGCGCTGGCAGCCGGCGCCGACATCGTCGGAGCCGAGGATCTGCTCGAGACGGTCCAGGGCGGCACGATCGAGTTCGATCGCTGCATCGCCACCCCGGACATGATGCCGCTGGTCGGTCGTCTCGGAAAGGTGCTGGGTCCGCGCGGCCTGATGCCGAACCCGAAGGTCGGCACGGTCACCATGGACGTTAAGAGCGCCGTGGAAGCCGCCAAGGGCGGCGCGGTCGAGTTCCGCGTCGAGAAGGCCGGCATCATCCATGCGGGCATCGGCAAGCTGTCCTTCGACCAGGACAAGATCGTCGAGAACATCAAGGCATTCGCCGACGCCGTCGCCAAGGCGCGTCCGTCGGGAGCCAAGGGCACGTACATCCAGCGCGTCGCCGTGTCCTCGACGATGGGCCCCGGCCTCAAGGTCGATGTCTCGAGCGTACTCGGCGGCTGAACGCCGCATCATTGAAGAATGACGTCGGCCGGGCCTCGCCCGGCCGTTCGTTTTGGGGGCTGCGGCAGCCTGAAGGGCCGGCGCCGGGAAAGCTCTTGACTTTTTCGTCGATTGCCTCTTGGCATCCGCGCCGTGACGCGTTAAGGAAGCCACTCGCGTTTCCAGATCGGAGGTCTTTCCGTCTTCTCGACGGGGCCCTGGTCTTTTTGCGCTTTTTCGCCCGGTTCGCCGGGCGAAGGACGGTCGAGCGGTTAGGGAACATGCCCCGCAAGGGATTTGTTCCGCAATCGATCGATCACGTCCTGTCCGAGACTGCCGGCGCCGCTCGCGGCTTAATCCGAAAGGGCCTGCATAGACGGGGAAGACCCTATTTCGCGCCCGTTCGCACGGGAGCAAGAGGTTCGAACCATCTCGCCTGACTTTGTCTCGAAAGAGGCGTTGCAGGGGACAGGGCTTGCTAAAGCGTCGCTCGATGCGGCCTCGGCAGCCCCGAGGCCGCTTGGGCGGCAGGTGCAACCGGCGGAGACACGTGTTTCCGCCTCAGCCAACCGGAGAGAGCCCAGTGGAGAGAGCAGCTAAGCGCGAGCTCGTCACGACGCTCAGCGACGTATTTTCGAATACGAGCGTTGTCGTGGTGGCCCACTATTCGGGACTGACGGTCGCCGACATGCAGAAGCTGCGCGCGCAGATGAAGCAGGCCGGCGCCACCGTGAAGGTCGCGAAAAACCGTATCGCCAAGATCGCTCTCGATGGCACGGACGTCGCATCGATCTCGGAACTGCTGAAGGGGCCTACGCTCCTCTGCTATTCCGACGACCCCGTTGCGGCCCCGAAGGTCGCCGTCGCTTTTGCCAAGACCAACGACAAGCTCGTTATTCTCGGTGGGGCGATGGGTACGACCGCTTTGAACCCGGATCGCGTGAAGGCCCTCGCCTCCATGCCGTCCCTGGACGAACTGCGCGCCAAGATCGTGGGGCTTGTCAATGCTCCCGCGACGAAGATCGCTCAGGTCGTCAACGCCCCGGCGGCAAAGCTCGCCCGCGTTTTCGGAGCCTATGCCAAGTCAGAAGAAGCGGCTTGACGCTCACCCTGCAACCCAAGTCCTACGTAACGTCAAAAGTCACGTTCGAACCTATCAAGGATCAAAGAAATGGCTGATCTCGCCAAGCTCGTCGACGACCTGTCGACCCTCACCGTTCTCGAAGCCGCCGAACTCGCCACGATGCTCGAAGAGAAGTGGGGCGTTTCCGCTGCTGCCGCCGTTGCGGTCGCCGGTCCCGCCGCCGCCGCTGCCGAAGCCGTCGAGGAGCAGACCGAATTCACCGTGATGCTGACCGCCGCCGGCGACAAGAAGATCGAGGTGATCAAGGAAGTCCGCGCCATCACCGGTCTCGGCCTGAAGGAAGCCAAGGACCTCGTCGAGGGCGCTCCGAAGGCCGTCAAGGAAGGCGTGTCCAAGGATGAAGGCGCGAAGCTGAAGGAACAGCTCGAGAAGGCCGGCGCCAAGGTCGAGTTGAAGTAATGCGGCGGGCCGCGCACGCGGTCCTGACCGTCTAGAACAACCGACGGTCCCGGGTTTTCCCGGGGCCGTCGTTTCCGTCCGGTAAACTCGTCGCCGGCGGATGGGGAAGAGCGGTGTTCCGCTTTTCCAGGACATTGCGGGGAAGGTCGCGGGACTTTTCCCATTATCCGTTTCTACCGGCGGCCATGGGCGCGCCGGACGGTTGACCAGGCGTTCCGGACGCCGTCTCGGGGATCCCCGGTCAGCTGTGCATGAGGAGCAAGGTCGAACATGGCCAATACGCTGCAAGGCCGCAGGCGCATTCGCAAGTTCTTCGGTAAGATCAAGGAAGTCGCGGAGATGCCGAACCTCATCGAGGTTCAGAAGGCGTCCTACGACCAGTTCCTGATCGTCGACGAGCCCGTTGGCGGAAGGTCCGACGAAGGGCTTCAGTCCGTCTTCAAGTCCGTGTTCCCCATCGCCGATTTCGCGAATACGGCGTTGCTCGAATTCGTGAAGTACACGTTCGAGCAGCCGAAATATGATGTCGAGGAGTGCCGCCAGCGCGGCATGACCTTCGCAGCGCCCCTCAAGGTGACGCTGCGTCTCATCGTGTTCGACGTCGATCCCGATACGCAGGCCCGCTCCGTGAAGGACATCAAGGAGCAGGACGTCTATATGGGCGACATGCCGCTCATGACCGACAACGGCACCTTCGTCGTCAACGGCACCGAGCGCGTCATCGTCTCGCAGATGCACCGTTCGCCGGGCGTGTTCTTCGATCACGACAAGGGCAAGACGCACTCCTCGGGCAAGCTGCTCTTTGCAGCCCGCATCATCCCCTATCGCGGCTCCTGGCTCGACATCGAATTCGACGCCAAGGACATCGTGCACGCCCGCATCGACCGCAAGCGCAAGCTGCCGGCGACGTCGCTGCTCTATGCGCTGGGTCTCGATTCGGAGTCGATCCTCGAAACCTTCTACGACCGCATCCTCTATACGCGGGCGAAGGACGGCTGGCGCGTCCCCTTCAACGCAGAGCGCATGAAGGGCTTCAAGGGCACGATCGACCTCATCGACGCCGATAGCGGCGAAGTCGTGCTGGAAGCCGGCAAGCGCCTCAACGCCCGCATTGCCAAGCAGCTCGTCGAGAAGGACGTCAAGGCGCTGCGCGCCACCGACGAGGACCTGATCGGCCAGTATATCGCCGAGGACATCGTCGATGCTTCCACGGGCGAGATCCACGCCGAGGCCGGCGACGAGATTTCCGAGAAGCTGTTGCAGGTCTTCACGGATGCCGGGCTCGACGAGATCCCGGTTCTCGACATCGATCACATCAATATCGGCCCCTACATCCGCAACACCCTTGCGGTCGACAAGAACTCGTCGCGCGAGGAAGCCCTGTTCGACATCTACCGCGTGATGCGTCCGGGCGAGCCCCCGACCATCGAGACGGCCGAGGCGATGTTCCAGTCGCTCTTCTTCGACTCCGAGCGCTACGATCTCTCTGCCGTCGGCCGCGTCAAGATGAACATGCGTCTCGATCTCGACGCCGAGGACACGGTCCGCACCCTGCGCCGCGAGGACATCCTCGCAGTGGTGCAGGCGCTGGTCGGTCTGCGCGACGGCAAGGGCGAGATCGACGACATCGACCATCTCGGCAACCGCCGCGTCCGCTCGGTCGGCGAGCTCATGGAAAACCAGTATCGCCTGGGGCTCCTGCGCATGGAGCGTGCCATCAAGGAGCGCATGTCGTCGGTCGACATCGACACCGTCATGCCGCAGGACCTGATCAACGCCAAGCCCGCGGCAGCCGCTGTGCGCGAGTTCTTCGGATCCTCGCAGCTCTCGCAGTTCATGGATCAGACCAACCCGCTCTCCGAGGTCACCCACAAGCGCCGCCTCTCGGCGCTCGGCCCCGGCGGCCTCACCCGCGAGCGCGCGGGCTTCGAGGTGCGCGACGTCCATCCGACCCATTACGGCCGCATCTGCCCGATCGAGACGCCGGAAGGCCCAAACATCGGACTGATCAATTCGCTCGCCACCTTCGCGCGCGTCAACAAGTACGGCTTCATCGAGACCCCCTTCCGCAAGGTCGTGGACGGCAAGGTCACCGGCGAGGTGCTCTACATGTCGGCGATGGAGGAGGCGAAGTACAACGTCGCCCAGGCCAACGCCGTCATCGGCGATGACGGGATGCTGACCGAAGAGCTGGTGATCTGCCGCAAGGCGGGTGAAGTCATCGTGGTCGCGCCCGACAAGGTCGACCTCATGGACGTCAGCCCCAAGCAGCTTGTCTCCGTCGCCGCCGCGCTGATCCCGTTCCTCGAGAACGACGACGCCAACCGCGCTCTGATGGGCTCGAACATGCAGCGCCAGGCCGTGCCGCTGGTGCGCGCCGATGCGCCGTTCGTCGGCACCGGCATGGAAGCGGTCGTCGCGCGCGATTCGGGAGCCGCCATCGGGGCCCGCCGCGCCGGCATCGTCGACCAGGTGGATGCGACCCGTATCGTCATCCGCGCCACGGAGGAGACCGACCCGGGCAAGCCCGGCGTCGATATCTACCGCCTGCAGAAGTTCCAGCGCTCCAACCAGAACACCTGCATCACGCAGAAGCCTCTGGTGCGCGTCGGCGAAGTCGTCGAGAAGGGCAACATCATCGCCGATGGTCCCTCGACCGAGTTCGGCGAGCTGGCTCTGGGCCGCAACGTGCTCGTCGCGTTCATGCCCTGGAACGGCTACAACTTCGAGGATTCGATCCTGCTCTCCGAGCGGATCGTGAAGGACGACGTCTTCACCTCGATCCACATCGAGGAATTCGAGGTGATGGCCCGCGATACCAAGCTCGGGCCGGAAGAAATCACCCGCGACATCCCGAACGTCTCGGAAGAGGCGCTCAAGAACATGGATGAGGCGGGCATCGTCTATATCGGCGCTGAAGTGAATGCGGGCGACATCCTCGTCGGCAAGATCACGCCCAAGGGCGAAAGCCCGATGACTCCTGAAGAGAAGCTGCTTCGCGCCATCTTCGGCGAGAAGGCCTCGGACGTCCGCGACACCTCGCTGCGCGTGCCCCCGGGCGTGACCGGAACCGTCGTCGAAGTGCGCGTCTTCAACCGCCACGGCGTCGACAAGGACGAGCGCGCGCAGGCGATCGAGCGCGAGGAGATCGAGCGTCTCGCGAAAGATCGCGACGACGAGCAGGCGATCCTCGACCGCAACACCTATTCGCGCGTCGCGGAATTGCTGGTCGATCAGGTCTGCGTGGCGGGGCCCAAGGGCTTCAAGCGCGACACCACGGTGACCCGCGAGACGCTGGGCGAGTATCCGCGTTCGCAGTGGTGGGCCTTCGCGGTCGCCGACGATGCGCGCATGGCCGAACTCGAGGCGATCCAGAAGCAGTACGACGAATCGAAGAAGCGCCTCGAACAGCGCTTTCTCGACAAGGTCGAGAAGCTGCAGCGTGGCGACGAGCTACCTCCGGGCGTGATGAAGATGGTCAAGGTCTTCGTCGCCGTGAAGCGCAAGATCCAGCCGGGCGACAAGATGGCCGGCCGTCACGGCAACAAGGGCGTCGTCTCCAAGATCGTCCCCGTCGAGGACATGCCGTTCCTGGAGGACGGCACGCAGGTCGATATCGTGCTCAACCCGCTGGGCGTGCCCAGCCGGATGAATGTCGGCCAGATCCTGGAGACCCATCTGGGCTGGGCCGCCGCCGGTCTCGGCAGGCAGGTGGCGGAGGCCGTCGATTCCTATCTGCGTACGCATGATATCTCGCCGCTGCGCTCCAAGATGGGCGAGATCTACGGCTCCTCCTTCGATTTCTCGGAGATCGAGGACGAGACCATGGTCGAGCTGGGCGAGAACCTGCGCCGCGGCGTTCCGATGGCGACCCCGGTCTTCGACGGCGCCAAGGAAGCCGATATCGAGACCATGCTCGAAATGGCGGGGCTCAACCGCTCGGGACAGGTGACGCTCTATGACGGACGCACCGGCGAGACCTTCGATCGTCAGGTGACGGTGGGCTACATCTACATGCTCAAGCTGCACCACCTGGTCGACGACAAGATCCACGCCCGTTCGATCGGCCCGTATTCGCTCGTCACGCAGCAGCCGCTGGGCGGCAAGGCCCAGTTCGGCGGACAGCGCTTCGGTGAGATGGAGGTGTGGGCACTCGAAGCCTACGGCGCCGCCTACACCCTGCAGGAAATGCTGACGGTGAAGTCGGACGACGTGGCCGGACGCACCAAGGTCTACGAGGCGATCGTGCGCGGCGACGACACGTTCGAATCGGGCATTCCGGAGAGCTTCAACGTTCTCGTGAAGGAAATGCGCTCGCTCGGCCTGAACGTCGAGCTGACGAATTCAATGGCGGCGGCGAATGCACTTCCGCCGTCGTCCGAGGCTGCGGAATAAGCGTGGCTCGGCGGATCTGCCCTTTGTTATGACGAAAAGCCGCGGGGTTCGCCCCGCGGCCTCAAGCGTTCCAGGTGAGGAGACCGATGCGGTCCTCACCCTGTCAGGAGACGGCGATGAACCAAGAGGTCATGAACCTTTTCAACACGGCTGCGGCGCCGCAGACCTTCGATCAGATCAAGATCTCGCTGGCGAGCCCGGAGAAGATCCTTTCCTGGTCCTACGGCGAGATCAAGAAGCCGGAGACCATCAACTACCGGACCTTCAAGCCCGAGCGTGACGGCCTGTTCTGCGCCCGCATCTTTGGCCCGATCAAGGATTACGAGTGCCTGTGCGGCAAGTACAAGCGCATGAAGTACAAGGGCGTCATCTGCGAGAAGTGCGGCGTCGAGGTCACCCTCGCGCGCGTCCGGCGCGACCGCATGGGCCATATCGAACTCGCCGCTCCGGTTGCGCATATCTGGTTCCTGAAGTCGCTGCCGTCCCGCATCGGCCTCCTGCTCGACATGACGCTGAAGGATCTCGAGCGGATCCTCTATTTCGAATCCTACGTCGTCATCGAGCCCGGCCTCACGCCGCTGAAGGAGCGCCAGCTCCTCTCGGAAGAGGACTACCTTCGCGCTCAGGACGAGTACGGAGCCGACAGCTTCACCGCGCTCATCGGCGCGGAAGCCATTCGCAAGATCCTGACCGATCTCGATCTCGAAAAGATCGCGGTCGATCTGCGTCACGAGATCTCGGTCACGACCTCCGAGCTGAAGCCCAAGAAGCTGCTCAAGCGCCTCAAGATCATCGAGGCCTTCATCCAGTCCGGCAACAAGCCGGAATGGATGATCATGACGATCGTCCCGGTGATCCCGCCGGACCTGCGCCCGCTCGTCCCCCTCGACGGCGGTCGCTTCGCGACGTCCGATCTCAACGATCTCTATCGCCGCGTGATCAACCGCAACAACCGCCTCAAGCGTCTGATCGAGCTGCGCGCGCCCGATATCATCATCCGCAACGAGAAGCGGATGCTGCAGGAATCGGTCGATGCGCTGTTCGACAACGGTCGCCGCGGTCGCGTCATCACGGGCGCCAACAAGCGCCCGCTGAAGTCGCTCTCCGACATGCTCAAGGGCAAGCAGGGCCGTTTCCGCCAGAACCTGCTCGGCAAGCGCGTCGATTACTCCGGCCGCTCGGTCATCGTCGTGGGTCCCGAGCTCAAGCTGCACCAGTGTGGGCTGCCCAAGAAGATGGCGCTCGAGCTGTTCAAGCCGTTCATCTACGCCAAGCTAGACGCGAAGGGCTACTCCGCCACCGTGAAGCAGGCGAAGAAGCTCGTCGAGAAGGAGCGTCCCGAGGTCTGGGATATTCTCGACGAGGTCATTCGCGAGCATCCGGTCCTGCTCAACCGCGCACCGACGCTCCACCGTCTCGGCATCCAGGCCTTCGAGCCGGTGCTGATCGAGGGCAAGGCGATCCAGCTGCACCCGCTCGTCTGCGCCGCCTTCAACGCGGATTTCGACGGCGACCAGATGGCCGTCCACGTGCCGCTCTCGCTCGAGGCGCAGCTCGAAGCGCGCGTGCTCATGATGAGCACGAACAACATCCTGCACCCGGCTTCCGGCGCACCGATCATCGTGCCGTCGCAGGATATCGTTCTCGGCCTGTACTACGTGACGGTGATGGCGGACGGCGAGCCGGGTCAGGGCATGGTCTTTGCCGACATGGGCGAGCTCGATCACGCGCTGCACCAGAAGGTCATCACGCTCCACACCAAGATCAAGTTCCGCGCGCAGAACATCGGCGAGGACGGCAAGGTCTACAACCAGATCTACGACACCACTCCCGGTCGCGCCATCCTCGGGCAGCTCCTGCCCAAGAGCGCGAAGGTCAGCTTCGACGTCGTGAACAAGCTCATGACGAAGAAGGAGATCTCCACCATGATCGACACGGTCTATCGGACCTGCGGTCAGAAGGAGACGGTGATCTTCTGCGATCGCATCATGGCGCTCGGGTTCTTCCATGCGTTCAAGGCCGGCATTTCGTTCGGCAAGGACGACATGGTGATCCCCGAGAACAAGTGGCCGATCGTCGACGAGACCCGCACGCTCGTGAAGGATTACGAGCAGCAGTACCAGGACGGTCTGATCACCCAGGGCGAGAAGTACAACAAGGTCGTCGATGCCTGGGCGAAGTGCTCGGATCGCCTCGCGGGCGAGATGATGGGCCGCATTTCCGCGGTCAAGAAGGACGAGAACGGTCGCGACAGGCAGGTCAACTCGATCTACATGATGTCGCATTCCGGCGCCCGTGGCTCGCCCGCACAGATGAAGCAGCTCGCGGCGATGCGCGGCCTCATGGCCAAGCCGTCCGGCGAGATCATCGAGACGCCGATCATCTCGAACTTCAAGGAAGGCCTCGACGTTCTGGAATACTTCAACTCCACCCACGGTGCCCGCAAGGGCCTGGCGGATACGGCGTTGAAGACCGCGAACTCGGGCTATCTCACCCGTCGTCTCGTCGACGTGGCGCAGGACGCGGTCATTCGCGAAGTCGATTGCGGCACCTCGAAGGGCATCTCGATGCGCGCCATCGTCGATGCCGGCCAGGTGGTCGCGACGCTGATCTCCCGCGTTCTCGGCCGCACGGCCTGCGAGCCGGTGGTCGATTCGAAGGGCGAAATCATCGTGCCTGCGGGAACGATGATCGAGGAGAAGCACGTCGACCAGATCGTCGCGGCGGGCGTCCAGGAGATCAAGATCCGTTCGGTTCTCGTCTGCGAGACCAAGAACGGCGTCTGCGCCACCTGCTACGGGCGTGATCTCGCGCGCGGCACACCGGTCAACCAGGGCGAAGCCGTCGGCGTCATCGCGGCGCAGTCGATCGGCGAGCCGGGCACGCAGCTCACCATGCGTACCTTCCACATCGGCGGCGCGGCGCAGATCGCCGACACCTCCTTCGTGGAATCCTCGTTCGAGGGCACGGTCGCCATGCGCAACCGCTACGTTGCGCGCAACTCCGACGGCGATCTCATCGCCATGGGCCGCAACGTCGCGGTCGTGATCGTCGGCAGCGACGGCGTGGAGCGTGCGGTTCACCGCATCCAGTACGGCGCCCGCCTCAAGGTGGACGAGGGCGACGAGATCAAGCGCGGCCAGCGCATCGCCGAGTGGGACCCGTATTCCCGCCCGATCCTCTCGGAAGTCGACGGAACCGTCGCCTACGAGGATCTCGTCGATGGCGGCTCGATCATCGAGACGATGGACGAGGCGACAGGTATCGCCAAGCGCGTCGTGATCGACTGGCGCGGTTCCTCGCGCACGTCCGATCTGCGCCCGGCCGTCACCGTGCTCGACAAGGACGGCGTCGTCTCGAAGCTGGCGCGTGGCGGTGAAGCCCGCTCGCTCCTGCCGGTCGATGCGATCATCGCGGCCGATCCTGGCAACACCGTCAGGGCTGGCGACGTGCTCGCCCGCGTCTCGACGGAAAGCGCGAAGACCCGTGACATCACCGGCGGTCTGCCGCGGGTGGCGGAGCTCTTCGAGGCGCGTCGTCCCAAGGAGGCCGCGATCATCGCGGAGAAGTCCGGGACGATCCAGTTCGGGCGCGACTACAAGAACAAGCGTCGCCTGACACTGACTCCGCACGATGGTTCGGAGCCGGCCGAGTACCTCATCCCGAAGGGCAAGCACATCCACTTGCAGGACGGCGACGTGGTCGAACTCGGCGATTTCATCGTCGACGGCAACCCCGCTCCACACGACATCCTCGCGATCAAGGGCGTCGAGGAGCTGGCCGCCTATCTCGTCAACGAGATCCAGGAGGTCTACCGTCTGCAGGGCGTGACCATCAACGACAAGCACATCGAGGTGATCGTTCGCCAGATGCTCCAGAAGGTCGAGATCACCAACGGAGGCGACAGCGAGCTGATCGCCGGCGAGCAGATCGACCGTCTGGAGATGAACGAGATCAACGAGCGCCTGCTGGCCGAGCGCCGCAAGCCCGCCGAAGGGGTCCCGGTGCTCCTGGGAATCACCAAGGCGTCGCTGCAGACCCGTTCGTTCATCTCCGCCGCGTCGTTCCAGGAGACGACCCGCGTCCTCACCGAGGCGGCCGTCAACGGCAAGATCGATACGCTGGAAGGGCTGAAGGAGAACGTGATCGTCGGAAGCCTGATTCCCGCCGGTACGGGCGCGCTTCACGCCCAGATCAAGCAGGTGGCGACCCGTCGCGACGATCTCATCCTGCAGCAGAAGGCGCAGGCCTCCGGTGCGGCGGGCGAGCTTCCGCCCGTTGCCGAATAGGGCATTGCACATCTCCCGAGAGCAAACGAAGGCCGCCTCCAGGGGCGGCCTTCGCGTTTCCGGCTCAAATCGCTGCAATCGTGCCGGAACGGCCTTTTGGGTGTTGACTTCGTGGGGGACGAGCGTTAAAAACCGCGGACTTACCGACGGGCCGTAGGCCAGCACGTGTCGAAGCGCCAAGTTTTGACCCAAGCAGCCTAAACGCCGCCGTAGCTCATGATCGTCTGACGACTGTCAGTCTCTGGAGCAAGACCGCGTTCGCGTGGTCCTCTGCGTGGTTCCGCGCCAAAAGCCTCAGGGCTGATGGTGCGGTGACGTTTTGCGTTATTCGCCGCATGCGGCTGAAAATGTAAAGACAGCGCAAACAGGAATTCGTCGAGCTTCGGCCATCAGGGCCGTTGCCGGCATCGAGGCAAGTTGGTCGCTCCGAGCGGCCTAAGCAAGAGGGCAGAGGATGCCGACCATTTCTCAGCTGATCCGCAAGCCGCGGACGGCGCAGAAGAGCCGGAACAAGGTTCCTGCATTGGAAGCTTGCCCGCAGAAGCGTGGCGTCTGCACGCGCGTCTACACGACGACGCCGAAGAAGCCCAACTCCGCGCTGCGCAAGGTCGCCAAGGTGCGTCTGACCAACGGGTTCGAGGTCATCGGTTACATTCCCGGCGAGGGCCATAACCTCCAGGAACACTCGGTGGTCATGATTCGCGGCGGTCGTGTGAAGGATTTGCCGGGTGTGCGTTACCACATCATCCGCGGCGTTCTCGACACGCAGGGCGTGAAGGACCGCAAGCAGCGCCGTTCGAAGTACGGCGCAAAGCGTCCGAAGTGACTCGGACGGTCTCAGATTTTTTTGAAGGACGGAGCTAGCGCATGTCCCGCCGCCACCGCGCCGAGAAGCGTGAAATTATCCCGGACGCAAAGTTCGGCGACATCGTCGTCACGAAGTTCATGAACTCCGTGATGTACGATGGCAAGAAGTCGACTGCCGAAGGAATCGTCTACGGCGCGTTCGATATCATCGAGAACCGCACCAAGACCGATCCGATCGATGTCTTCCGTCAGGCTCTCGAGAACGTCGCCCCGGCGATCGAGGTCCGGTCGCGTCGCGTCGGCGGCGCCACCTACCAGGTGCCGGTCGAGGTTCGCATGGAGCGCCGTCAGGCGCTGGCGATTCGCTGGCTGATTACCGCGGCCCGCGGCCGCAACGACAAGACGATGGTCGAGCGCCTGTCGGCAGAGCTGATGGATGCGGCCAACAACAGGGGGAGCGCCGTCAAGAAGCGCGAGGATACGCACCGCATGGCGGAAGCGAACCGCGCCTTCTCGCATTACCGCTGGTAATGACGGCCTGAACCCTACGGAGTGACAACGATGTCCCGCTACACGCCCATTAAAGACTATCGCAACTTCGGAATCATGGCCCACATCGATGCGGGCAAGACGACGACGACGGAGCGTGTTCTTTATTACACCGGTAAGTCGCACAAGATCGGCGAAGTCCATGACGGCGCTGCGACGATGGACTGGATGTCCCAGGAGCAAGAGCGCGGCATCACGATCACTTCGGCCGCCACCACCTGCTTCTGGCGCGACATGCGCCTGAACATCATCGACACCCCCGGCCACGTCGATTTCACGATCGAAGTCGAGCGCAGCCTGCGCGTTCTCGACGGCGCGATCTGCGTTCTCGACGGCAACCAAGGCGTCGAGCCGCAGACCGAGACCGTGTGGCGCCAGGCCGACAAGTACGACGTCCCCCGCATCGTGTTCGTCAACAAGATGGACAAGATCGGCGCGGATTTCTACAAGTGCGTGCAGGACATCATCACTCGTGTGGCCGGCAAGCCGGTCTGCCTGCAACTGCCGATCGGTTCTGAGTCGGACTTCAAGGGCGTGATCGACCTCGTCCGCATGAAGGCGATCGTCTGGGAAGAAGAGTCGCTGGGCGCCAAGTTCCACGAAACCGAAATCCCCGCCGATCTCGCCGACAAGGCTGCTGAATACCGCACCATGCTGGTCGAGGCCTGCGTCGAGCTCGACGACGAGGCGATGTCCGCCTACCTCGAGGGCACGGAGCCGACGGTCGAGAAGCTCGTTTCGCTCATCCGCAAGGCCGTTCAGGATCGCGCGTTCCACCCGGTCCTGTGTGGTTCGGCGTTCAAGAACAAGGGCGTCCAACCCCTGCTCGACGCGGTCGTGGATTATCTCCCGTCTCCGATCGATCGTGGTTCGATCCGCGGTATGCATCCGGACACGGAAGAGCCGATCACCCGCGAGCCGAGCGACGAGGCGCCGTTCGCCATGCTCGCCTTCAAGATCATGGACGACCCCTTCGTCGGCACGATCACCTTCTGCCGCGTCTATTCGGGCACGGTGGAATCGGGTTCCTCGGTGCTGAATTCTATCCGCGGCAAGAAAGAGCGCGTTGGCCGCATGCTGCTGATGCACGCCAACAACCGCGAGGACATCAAGGAAGCTGCTGCCGGCGACATCGTCGCTCTGGCCGGCCTCAAGGACGTCCGCACGGGTGATACGCTGTGCGATCCGCTCAAGCCGGTGATTCTCGAGAAGATGGAATTCCCCGAGCCGGTCATCGAGATCGCGATCGAGCCGAAGTCGAAGGCCGACCAGGAGAAGCTTGGTCTGGCGCTCGCAAAGCTCGCCAACGAGGATCCCTCCTTCCGCGTTTCGACCGACAGTGAATCCGGCCAGACCATTCTCAAGGGGATGGGCGAGCTGCACCTCGACATCAAGGTCGATATTCTGCGCCGCACCTATAAGGTCGATGCAAATATCGGTGCTCCGCAGGTAGCCTATCGCGAGACGATCACGAAGAAGATCGAGATCGACTACACCCACAAGAAGCAGACCGGCGGTACCGGTCAGTTCGCCCGGGTGAAGATCGTCGTGGAGCCGAACGAAGTCGGTGCCGGCTTCACCTTCGATGCGAAAGTCGTCGGCGGTTCGGTTCCGAAGGAATACATCCCCGGCGTCCAGAAGGGCCTCGAATCCGTCATCGGATCCGGTGTCGTCGCCGGCTTCCCGGTGGTGGATGTCAAGGTCTCGCTGATCGACGGCGCCTTCCACGAAGTCGATTCGTCGGCTCTCGCCTTCGAGATCGCCTCCCGCGCCGCTTTGCGCGAAGGCCTCCAGAAGGGTGGATCGGTTCTGCTCGAGCCGATCATGAAGGTCGAAGTGGTGACCCCGGAAGATTATACCGGTTCGGTCATCGGCGATCTCAATTCTCGTCGTGGCCAGATCCAGGGTCAGGACATGCGCGGCAACGCGGTCGTCGTCAACGCGATGGTCCCGCTCGCCAACATGTTCGGCTACGTCAATACCTTGCGCTCGATGAGCCAGGGCCGCGCGAACTACACCATGCAATTCGATCACTACGAGCAGGTGCCGTCCAACGTGGCCGCCGAGGTTCAGGCGAAGTACGCCTGAGCTTCATTTCCGAAATTTTGAACTAACAGACTGGGTGCTGCCATGGGTAAGGAAAAGTTTGCGCGCACGAAGCCGCACTGCAACATCGGCACGATTGGTCACGTTGACCATGGCAAGACGTCGTTGACTGCAGCGATCACG
>Ga0208490_100758_pt1 | contig 16310 bp, 17 predicted proteins | sample SubbioAug_CSWold_FD_184818 | JGI IMG/M metagenome (GOLD analysis project Ga0208490, IMG submission 184818) | Serpentinite rock and fluid subsurface biosphere microbial communities from McLaughlin Reserve, California, USA - CR11Aug_CSWold (SPAdes) | ecosystem: Environmental > Terrestrial > Deep...
ATCGAGCTCGAGCTGCAGGACCTGCGCGTGTGGGTGCCCTGCGACGAGGCCGAGCAGGTCGGCGTGCGCGAGCCGACCCCCAAGGACGAGCTCGACGACCTCTTCGAGCTCCTGTCCGACCACGACGTGCGGATCCCGTCCAACTTCTCCCGGCGGATGAAGAACAACCAGAGCCGCATGAACGACGGCGACGTCTGGCAGCTGGCCGAGGTCGTGCGGAACCTGGCGATCCGGCGGTCCAAGAAGCACCTCTCCCCCTCGGAGAAGACGCTCTACGCCCACGCCCGCAACCTGCTCGTCGCCGAGCTGGCGCTGTCGATGGGCAAGTCGCACGAGAAGGCCGAGGCGGCCATCGACGAGCACCTGCCCGAGCCGGGCGACGAGGGCTGAGACGGCGCTCGGTCAGGCGACCTCGGCGGCGGCCTCCGTCGCCCGGGCCACGATGTCGTCGATGACGCCATCGGTGTGGGCCAGGCCGGGGAACAGCACCTCGTAGGCGCCCGGCGCCATGGCCACGCCCCGCCGCAGCATGGCGTGGAAGAAGCGGCGGTAGCGGTCGACGTCGGTGGTCTTGGCGTCGTCGTAGGTGCGCGGCGCGGTGGCGCCCAGGTGCAGTCCGACGAGCGAGCCGACCCGTGGGACGACGACGTCGATGCCGGCGTCGGCGAAGGCCTTGGCCAGGCCGTCGGCCAGTCGGGCGGCGCCGGCGTGCAGGCGGTCGTAGGCGGCATCGTCGAGCAGCGCGAGCGCGGCCCGGCCGGCGGCGGTGGCCAGCGGGTTGCCCGAGAGCGTGCCGGCCTGGAACACCGGCCCGTCGGGGGCCAGCGAGTCCATGACGTCGGCCCGACCGCCGAAGGCGCCGATGTTGAGGCCGCCGCCGATGACCTTGCCGAAGCACGTCAGGTCGGCGGACACGCCGTACAGCTCCTGGGCGCCGCCGCGGGCCACGCGGAAGCCGGTGATGACCTCGTCGAAGACGAGCAGGGCGCCGACCCGGTCGCACTCGTCGCGCAGCGCCTGCAGGAAGCCGTCGTCGGGCGGGATCAGCCCCATGTTGGCGGCGGCCGGCTCGAGGATGACGGCGGCGACGTCGTCGTCGAGCGTGGGCACCTCGTTGAACGGGACCACGAGGGTGTCGGCCACCGTGGCCTCGGTGACCCCCACGCTCTCGGGCAGGGAGAACACCGCCAGCGCCGAGCCGGACTGGGCCAGCAGCGCGTCGCCGTGGCCGTGGTAGTTGCCGGCGAACTTCACCAGCTTCGTGCGCCCGGTGTGGCCGCGGGCCAACCGGATGGCCGACATCGTGGCCTCGGTGCCGGAGCTGACGAGGCGCACCTTCTCCACGCTCGGCACCCGGGCGCAGATCTCCTCGGCGATGCGGACCTCGCCCTCGGTCGGGGCGCCGTAGGACGTGCCCTTGGTGGCGGCCTCCTGGATGGCGGCCACGACGGCGGGGTGGGCGTGGCCGGCGATGATCGCGCCGTAGCTCTGGACCAGGTCGAGGTACTCGGTGCCCTCGACGTCCCACACCCGGGCGCCCTCGGCCCGGGCGACGAAGTACGGCGTGCCGCCCACGGCGCGGAAGGCTCGGATGGGCGAGTTGACGCCGCCGGGGATGCGGGCCTCGGCCCGGGCGTAGAGCTCGTCGTTGGTGGTCATCGAGCCTGCTCCTCGGCGATCTGGCGAGCGGCGTAGGTGAGGATGAGGTCGGCGCCGGCCCGTTTGATGCCGAGCAGGTGCTCGCGCATCACGGCGTCGGCATCGATCCAGCCCCGCTCCCCCGCGGCCTTGACCATCGCGTACTCGCCCGACACGTGGTAGGCGGCGAGGGGCACGTCGAAGCGCTGGCGGGCCCGGCTGATGACGTCGAGGTAGGCGAGGGCCGGCTTCACCATGAGCATGTCGGCGCCCTCGGCGAGGTCGGCCTCCATCTCCTCCATGGACTCGCGCACGTTGGCCGGGTCCTGCTGGTACCCCTTGCGGTCGCCGCCGCCGGCGATGGTGACGTCGACGGCGTCGCGGAAGGGGCCGTACAGCGCGGATGCGTACTTGGCCGCGTAGGCCAGGATCGGGACGTCGGGGTGGTCGTCCTGGTCGAGGGCGTAGCGGATGGCGGCGACCTGGCCGTCCATCATCCCGGAGGGGGCGACCACGTCGGCGCCGGCCCGGGCCTGGGCGACCGCCGCCATCGTGTACAGCTCGAGGGTGGCGTCGTTGTCGACCGTGCCGTCGTCGCGCACGATGCCGCAGTGGCCGTGGTCGGTGTACTCGTCGACGCACAGGTCGGCGATGAGCACGACGTCGTCGCCGAGGTCGGACTTCAGGGCCTGCAGCGCCACCTGGACGATGCCCTCGGGGTCGCGCGACTGGGACCCGGTGGCGTCCTTGGTGGCGGGCACGCCGAAGAGGATGACGGCCGGGATGCCGAGCGTGGCGAGCTCGGTGGCCTCGCGCCTGGCGCTGTCGACGGTGTGCTGGACGACGCCGGGCAGCGAGGCGATCGGGTTGGGCGCGTCGATGCCCTCCCGGATGAACAGCGGGGCGATCAGGTCCTCGGTGCCGAGGTGCGTCTCGGCGACCATGCGCCGGAGGGCGGGGGTGCGTCGCAGGCGGCGGAGTCGTCGCTCGGGGAAGGCCACGGGGGCGAGCCTACGGGCCGCTCAGAAGAGCGCGGCCAGCCGCTCGAGGCTCACCTCGGCGACCGAGGGGACCACGAGGTCGGCGTGGGCGAAGGCGAGGTCGGCGGTCATGCCGGCCGGCACGGCGATCGTCACGCAGCCGGCCGCGTTGGCCGCCGTCACGCCGGGCTCGCTGTCCTCGAGCACCACGCAGCGGGTGGGGTCGACCCCGAGGCGCTCGGCGGCGAGGAGGAACAGGTCCGGATGGGGCTTGGTCCGCTCCTTGCCGACGTCGTCGCGCGTGGCCTTCACCGGGAACAGGTGGTCGACGTCGAAGCGCTGGAGGTGGCCGGTGATCCAGTCGAGCGGGCTCGACGACGCGATGGCCACACCGACGCCGGCGTCGGTCGCCGCCGTCGCCAGCTCGATGACGCCCGGCCGCAGCGGCTCCTCGCTGATGCGGGCGTGGTGGCGGGCCCGGCGGACCTCGAGGATCGCCTCTCGGTCGTCGAGGGGTCGGCCCAGCGCCTCCTCGAGCATGTCCATCCAGTGCGGGTGGTCGGCCGTGCCGATGATGGCGACCCAGTCCTGCCGGGACAGCTCCAGGCCGTGGTCGGCGAAGCTCTCCGCCACGGTCAGGAACTCCGAGGTCTCGGTGTCGAGCACCAGCCCGTCGAAGTCGAACAGGATCGCGTCCGGCAGGTGGTCGTCACGCATCGAAGTGGGCGGTGAGGGCGTCGAGGAGGCCGTCGATGGTGTGGACGTCGGCCTCGACGGTGACGGTGAGGCCGTGCTCCCGGGCCGCGTCGGCGGTGACGGGGCCGATGCACGCGACCACCGATGGGACGGTGTCGCAGACGGCGAGGAAGTTCCGGACCGTCGACGACGACGTGAACGTCACGACGTCGGCGCCGGCCACCGCGGCCAGCTCGTCCTCGGACGGGGTGCCCTGGACGGTGCGGTAGGCCTCCACGACCTGCACGTCCCAGCCCCGCTCGCGCAGGGTCTCGGGCAGCACGTCGCGGGCTTCCGCGGCACGGGCGATGACCACGCGTCCACCACCCGGGGGCGGATCAGGGAACACCTCGAGCAGGCCCTCGGCCACGAAGCGCTCGGGCACGAGGTCGGCCTCGACGTTGCCCTCGCGCAGGGCGTCGGCGGTGCCGGGTCCGATGGCGGCCACCTTCGCGGCGCCGAACGCCCGGGCGTCGCGGCAGGCGGCGAGCAGCCGGCGGGCGCCGTTGGGCGAGGTCAGCACGACCCAGTCGGCGTCGGCCAGCCCGTCGACGGCGGCGTGCAGGGCGTCGCCCCCGTCGGCGGGGTCGTCGATGCGGATGGCGGGGATCTCCACGGTCGCCGCCCCGAGCTCGTGGAGCCGGGCGACGAGCGAGGAGGCCTGGGCTCGGGCGCGGGTGACCACGACGGTCCGCCCGAACAGCGGTCGGCGCTCGAACCAGGCCAGGTCGAGGCCGGCGACCGCGCCGATCACGATCGTGGCCGGCGACTGCAGGTCCTGGTCGGCGAGGGTACCGAGCGTGGCCCGCACCGTCCGCTGGTCGGCGCGGGTGCCCCAGATGACGGCGGCGGCGGGGGTGTCGGCCGGACGGCCGGCGGCCATCAGGCGGTCGCAGATCTTCTCGATCCGGCCCACGCCCATGAGCACGACGATGGTGCCGCCGACCCGGGCCACCGCGTCCCAGTCGACGGAGCCGTCGTCGCCGATCGAGGGATCCTCGTGGCCGGTGACCACGGTGAAGCTGGTGGAGGAGAAGCGCTGGGTCACCGGGATGCCGGCGTAGGCGGGCACCGCGATGGCCGAGGTGATGCCCGGCACGAACTCGAAGGGGACGCCGGCGGCGGCGAGCGCCTGGGCCTCCTCGCCGCCGCGGGCGAACACCGTGGGGTCCCCGCCCTTGAGCCGCACGACGGTGGCGCCGGTGCGGCCGTGCTCCACCAGCAGCGCGTTGATGCCCTCCTGCGGGACGCGGGCGTGGCCGGGCGCCTTGCCGACGTCGACGCGCACGGCGTGGGACGGGGCCAGGTCGAGCAGCTCCTCGGCCGAGAGCCGGTCGTGGACGACGACGTCGGCCCGGCGCAGCAGCTCGGCACCCCGCACGGTCAGCAGGCCGGGGTCTCCGGGGCCGGCGCCGACGAGGTACACGGTCATGCGCTGCACCTTACGATCGCACGCGGCGGGTGCCCGTAGCCTGGGGCGGTGGCAGCCGACGAGCGCTTCGAGGAGGTGGTCGACCCCGTCGACGGCACCCGCTGGCGCATCGACGTCGGCTTCCTCGAGTCGAGCTGGACCTGCCTGTGGGGCGACGGGTGCCAGGGCATCCTGGACGAGCCGGCCGCCCACCTGATGCAGGGGTGCTGCTCGGTCGGTGCCGAGATGCTGGACGAGGACGAGGCGATGCTCGTCGCCGCGCTCGGCGCCACGCTCGAGCCGGAGCAGCTCCAGCACCACGCCGAAGCCGTCCAGCACGGGTTCTTCTCCGACGACAGCCGCACCAACACCCGGGTCGTCGACGGTGCCTGCATCTTCTTCAACCGACCGGGCTTCCCCGGCGGGGTCGGGTGCGCCCTGCACCGGGCGGCCGAGGCCACAGGCGAGCCGGTGCTGGACTGGAAGCCCGAGGTGTGCTGGCAGCTGCCCCTGCGGATCGATCGCGACGGGGACACCGCCACGCTGCGGCGCTGGAGCCGGGCCGACTGGGGGTCCGACGGCGAGACCATGCACTGGTGCTGCACGGAGCGGCCGAGCGGCCCCGACCAGGCCGATGCCTACGTCGGCGAGCGGCCCGTCATCGAGTCGCTGGCCGAGGAGATCGAGGCCCTCGTCGGCACCGAGGTGATGGTCGAGATCACCCGCCGAGGAGGTCGGCGACCGGCAGGAGGCTGACGCCGTCGGCGCCGATGGCGGCGGCGTCGGTGCCGCGGATCACGGCCCGCTCGAGGCGGGAGCCGTCGTCGGCGCCGATCACCATGCGCAGGGTGATCTCGCTGTCGGGGTCGTCGTCGGCGAGGGTGGCGTGGGCGCCGGCGGGGAGGTCGCAGTCGCCGCCGAGGGCGACCAGGAACGAGCGCTCGGCGTCGACCCGCCGCCGGCTCGGGGCGTGCTCGATCGCGGCCAGCGCGGCACGGGTGGCCTCGTCGTCGGCGCGGCACTCGATGCCGAGCGCACCCTGGCCGACCTGGGGGGTCATCACGTAGGGCGGGAGCCAGTCGGTGATGTCGGCCTCCATGTCCTGGCGGAGCAGGGCCGCCCCGGCGGCGATGATCGCGGTGATGCGCGTGCCGGCCAGCTCGCCGTCCTCGATCGCCGTGCCGGCGGTGGCCACCCGACGCTGGATGTTGCCGCGCAGCTCCACGAACCGCAGGTCCGGTCGCAGGTCCTGCAGCTGCACGCGGCGGCGGTTGGACCCGGTGGCGACCACGGCCCCGACGGGGAGGTCGACGAGCGCGGCGCCGACGAGCACGTCACGGGCATCGCCCCGCTCTGGCACGGCGGCCAGGGTCAGTCCGGGCACGGTCTGCGACGGCAGGTCCTTGGCCGAGTGCACGGCGAGGTCGGCCCGGCCGTCCAGCACCGCCTCCTGGACCTCCTTGGCGAACAGGCCCTTGCCGCCGAGCGCGGAGATCGGGGTGGTCAGGTCCTTGTCCGGGGCGGAGGTGAGCAGCACCGGCTCGACCTCGAGGCCCGGGTGGGCCGCCTCGAGCAGGGCGATCACGTGGTCGGTCTGCCAGCGGGCCAGCGGCGACGACCGGGTGGCGGCGCGCAGCTTCACGCGTCAGGAATCGATGTCGTACAGGTCGCGCAGGGCCTGGACCAGGCGGTCGCCCTTGGCCGTGCCGGCGGCGTCGCGCAGGGCCACGGTGGGCTGGTGCAGCAGCTTGGCGACCAGGCCCTGGGTGAGCTTCTCGACCGCCGCGACCTGGGCCTCGTCCAGCTCGCCGAGGCGCGACCGGGCCCGCTCGAGCTCGGCGGCGCGCAGCGCCTCGGCACCCTCGCGCAGGGCGACGATGACCGGGGCGATCTCGCGGGCCGACGTGGCGGACTGGAAGCGCTCGAGCTCCTCGTCGAGGATGGCGCGGACGGCGTCGATCTCGCGCCGGCGCTCGGCCAGGCCGCGGTCGGCGAAGGCACCGAGGTCGTCCATGTCGAGGACGGTGACGCCGGGGATGTCGGCCACCGAGGGGTCGATGTCGCGGGGCACGGCGATGTCGACGAGCACGATGGGCTGGCCGCCCCGTGCGGTCATGGCGGCCTCGACGTCGGCGCGGGTGAGCAGCACCGACGACGCCCCCGTGGAGGTGAGCACCACGTCGGCGTCGACCAGCTCGTCGGCCAGGTCGGCGAAGCGGATCGCCCGGCCGCCGACGGTGTCGGCGAGGTCCTTGGCCTTGCCGTGGGTGCGGTTGGCCACGACCAGCTCGGCCACGCCGGCCGACGCCAGCGACTCGGCCATGGACGAGCCCATCTCGCCGGCGCCGAGCACGATGGCCCGGCGGCCGTCGAGGCTGCCGAGCTGCTGGGCGGCGAGGGCCACGGCGGCGTAGGACACCGATGCGGTGCCCTGGCCGATGCCGGTCTCGCTGCGGGCCCGCTTGCCGGCCTCGAGGGCGTGGCGGAAGAGCAGGTTGAGCGTGGTGCCGGCGGCGCCCTCGCGCTGGGCCTTCTCCCACGAGGTCTTCACCTGGCCCTGGATCTCGTGCTCGCCGAGCACGGCGGAGTCGAGCCCGGAGACCACGTCGAAGAGGTGGGCGACCGCGGCGGTGTCGTGGTGCACGTAGAGGTGGTCGGCGAAGTCCTCGGGGTCGAGGAAGGCCAGCTCGGCCAGCACGGCGCGGACGTCGGCGTAGCCGCCGTGGAACTTCTCGGCGACCGCGTAGACCTCGGTGCGGTTGCACGTGGAGAGCACGACGGCCTCGGACACGTGCTCCTTGGTGAGCAGGGCGTGGAGCGTCTTGCCGAGCGCGGCGTCGCCGACGGTCATCGCCTCGAGCACCCCGAGGGGGGCCGTGCGGTGGTTCACCCCGATGACGACGACAGGCATGATCTCAGCAGTTCCAGCGCTTCGGTTCGGCGGTCGGCACGCAGCAGGTCGAGAAGCCCGGCATCGAGGGCCTCCTGCCACTTGAGTCCCTCAGTTGAACGACCCTGGGCCTTGATGGATTCCCTCTCCGCGGAGAGGAGCTCCACCAGGGCATCGTATTCGGGTCCGAACTCGGCTTCGAATCGCCTCCGCAGCCAGGTGGCCAGCGCGGGGCTGTGGCCGCCGGTGGCCACGGTGACGAGGAGGGTCCCGCGCCGGACCCGGGCGGGCAGGGTGAAGGTGCAGTTGGCCGGGTCGTCGGCCGAGTTCACCCACACGCCGGCGGCGTCGGCGTCGAGGAACACCTGGTGGTTGACGTCGGGCTCGCTGGTCGCGGTGACGACGAGGCGGTGGTCGGCGGCCTCCGGGCTGGCGTAGGAGCGCCGCTCGATCGCCACGATGCCGTCGGCCTCGAGCGCTGCGAGGTCATCGGTCACATCGGGCGCGACGACCAGGATCCGGTCGGCGCCACCGTCGAGCAGGCCCTCGACCTTGGACGTGGCCACGGGACCTCCCCCGACGACGAGCACCGAGCGGCCCCGCAGCACCAGGTTGACCGGGTATTGCGGGCCGTCGACCGGCATCGCTACTCGGCCGCCGACGTCGGGCCGTGCTGCTGGTAGAAGCTGAGGATCTGCATCTCCACGGCGAGGTCGACCTTGCGGAGGGACACCTCCGGCGGCACGCTCAGCACGGTGGGGGCGAAGTTCAGGATGGAGCGCACGCCGGCGGCGATGAGCTCGTCGGCCACGCCCTGGGCGGCCGGGGCCGGGGTGGCGATGACCCCGATGGCGATGTGCTCCTCGGCCACCACGTCGGCGAGCTCGTCGGCGGAGCGGACCACCAGGTCGCCGAACCGGCGACCGACGACCTCGGGGCTGGCGTCCACCAGCGCGGCCACGGGGTAGCCGCGGTTGCCGAACCCGCCGTAGTTGGCCAGGGCGGCGCCGAGGTTGCCGATGCCGACGATGACGACCGGCCAGTCCTGGGTCATGCCGAGCGCCCGTCGCATGTGGGCCTGGAGGTACTCGACGTCGTAGCCCACGCCGCGGGTGCCGTAGCTGCCCAGGTAGGACAGGTCCTTGCGGACCTTCGCCGCGTTCACGCCGGCCGACTCGGCCAGCTGCTCGCTGCTGACCGTGGGCGTCTGCGGGCCGAGCTCGAGCAGGCTGCGCAGGTAGATCGGCAGGCGCGCCACCGTGGCGTCCGGGATGCGCTTGCCGCCACGCTCGACCACGGCACGAGGCTAGGGCTCGTTCACACGTTCACAAAGTCCGCGCGAGGGACCACCCGGCACCGCCTCGAGCGGTGAGGCGCAGCCGAGCAGCTCGGTCAGTGAGCGGAGCGAACGGACCGCAGCTCGTGCTTGCGGACCTTGCCGCCGAGGCCGCTCGGGAGCTCGTCGACGAACCACACCTTCTGCGGGCACTTGTACCGGGCGAGGCGCTGCTCGGCGAAGGCGATGATCTCGTCCTCCTCGAGGGAGGCGTCGGCGGCGGCCACGACGTAGGCCTTCACCGCCTCGCCGGAGTGGGGGTGCAGGACGCCCACGACGGCGGCGGCGGCCACGCCGGGGTGCTCGAGCAGGATGCTCTCGACCTCGGCCGGGTACACGTTGAACCCGGACACGATGATGAGGTCCTTCAGCCGGTCGACGATGAAGAGGAACCCGTCGTCGTCGACGACCGCGAGGTCGCCGGTCTTCAGCCACCCGTCCGGCGTGAGGGTCTGGGCGGTGACGTCCTCGTCGCCCCAGTACCCGTGGAAGACGTTGGGACCCTGCACCCAGATCTCACCGACGTCGCCGACGAGCACGTCGTGGTCGTCGGCGTCGACCAGGCGCACCCGCACGCCGGGCAGCGGCGCACCGATGCTCCCGGGCGGCGCCGGGATGCCGGTGGCCGTGGTCACGACCGGCGAGGCCTCGGTGAGCCCGTAGCCTTCGTCGATCTGCACGCCGAAGCGCTCCAGCACCGTGGCCCGCACGTTCGGGTCCAGCTTCGCCGCGCCCGAACCGGCGATGCGGACCCCGCGCAGGGCCTCGGCGTCGGCACCGGGCAGGTGCGCCCACGCCGTCCACATCGCCGGAGCCCCGGCGATGATGGTGACGCCGTGCTTCTTGACCGACTCGAGGGCCGACTCGGGGTCGAAGCGCTCCACGGCGAGCACGGCACCGCCGGTGTGCAGCGCCATGTCCAGCACCACGTTCAGGCCGAAGATGTGGAAGAAGGGCAGCACGCCGAAGGTGACGTCGTCGCTGCGCTGCTCCCGGAACGGGTTGGCCTGCAGCTGCTCGAGGTTGGCCAGCAGGTTCCCGTGGCTCAGCTTGGCGGCACGGGGGAACCCGGCGGTGCCGGAGGTGAACATGAGCACGGCCAGGTCGTCGGCCTCGCGGGGGACGACGGGCGTCGGCTCGGCCTCCATCAGGTCGTCGAGGCGGACGGCGCCGTCCACCACCGGGTCCCCCGGGTCGGCCTGCACGACGAGGCGGAGGTCGGGCACCGCGGCCCGGTCGATGTCGGGCAGCACCCGCTTGCCGGTGGGCCCCACGATGAGCGCCACCACCCCGACGTCGGCCAGCTCGCTGGTGACCTCCGGACCGGGGCTGGACGGGTTGATCGGGACGGCGACGGCGCCGACGCCGAGGATGGCGAGCCAGCTGACGACGAAGTACCAGTTGTTGGCCGCGACGATGGCGACCCGGTCGCCCGGCTGGATGCCGGCCTGCACCAGGCCGCCGCGCAGGCGGCCGGTCTGCTCGCGCAGCTCGCCGTAGGTGGTCTCCTTGCCGCGGGAGATGAGCGCCACGCTCTCCGCAGGGTGGTCGGCACAGATCTCCGCGAGGTTCACGACGGGCAGTTCAGCACGTCGGGCCCGTGCGATGCCGACCGGGCGCAGCCCGGTAGACATGCGAGGTGCACGACGGGATCGTCACCGAGGGCCTGACCCGGCTCTTCCCGGGTGGGGTGGGTCTGGCCGACCTCTCGCTGGAGGTCGCGTCCGGTGAGGTCCTGGCGCTGCTCGGACCCAACGGCGCGGGCAAGACCACCACGGTCCGGTTGCTGAACGGCGTGCTCCGCCCCGACCGGGGCCACGCCCGGGTCCTGGGCCTCGACCCGGCCACCGCGGGCGACGAGCTGCGCCGGCGCACCGGGGTCCTCACCGAGCACGCCGGCCTCGACGACCGCCTGACGGCGCGCGAGAACCTCCACTACGCGGCCCGCATCCGCGGCCTCACCGGGCCCGCCGTGCAGGCCCGCATCGGCGAGCTGCTCGAGCGCTTCGGCATGGGCGAGCGGGCCGACCAGCCCGTGCGGGGGGCCTCGACCGGGCAGCGCAAGCGGCTGGGCCTGGCCCGCTCCCTCCTCCACGACCCCGAGGTCCTGTTCCTCGACGAGCCCACGTCCGGCCTCGACCCCACCGCCACGCGCGACGTGGTGGAGCTGATCGGGTCGCTCGCCACCGAGCACGGGCGCACGATCGTGCTCGCCACCCACTTCCTGGGCGAGGCCGGCAGGTTGGCCGACCGCATGGCCGTGCTCGACCGCGGCGAGCTGGTGGCCTACGGGCGGCCCGGCGACCTGGCCGCCGAGCTCTGGGACGGCCTGGAGGCCGAGGTCGACCTCGACGGGCCGGCGACGGCCGAGCAGCTCGACGCGATCGCCGCCGTCGCCGGGGTCCACACCGTCGAGCCGTCGCCCGCCGGTGCCGTGCTGTCGGTGGCGGGCCGTGAGGTCCTGCCCCACGTGGTCGCCCGCCTCGTCGGCACCGGCGCGTCGGTCTACGCCGCCGTCCCCCGCCCGCCCACGCTCGAGGACGTCTACTTCGAGATCGAGGCGCGACGGGCCGCGTCGGCCGGCCTGGCGCCGGCACCGGACCGCACCGGGGCCCGGGCGTGACCCGCACCGACTGGACGGCGGTGTGGGGCGTGGTGGCCAAGGACCTGCGCGCCGTCGTGCGCTCGAAGTCCGTCGTCATCCCGATGCTGGCCGTGCCCGTCCTGTTGATGGTGATCCTGCCCGGGGTGATCGGCCTCGCCGCCCGGGCCGCGCCGGGCGTCCAGGTCGAGCGCCTGCTCGGGGACGTGCCCGGCGACCTGGCCCGACCGATCCTGGACCTGCCGGTGGAGGAGCAGCTGATCGTGCTCGTCAACGGCTACCTGCTGGCCCCGCTCTTCCTCATCGTCCCGCTCATGGTCTCGGCCGTGCTCGCCGCCGACGCCTTCGCCGGCGAGAAGGAGCGCAAGACCCTCGAGTCGCTGCTGCACTCCTCCATCCGCGACCGCGACCTGTTCGTGGCCAAGTTCCTCTCGGCGTTCCTGCCGGCCCTCGCCGTGTCCTGGCTGGGCTTCCTGGCCTTCGTCATCGTCGCCAACGGCGTGGCCTGGCCGGTGATGGGCCGGATCTTCGTGCCCACCCGGCTGTGGGGCGTGATGATCCTGTGGGTGGCGCCGGCCGTGGCCACCCTCGGCCTCGCCGTGATGGTCCGGGTCTCGGCGCGCACCCACACCGCCCAGGAGGCCAACCAGCTCGGCGGCGCGGTGATCCTGCCGCTCATCTTCCTCGCCGTCGGCCAGTCCACCGGCCTGCTGCTCGTGAGCCTCCCCGTCGCCGTCGCCATCGGCGCGGTGATCTGGGTGCTGGCCCTGGTGCTGCTTCGGGGCGGCGTCAAGCGCTTCACCCGCGACGCCCTCGTCGCCCAGGTCTGACCCGTTCTGGCTGTCAGGCGAGGAAGACGAGCTGGAGCGTCGCCGCGCCGATGATCAGCAGCAGCAGGATGGCCATGATGATGGTGGTGCTCGGCCTCATGGCCTGCCTCCCTGGGGGCGCGGGCCGAGGCTGACCGGGGTGGTCAGGCCGCCGGTGTCCACGGCGTCGTCGTCGAGGCGCTGCAGCCGCACCTCCTGGCCGGTGCCGAGCGCGAGCTCGACGTGGGCGGAGCGGCGGTCGAGCGCCACGGACAGCAGCCCGTAGGAGTCCACGACGAGGCCGACCTCGCCCTCCTTGATCCGGGCGTAGGCGTCGACCCGGCGGGCGACCCGCAGCTGGCCACCGATGCGCAGGCCGATGCGGTCGCCCCAGCCCGCGATGTCGTCGGGGTCGATGTTGAGCTGGCAGTTTCCGAAACGGTCGATCCACAGCACGTCGCACACCAGGTCGCCGTCCTCCTCCCGCATGACCGGGATGAGCCCCGGCACGAGGGAGCTGGGATCGACCACGTCGCCCAGCTCGGCCAGGTCGGTGCCCGTGCACAGGGCCGCGGCCACGGGGGCGAACACGTCGCGTCCGTCGAAGGTCGGGCCGGGCGCCGGGAGGTGGTAGTCGGTGTTGGTGAGCGACACGGCCCGGGTGGCGCCCCCGACCATGGACACGGCCGGGGCGAGCACGCCGTTGTCGGGGCCGACGAGGACGGACTGCCCGCCACCGACCTCGATGGCGATGCCGCGGCGCTCGGTGCCGACACCGGGGTCGACCACGGCCAGCACGACGCCGGGGCACAGGTACTGGGCGCTGCGGGCCAGGGCCAGCCCACCGGCGCGGACGTCGTGCGGGGCGATGTCGTGGGTGATGTCGATGACCGCCACGCCCGGCGCCGTCGAGCGCAGGATCGAGTGGACGATGCCCACGAACTCGTCGCCGCGGCCGTAGTCGGACAGGAACGAGACGGTGTCGTAGGTCAGCGGCGCCATGTCCCCTGGACGCTACGTCGGGTCACCCCGCTTCGGTGAACCGGTCGGCGAGGTAGGCGTCGAAGTCCTCCTCGCTGATGCGGAACGACTTGCCGATGCGCAGGGCGCGCAGCTCGCCGGACTTGATCAGCCGGTACACGGTCATGTCGGACACTCGCAGCGCCTCGGCGACCTCACGGGGGGTGAGGAAGCCAGGTCGCACGGAACCACTGCCACGGGTCATGGAACACCCCTTCTCTCCGGTGGGGAGGCTAGGCGACCGTGGCTCCTGAGGCCACTAGCAGGTGGCGGGGGCGGAGTGGTGGATGGTGCTGGAGGGGTCAGCGCCCGGCGGGTTCGCCGACCTCGTCGGCCTTCACGGCGTCGCGGCGCCCCATCGGCTCGGGGTGCCCGACCGTGGAGTCCTTGGCGGTCTGGGCCTCGAGCTCGCTGTTGATCTCGGCGCCGAGGATGATGGCGAAGGCGGTGACCACGAGCCAGAGCATCAGCACGATGACGGCGCCGATGCTGCCGTAGGTCTCGCCGTAGCTGGCGAAGTTCGAGACGTAGACGGAGAACGCGACCGAGCCGAGGATCCACACCACGGTGGCGATCACCGCACCCCAGGACACCCACTGCCAGCGGGGGGCGTCGCGGTCGGGTGCGTAGCGGTACAGCACGGCGAGGCCGAGGGCGAAGCCGACGGCCAGGCCGACGTAGGAGCCGACCTGGACCAGCGTCTGGCCGAGCGACCCGAAGGGCAGCTCCTCGGCGAGGGCGGGCAGGACGGCGATGACGCCGATGGCGATGGTGGCGAACAGCACCGCTCCGACGGTGAGGACCAGCGACAGCCCGCGCAGCTTCAGGAACTTGCGGGTCTCGCGCTCGTCGTAGGCGGCGTTGACCGCGCCGATGAGGTGCTTGACGCCCGAGGACGCCGCCCACAGCGCGGCGAGGACGCTGACGGCCAGCGTCACCCCGACGCCCTGCTCCTGGGAGGTGATGTTCTCGAGCTGGTCGGTGATGAGGCTCTGGGCCTCCTCGGGCAGGGTGCCGGTGAGGTCGCTCACCTGCTCGGACACCTGGGCCGGGTCGGCGAACAGCCCGTAGAGCGACACCAGCGCGGCGAGCGCGGGGAACAGCGCGAGCAGGAGGAAGAAGGCGACCCCCGCCGACAGCAGGGGGACCTGGTCCTCCTTGAGCTCGCCCTTGACCCGCAGGCCGACGTCCTTCCAGCCGCGGGCCGGGACGTCGCCCGGACCGTCGGCATCCCGGCCGCGGTCGTCGCGGTCGGGATGCTGGCGGGCCTGCTCGTCCTCGGTGAGGTCGATCAGCGTCTCGTCGGTGCGGGTCGCCATCGGGATCAGGCCCCGGTCTGCCGGCGGGCCTGCTCCTGGACCTCGCCCTTGACGTCGTCGGCTGCGCCCTGGGCGTGGCCCTTCACGGCGTCGGCGCGGTCGCCGACGTCGGATGCGACCTCGTCCTTGGCGTGGCGGCCCTCCTCGGCGATGTGGTCCTTGGCCTCCTCGACGCGCTCGCCGACCTGGTCGGTGACGGCGCTGGCGGACTGCTGGACCTGCTCGCGGATGGGGCCCTGGGCCTTGGACTGGACCTCGCGGGCGAGCTTGTTCTCGGCGCGGCTCTCGGGGAGCACGGAGCCGGCGAGGAGGCCGGCGCCGAAGGCGACGAGGCCGGCGGCGATGGGGTTGCCCTGGCTCTGGCGCTTCACCGCGCCGGTGGCGCTGCCGGCCGAGTCGGCCACGGAGTCGCGCGTGTCCCCGGCGACCCCCATGACGGTGTCCTTGGTGTTGGACACCGCGCCCTTGAGGCGCTCGGTGAGCCGGCCGGGGCCGGCCCGGTCACCGATGTCGTCGAGCGTGCGGTCCATGCGACCGCGGGTCGTCTCGATCTGTGCGGTCAGCTCATCCGTGCGCGTAGCCATGAGAGGTCCTCCTTGAGGGTTTCGATCGTCTTGTGCGGCACCGGGGACAGCGCCTTCAGGTTCTTCTTCCCGACCATGAACGCGATGCCGGCGCCGAGCGCCAGGACGAGTCCAACGATGAGGAATGCGAAGCCGGCCGGCATGAGCTCGGCGAGCCCGAGTGCGGCGGCGACGGCCAGGATGGCGAGCGCCAGGTAGCCGACGAGCGCCGCAGCGCCGAAGCCGGCACCGACGCCCGTCGCGTGCTGGGTCGACTCCTTGATCTCGGCCTTGGCCAGCTCGACCTCCTGGCGGACCAGGAGCCGCGCCTCTGCGGTGAGCTCGCCGAACAGCGCGCCGATCTCGGTCTCGGGAGACGGGGCGTCGCGCACCGGCTGGCGGCCGTTGGTGCGGGGTTCGGCGAGCGTCATCGGCGCATCTCCCCACCGGCGAAGGACTCGCGGCGCGGGGCGGGCGCGGTGCGGTCGGGACCGCCGCCGGTCAGGTCGATCTCGCCCTGGGTCGGGCTCGACGAGGCCTGCTCCTGGACCTGCTGGGGGTGGTCCCCGTTGCGCAGGATGCGTCCCAGGGCGAACCCGGCGCCGGCCGAGGCGAGCAGGAAGCCGCCGGGGCTGCGCTGGGCGAAGCTGCGGACGCCGGAGAGGGCGCCCTCGATGCCGTCGCGCTCGAGGCGGTCGACCACGCCGTCCAGGGAGCTGGCGGCTCGCTGGAGGTAGTCGGCCGTGGCGTCGCGAGGCGACTCCCCGCCGCTCATGGCCTTGAGGTCGTCGCGGAAGCGGGCGATCGCACCGGCGGCGACCTCGGACTGGCGGTCGGCCTGCTGGCGGACCGCGTCGCGAGCCTCGTCCACGACGTCACGGACCTCGGACTTCGCCGTCTCGGCCACGTTCCTGGCCTGGTCGGCGGCGTTCTGGGTTGCGTCCTCGAGCTCGCTGCGGGCGTGGCCGGCGACCTCGCGGCCGGCGTCCTGGGCGTGGGTGCCGGTG
>Ga0208490_100759_pt1 | contig 16309 bp, 12 predicted proteins | sample SubbioAug_CSWold_FD_184818 | JGI IMG/M metagenome (GOLD analysis project Ga0208490, IMG submission 184818) | Serpentinite rock and fluid subsurface biosphere microbial communities from McLaughlin Reserve, California, USA - CR11Aug_CSWold (SPAdes) | ecosystem: Environmental > Terrestrial > Deep...
CGCTTCGCGGCTCCAGCCGGGGATGACACGGTCGGGAAGTGTGTTGCATGGCAAGGGGGGGCGATCCACCCCTGCAATCCCGCCCCCGCCGTGTCCTCGCGTTACTCCGCCGGCGCCTTGATCACGCCGCGGCGGATCTGGTCTTCCTCGATCGATTCGAACAGCGCCTTGAAGTTGCCCTCGCCGAAGCCGTCATCGCCCTTGCGCTGGATGAACTCGAAGAAGATCGGGCCGATCACGGTCTTCGAGAAGCGCTGGAGGAGACACTTGGTGTAGCCGCCCTCGACCACTCCCTCGCCGTCGATGAGGATGCCGTTGCGCTGCAGGCGGTCGAGCGGTTCCTTGTGGCTCGGGAGGCGCTTGTCGATGCGGCCGTAGTAGATGTCGTTGGGGGCGGGCATGAAATCGAGACCGTTTTCGATCAGCGTCTCGATGGACTCGTAGAGGTCCGTCGAGCCCAGCGCCACGTGCTGGATGCCCTCGCCCTTGTACTCCTGCAGATACTCCTCGATCTGGCCCGCCTCGCCCGCATCCTCGTTGATGGGAATACGGATCTTGTTGTCGGGGCTCGTCATGGCGCGAGAATGCAGGCCCGTCACCTTGCCGGAGATGTCGAAGTAGCGGATCTGACGGAAGTTGAAGAGGCGCTCGTAGAACTCCGCCCATTCGTTCATCCGGCCGCGATTCACGTTGTGCGTCAGGTGGTCGATGTAGTGCAGGCCGACGCCGGGGGGATGCGCGTCGCGCTCGCCGAGCCATTCGAAATCGACGTCGTAGATCGAGCCCTTCGCGCCGTAGCGATCGACGAGATAGATGTGCAGCCCGCCGATCCCCTCGATGGCGGGGATGTTGAGCTCCATCGGGCCGACGCTGGTCTTCGCGGGCTTTGCGCCGAGCGAGAGCGCGCGCTCATAGGCATGCTTGGCATCGACCACCCGGAACGCCATGGCGGGGGCAGACGGGCCGTGTTCGGCGGCGAACTTTGCGGCGAAGCTCTCGGGTTCGGCGTTCAGGATGAAGTTGATGTCGCCCTGGCGGTAGAGCGTGACGTTCTTCGAGCGGTGCCGGGCGACGGGCGAGAAGCCCATGACCTTGAACAGCCGGTCGAGTTCATCCGGGTTTGGATGGCAGAATTCGACGAACTCGAAGCCGTCCGTACCCATCGGGTTGTCGTCACTGATCTCAGGCGGCGGGGCTTCGTGGGGGAAAGGACCCATATTATCCTCCTCTTGGTGAAATGGCGTGCCGCTTCAGGCGGCGTCTGGTTGAGCGTCCGGCGCGGCCGCCTGAAAGGCTGGATGCTCTTCACAGGCGGCAACGACCGCGCGGATCTTCGGATAGGCGTCCATCGGCACCTTGAAGCGCTGCGCGTTGAACACCTGCGGAATGAGGTAGACGTCCGCCATCGTCGGCGATGAGCCGAAGCAATACGGCCCCGGGTCGAGCAACTGCTCGACGGCGTCGAAGCCCTGCGTGACCCAGTGCGCGTACCAGGCGTTGCGCGCCTCGTCATCGATGCCGAGCACGTTCTTGAGATATTTCAGCGTCGAGAGATTGTTCAGCGGATGAACATCGCAGCCGAGAATCGCGCAGACGGCGCGGATGCGGGCCCGCTTGATCTCGTCACCCGGCAGAAGCGGGAAGGAAGGGTGCGCGTCTTCGAGATATTCCAGAATTGCCGGCGACTGGATCAGCGTTTCGCCATCCACCTCCAGCGAGGGCACCCGGCCCTGCGGGTTGACCGCGAGATATTCCGGCTCGCCCTGTTCGCCGCGCAGGAGGTGAACGAACGCATTTTCGTAAGCCAGGCCCTTGAGTGCCAGCGCGATCCGCACGCGATATGAGGTCGAAGATCTGAAATAGCCGTAGAGCTTCATTCCGCTACCTCCAGGTTGGGCGCGAGATCGCGCGCCTGCGCGTGCAGCCGCGCCAGCAGCGCAAACAGCATCTGCCGTTCCGCAGGCTCGAGCGCCGCCGTCAGGCGCTCCTCGAAGCCGAGCGCCTCGGGCGCAACCTCGTCGTAGATGACGCGGCCTTCGTCGGTGAGGCGCAGATGCTCCTCGCGCATGTCGTCGGGATTGGGCTCTCGCCGGATCAGCCCGCGGCTCTCCAGCGCGGCGACCGCCCGCGAGACCGTGGATTTGTGCATCATGCCGTGGAGCGCGATGTCGCGCCCGGTGCGGGTGTCGTACTGGCCGAGCGTCGCGATGATCCGCCATTGCGGGATCGTCAGCTGGAAACGCTCGGCGTAGATCCGCGCCAGCGCGCTCGAAACCGTCGCCGAGAGTAGGTTGAGGCGGTAGGGCAGGAAGTCTTCCAGCGTCAGCGACGCCTTCTCGTCCTGCACAGCCTCGATGGAAATCGCGCGTGTCATGGCCTTGCAACATTCGTTGACAGTGCAACCAAGTTGACACAGAATTGGTCGCACTGGCAACTAATTTTGCGGCCCCGCCATCGCGCAAGAGCGTCGTGGAAGGCGTGCCGATGGGAGACGACCATGGATCCGCGCTACATGTCCGGTTTCGGCAACAGCTTCGAGACGGAATCGCTGCCGGGAGCGTTGCCGGTCGGGCGCAACTCCCCGCAGAAGTGCAATTACGGGCTCTATGCCGAACAGCTGTCCGGCTCGCCCTTCACCGCGCCGCAGGCGACGAACCAGCGCTCCTGGCTCTACCGCATCCGCCCGAGCGTCAAGCATTCGGGTCGCTACGCCAAGGTGGACAAGCGCTTCCTTCGATCGGCTCCCTGCCGCGAGGAGAGCGAGCTCGCGATCGGCCAGATGCGCTGGAGCCCGGTGCCGATCCCGGACCAGAAGGTGAGCTTTGTCGAGGGTCTCTGCACGGTGACGACGGCGGGGGATGTGGACACGCAGGTCGGCATGGCCGCGCATCTGCTCTTCGTGACGCGCTCCATGAGCAACGAGTACTTCTTCAACGCGGACGGCGAGTTGCTGATCGTGGCGCAGGAAAACAAGCTGCGCTTCCGGACCGAATTCGGCGTCATCGAGATCGAGCCCGGCGAGATCTGCATCATCCCCCGCGGCGTGATCTTCCGCACGGAGCTGATCGACGGGCCGGCGCGGGCCTATGTCTGCGAGAATTACGGCGGCGGCTTCACGCTGCCGGATCGCGGGCCGATCGGCGCGAATTGCCTGGCCAATCCCCGCGATTTCCTCACGCCCATCGCCGCCTACGAGGACCGCGAGGAGCCCTCGACGCTGTTCGTGAAATGGGGCGGTGAGCTGTTTGCGACGAAGATCGGCCAATCGCCCCTCGATGTCGTTGCGTGGCACGGCAACTACGCGCCCTACAAGTACGATCTGCGGACGTTCTCCCCCGTCGGCGCGATCGGCTTCGACCACCCCGATCCCTCGATCTTCACGGTGATGACCGCGCCCTCGGAGACCCCGGGGACGGCGAACATCGATTTCGTGATCTTCCCCGAGCGCTGGATGGTGGCCGAGAACACGTTCCGCCCGCCTTGGTACCACCGCAACATCATGTCGGAATTCATGGGGCTGATCTATGGCGTGTACGACGCCAAGCCCGAGGGCTTCACCCCCGGCGGCTTCAGCCTGCACAACTGCATGCTCCCGCACGGCCCCGACACGCAGGCCTTCGAGCATGCCTCGAACAGCGAGCTGAAGCCCGTGAAGCTCACGGGCACCATGGCGTTCATGTTCGAGACGCGCTTCCCGCAGCGGGTCACGGCTTATGCAGCTGGGCTCCCCGAGCTGCAGGACAGCTACACGGAATGCTGGGACGGGCTGGTGAAGCACTTCGACCCGGAGCGTCGCGAGCCGAAGTAAGGGGAGGCGGAGGGGCGGCGTGGTTTCGCCACCCCTTCCACCCTACCGCCCGAAAGCCGCCCCCTCGCGTCGGCGGTCCACTCCTGCCGCCAGCCCTTCCGGCGTGAACGCGATCGCGTGGATGCCGCTGTTGAGATCGAGGACCCGGACGCTGTGGCCACTCTCTTCCAGTGCTGATGCGAGGTCAGCCGCAGCCGTGCCCGCCTCGACATCCGTCGGGCCGTTGAGGTTCGTCACATGCGGCATGTCCACTGCCTCCTGCACGTCCATGTCCCAGACGAGCACGCCGAGGATCGTGCGCGCGACATAGGGAATGATGCGCGCGCCCCCGGGGCTTCCGACGACGAGGACCGGCTGGTCCTGAGCGTCGAGAACGATGGTGGGGGCCATCGACGAGCGCGGGCGCTTGCCGGGCTCGACGCGGTTGGCCACAGGCAGGCCGTCGACTTCGGGGCGGAAGGAGAAGTCGGTGAGTTCGTTGTTGAGGAGAAAACCCCCGACCATCAGCCGCGCCCCAAAGCCCGATTCGATCGTCGTCGTCATCGAGACGATATTGCCGCTTGCATCGACGATTGAGATATGGCTCGTCGCCGGCACCTCGGTGCTCTCGTCGGGCGCGAGAAGCATGGCGTCGCGCCAGGGCGGGTTGCCGGCTGAGACGTCTTCAGCTGCCTGAGCCCGGTCGATCAGCTGCGCGCGTGCGGTGAGATATGTCGCGTCGAGCAGCCCCTTTTCCGGCACGCGCACGAAGTCCGAATCCGCCATGTAGAGCCCGCGATCGGCATAGGCGAGCTTCGAGGCCTCGGCGAAGAGGTGCGAGGCATGGGGGCCGATCGGATCGAGATTTTCGAGATCGAAATGCTCCAGAAGACCGAGAATCTGCCCGATCGTCAGCGCACCGCTCGACGGCGGACCCATGCCGCAGACGCGGTAGACGCGAAAGAACGCACAAACAGGCTCGCGTTCGACGACCACGTATTCGCGCAGATCCTCCTCCGACAGGAGCCCCGGATTGTCGCTGAAGCCCTGCACCGTCTCGACGATCTCCTCGGCGAGGGCGCCCCGGTAGAATGCGTCGGGGCCCTGATCGGCGATCATCCGTAGGGTTTGCGCGAATGGTTCGTTTCGCAGGAGGTCGCCGGCGCTGATCGCCGCGCCTCCCGGAAAGAAGTACTCCCGCGTCGGCTCGTGGCGCTGGAGCGTCTCGTTGTCGGCGACGAGGGCGGCGAGCCGCTCACCCACCTCGAAACCCTCCTCGGCGAGGGCGATTGCGGGTGCGAAGAGATCGGCCCAGGGGAGCTGCCCGTGCTGCTCATGGGCATGCGCGAGCAGCCGCACCAGCCCTGGCGTTCCCACCGAACGACCGCCGATCACGGCGTCCATGAAGCCGAGCGGCTCGCCGTTGTCGTCGAGGAACAGCGCCGGATCGGCGGCGGCAGGCGCGGTTTCGCGGCCGTCATAGGCGATCATCCGCCCGGTCTCGCCATCGCGGTGGATGAGGAAGGCGCCGCCGCCGATCCCGGAGGATTGCGGCTCGACGAGGTTGAGCACGAGCTGCGTCGCGATCATCGCATCCACCGCCGAACCACCGGCGGCGAGGATATCCGCGCCGGCTCGTGCCGCCAGCGGATGCGCCGCGACGACCATCTCCTCGCGGGCGGTGACCCGCTCGACGGCGGCAATGCCGGTCGCGGCCTCGGGCTGTGGGCGCTCGACGTCCTGCGCGAGCGCAGCGAACGGAGGGATGACGAGGGGGGCCGCGAGGAGCGAGAGCGATACGCCGAAGGCGCGGGGGAAGCTTGCGATTGGAGGCATCGTGGATCCTTTCATCGGGCCGAGGATGATAAACCGATGTCGGCCCGGTTGCATACCGCGATCGAGGCAAGGCACTAGCGTGTTGCGACGCGCCCTCGAACAACAGTACTTTCTCCCTCCCGCCCGACGATCAGAATCTCTCCCGAGCCGGGGAATACGCCGGTGAGCGCGGTGATGTTCACCTGGTGCGTGACGAGCACGATGGGCGGCAGCGCGTCCTGCTCGGCGATCCAGTCGGCGAGCGCGCGGGTTTGGTCATCGCCCTCGGAGCGACGGCGGAAGAAGGAATCCAGCGGCTCCAGCGCCGTCACCGGACCGAGCCGAAGCAGTTCCGCCGTTTCGCGAGAGCGGCACCAGGCGCTGGTGAAGACGCGCGCCTGCGGGATGCCGTTTTCGCGAAACAGATCCCCGATCCGCCGCGCCTGCTCGCGGCCCTCTTCCGAGAGATTGCGCTGGGTGTCGCATGCGCCGGGCGTGAAGCCCGCCGGATCGCCGGTTCCAGGCGCGAGCGCATGGCGGATGAGCGCGACGTGGCCGCCCTGGCGCAACGCAGCCCATGGATCCTCCGAACCTGCGACCGGAGAGCCGAGCATCGTTACAAGCGGGAGCAGGGGGAGCGCGGTGAGGAGTGCGCGGCGGGTCGGGGCGATCGTCTTCATCCGCCGATGTTACGACTAGAACCAGCTCTCGCGAATGACGATGGCCGCGACGTTTCGAAACACCCGCGCGATCGGCGCTTCGCCCGGCACGGAAAAGCGCACCTTCCCCGGCACGGCGCTGGCGGGGGGCTCGCTATTGTACTCATCCGCTACGAGCGCCAGCTCGACCCGCCAGATGGCGCGGCTTGGGATCAACCGCCCGCGCTCGTCGCGGCCGGCTGCGATCGGCCCGCCATGGATATCGGCGAAGGAGGCGATGTCGAGTTCGGTTTCGGCGACGACTGCGATGCTCACGATCTCGACTTCGCGCGGACGCGCCGCCGGATCGTCCGGGAGAAACCGCCCGCGCAGGCCCGTCTCGATCCGCCCGAGATCGGCAGCCTCGACATAGGCCGTCAGCCGCGCCGGGCCCTCGACGATGCGAAACAGCGGGTTCTCGACGGCGACCCAGAGCCCCGGCGACAATCCCCGCGCCACGTCCCGCACGATGCCGTCATGCGGTGCAACCCCCTGCAGCCGCCGCGCGCGCTCCGCGAGGCCCCGCCAGGCAGCCAGATCGCTCGCCAGCCGCTCCTCCGAGACACCCGCCCGCACGGCTCCGTCGGGCATCGCTGCCTCGCGCATCAGCGTCGTCTGGGCGATGGCGATGCGAAGCCGCGTCTGCGACAGCTCGTGCGTGAGATCGGGGGCGGTGAGCGTTAGGAGGGCATCGCCGGCAGCCACGCGCTCGCCCTCGGCGACGCGGATCTCGTCGAGCTGCGCGGGGGTGGCCGGGTAGATCGCGGTGGCGCGCGTCGCCTCGAGCCGCGCCGAAAGCTCGACTCCGAGCGGCCATGGCATGGCGAGCAGGACGAGGGTTCCGCCGAGGATCGCGAGCGTGCGGATGAGCGCGCCGTTCAGACGGATCTTGCGGCGACGCTCCCACCATTCCTTGATTTCGGAGTTCATGGGTCGCATGAGCAGCCAGACGATCTCGAAGGCGATGAGCGGCAGCGCAATGACCTTCGGCAGGATGAAATAAACCGCCGTGCCGATGGCGACGACAATGAAAAAACGCCAGATCCAGGCCCCAAAGCACCAGGCGAGCAGCGCGCGGTGCAGGTGGGGCGGCAGGATTTCCGGGCGTGGCTCACGGAAGGCGAACAAGGCCTCCCGCAGCCGCCAGCGCCCGAGCGCAAAGGCGCGGCTCTGGAGGTTGGGCACCCGCAGGGCGTCCGAGAGCAGGTAGTAGCCGTCGAAGCGCATCAGCGGGTTGAGGTTGACGAAGAGCGTCAGGATCCATGTCGTACCGGCCACGAGAAAGACGACGTCGCGGAGCATGCCAGGGGCGAGAAACGCCCAGAGAAACGTCGCGATGCAGGCGAGTGCGAGCTCGACCCCGATCCCCGCAGCCCCGATGGCCAACCGCGCCCGGTGCGATGTCAGCCGCCAGGCGTCGCTGACGTCGGTATACAGCACCGGCATGAAGATCAGGATCGCGACACCCATCGAGGAGACCCGCAGGCCGTGGCGTCGGGCGGCATAGGCGTGCCCGAATTCGTGCAGGATCTTGATCCCCGCAAGCGTGATCGCGAAGAGCACGAAGCCCCCCAGCGTCGCCAGCGCCCGCGCATCCGCCGTGAAGCGATCCCAGTCGCGGCCGACCAGAAACAGCCCGACGAGCCCCATGGCGAGGATGACCAGCATCGTCGTGCGCGAGACGAGCGGCGCGATCAGCGGCCATGTCGCGGCGAGGAAGCGGGCTGGACGCAGGAGCGGGATGCGCAGGAACAGAAGCAGCTGCACGCGCTGTGACAGGGGCTTGCGGCGGCGCTCACCGCCCGCCCGCAGCAGCACCTCCCGCTGGCGCGGATCGGAGCCGTCGAGCAGCTCGTTGTGCGAGAGAAAACGCACCAGCGCGCCGAGCTCGCCCTCGGTCACGCGATGGCGCCCCGATGCCTCGGCGGCGGCGCGGATGCGGCTCTCCTCGCCCAGATGCCAGTGCCGGAGAAGCGCCACGGCGGCGCTTTCGAGCGCGAAATAACGGTTGCGGATCGGGTCGAACAGCACCCATCCCGGCGCGCCGTCACGACCTGCGGGGCCGGGCGCCAGCACCAGATCGTCCCGCAATCCCGGCAACGCCATGCTCTGCGCGTTCTCCATGCTCAGAGCCCGAAGAACTGCCGCGCGGCGCTGATCGGGCGACCGAACAGGTAGAGCGCGAGCGGCACCCTCGCCCCCTCGATCCGCGCCGTCCCGCGCGCCCCGATGCGCGGCAGGCGCGCGCCCTCGTCGAAGCGGGCCACGGCGCGATGGGCGAGAACGCCGCCGGGCGTCATCTCCGCCTCGTAGGACATCCGCACGAGGGTGGCAGGCAGCGGATCGAGGGGGCGCGTATCGAGGAAGAGCGCCACGTTCGCATCCTGCGCAAACGCAAAGACCTGGCCGATCGGGACGTCGGCACGGATCTCGGCGCGGGCGAGATCGACGATCTCCATCACTCGCTCGCCCGTGCGCACGGGTCGGCCGATCCACTGTGCCGGGTCGCCCATCACGACGACCCCCTCCGCCTGCGCCCGCACCGCACCGCGCTCCAGGATCTCGCTTGCATAACTGAACTCAGCCCGCTTCAGCTGCACCTGCGCCCGCAGCGCGTCGAGCTGGGCGGTCGCCTCGCGATCGGCGAAGGCGCTCTGCGCGGCACGGCGCAGCTCCGCCTCCGCCAGCGCCACGGCCCGCTCGGCGATATCGCGCTGCGCCCGCGCATTCGTATCGTCGAGCCGGAACAGCAGCGCGCCCGCAGCGACGTGCGCGCCCGGGGCGACGGCGAGGCTCTCGACAACGCCGTCCGCCGGCGCGGTGACGAGAACCGGGCTTGCGCCCACCACCTCGGCGGGGGCGAGTGCCGCCTGCCGCACGGGGAGGGCCAGCAGCGCCAGCACCAGCACGATCACCGCCGGCAGGATGAACCTGCGCGCCCGTGGCCATCGCACACCCCGCCGACGCCCGCCCGGCAGGGCCAGCTCGGCATGGCCGTAGGCATCCGCGATCTGATCGGCGAGGACGACTTCGGCGGGCTTGAAGGGAGCGTCGCTGCCGTAAATGATTCCGCCGATGACGTCCTCTCCGCGCTTCATCGGCGTCCAGAGAAGGTGCGGCGGGGCGAGTTCGGCCCACTCCCGCAGATCCTCCGGCGACAGCCCATCCCGCGAGATCGCCGCGCTCGTCGCGTGCCGCCCGCTCCCGGCGAGGCGCGTGGCGAGGCGCTCGACGAAGACCGTGAAGGGGGCATAGGGATCGGGGAACGAGACCCCCGTCGCCGACTGCATCCTTGCCTTGCCTGCGGCTCCGAAGCGCAGCATCGCCGCCACGCGAAAGCCTACGAGCCGCCGCGTGTCGTTGACGACGAGATAGCCCAGTTCGTCCCGAGTCCGGGCAGCGCGGGCCGCGCGTTCCAGCTCGAGGAATACCGCGAAGGGGAGGGAGCGGCGGTCGCCCGGCGGCGGCTCGATCCTTCGTTCGCCTTTGACCCCGCTCTCCGGAATCATCGTCCCACCGCCCCGGGCGCGAAGCGCGCGCTCCCGCTCATCCCGGAGACGAGGCGGCCTTCGTGGGTAACGAGGCTGCCGATCACGAGGATGGTCTGGCTCGCCGCATCCACGCTGGCCCCGATGGCCTCGACGCGCGCGGCATGGCTCTCGCCCGCCTCGTCGATGTCGAACGTGAAGGGCTCTCCAACCGCGATCCATGCCAGCCAATGCGAGGGGGCGAGCACGCGGATCTCGTATTCGCTGTCGTCGACGATCTCGATCAGCGGCGCTCCGGCAGTGACGCTCTCGCCCGCATTCGCCGCCCGCGCGACCACCGCCCCGGCGAAGGGCGCGCGGACCGTGCAGCGCGATACGAGGACTTCCTGCAACGCCGCCTGCGCCGCCACTTCGTCGAGCCGCGCCTGTGCGAGCCCGACCTCGATTTCCCCTGCGGAACGCAGCCGCACGAGTTCGCGCTTCTGCTCCAGCTGGCGCTGCGCGAAGAGTTCGGCCCCGCGCGCGCCGGCGAGCTGGGCGTCGTAGATCGCGCAATCGAATCGGGCCAGCGCGTCGCCGGCTGCGAATCGCTCGCCCTCGCGGAAAGGGAGTTCGACGATGCGGCCCGCGATCTCGCTGGAGACGACGGCGCGGGCGCGGGCGCTGAGCAGGCCGCGCGCAGAGTGGGCGTTGGCGGATTCGTCGCGGGAAACGTTGCCCGGCATGGCTTGCGAAAGCGGATCCGACAGCAGCACCTGCGCCCGCAACGGCGTGTGGAACGCCGAGAACGCAAGCGCGAGCGCGATGCAGGCGAGGCCGGGGAGGGGGCGTGCGTGGGACATGAACCGCCGAATCCGGGGTGAAGACACCGATTCACGATTAGTCGATGCAAGTCGAAGTTTCAATCGCGTTCATCATGCTACAAACTGCGCCGACTGGACGCGATTCGAGGAAGCCGCCGTGCTCGACATACTGACTTGCGAAGATTTCGCCGCCCACAAGGGCAAGACCTTCGAACTCTTCGGCCCCGGCGGTCGCGTGGAGATACGGCTGCTCGATGCGCGGCCCTCGCCCTATGCGAAGGGCTCGCTCGTGGCGAGGCAGCCCTTTGCGATCCTGTTCGTGGCCCCGAAGGAGCCCTTGCTCGGGATGGAGCTCTACAACATCAAGCATCCGGTCAAGGGGCTGATGGAGGGCGTGTTCATCTCGCCGGTCGCGCCGGCGGCGCAGGATATCGAGGGGGCGAAGGACGTCCGTTTCTACGAGGCGATCTTCAACTGAAGCTCTTCGCGGGCGCGATCGAGCGCTGCTATCGCCGCCTGGCGAAGCGCCTCGATTTCATCGCCGAGGGCGCGATGGCGCGCGATGCAATCGGCGACGATATCCTCGCGCCCGGCAGCTTCCGCGTCGTAGCGGCGGTGGTCGAGGATGGAGATCTCGCCATCCACGCGGGCGAGCTCCTCTCGCTGCGCCACTGCCTGCGGATCGCCCGTCTTTTCGAGCAGGAGCCAGGCGTCGCGCATCAGGAGCCGGGCGCTGGTGTGCGAGCAGGCGATGTTGCCGATCCGCGCCCGGGCCGGGCAGATCGGCTGACGCGAGGCCTGCTCCCCCTCGCGATTCACGTGCTCGTGCTTCATGTCGCAGACGACGACGCGAAGCCCGGCAAGGGCGGCGCGCAGGCGATCGACGTCATCGAGAAAGCTGGGCGACATCCGGGACTTCCATAAGATGAGCGGCGCGCCGGCGATGTCCGACGGCGCGCCTCGACAATGCGTTCAATTATTCCCGCGGCGGATAAACGCCGAACATGCAGATGACGAAGTTGATCCCGAGATAGGGCTGCATGATCGGGAAGGGCATGCCCGCGCCGACCGGAGCCACCGTGCCGCTCACCGTGCCGCCATGGAGCGTGGTGTTCTGCGCGCTCGAGGGGGCGTAGGCCTTGACGGTGACGGAATCTTCGTTTTGGTCTTGTCCATTGGGAGCGGCCAGCACCTGGTCTGCTCCCGGAGCCGTGGAGGTTGCGGGAGATGTGCTCGCGCCGAGCGCGACGGAGAGCCCGGCTCCGGCATGCGTGTGTGACGGCATCTGGGCGATCGAGAGAGTGACGGTCTCGGTGCCGCTGATCTGGCCGAGGGTGTATGGGCTCGTCCCGCCGCTCTGCCCCACGCCGACAGGCACGCGCCCGCCGAGATTGGGCAATCCGAAGGTCGTCGTCCCGTTCCCGCCATATATCGTGCCAAGCAGCGAGAACAATGCCGTGTTCTGCTGGACCGATATGATCTGCCCCTGGCAGAAAGCCCAGCCCTTCGGCGCGAAATTCGGCGCCCAACCCATGATCGTCCCGATAAACGAGTCCATTGCAGCAACCCCAGTCCTTATTGAATGCGAACGGATGCTATTTAAAGGTTGATTCGTTTACAAATAAACAATGCTGGATCAATAAAAATTCCGGGGAGCACAGGGCAGGCAGGGCGATCATAGTTGCTTGAAACAGTGTATTGCAACCATGAATCCTCTGCGTTATCAAGAAACGTATTTTCGAATCGTTGCGTCGCAAAGGGATTGGACATGCCGCAGCTCGCGCTGCCGCCGCAGGGGCGGAAGGGGAACGGGAAATCGGCGGGCCGCTCGGCCGGGTGCCCGGCGGATAGCAGTGGCGGCGCGAAGGCGCAACCGCGCGCCCTCGCCCAGGCGCTGGAACCCCGCGTGATGCTCGACGCCGCAGCGCTGGCGACGATGTTCGAATTCACCGCGCTGGACCCTGTGAGCGATGATCAGTCTTCGCTGCAGGCCGAGCAGCTGATTTCGCCGGAGGGACCATCGCCGGCAGACGAAATCGTCTTCATCGATGCGGGCATTCTCGATTGGCAGCTGCTCCTCCTCGATCTGCCCGCGAATGTCGAGGTCGTGATGCTCGATCCGGCCCGCGACGGGCTGGAGCAGATGGCTGACCATCTCGCCGGGCGCAGCAACCTCACGGCAATCCACATCATCACCCACGGCTCGGAGGCGATAGCCTTCATTGGCGGCGCGCGGCTCGATCTCGGCAATGTGGACTTCTACGCGTCCACGCTGGGTGTCATCGGCGCGGCGCTGAGCGAGACGGGGGATATCCTGTTCTACGGCTGCGATATCGCGGCGGGCGAAGACGGAACGGCGCTGATCGCGCGGATCGCCGCGCTGACGGGCGCCGATATCGCCGCATCGACAAATTTGACCGGTTCGCAGGAGCTGGGTGGGGACTGGGTTCTGGAGAGCGCCACCGGCGCGATCGAGGCGCATCTTGTCGTGGGATGGGAAGCGCAGGCGGCGTTCGAGGGCGTGCTCGCTTTCACTGTGGAAACTGGTCCAGACGACAACCCGATGGATGCCATCAATGCCACTATCAACACGACCGTGGCCGATTATTCGGCCGATATTACGGGAAATGGATTTGCAGACTTTTTCGGACGCAGCCCCGACAATACTGGTATCGTCTTCTGGCGCAACAACGGAGATGGTACTTGGTCGCCCAGGACTGGCGTGGATAACCCATTTTCTGCAATAACCCTGTCCGCCGCGAACGAATTTACGTCCGCCAATATTTTGGTTCTAGACATCGACGGCGATGGCGATATCGACGTTTACAGCCTTGCGCGCGACGAAGTCTGGCGGAACGATGGCGGTGTTTTCACGGTTCAGGGTCCCGGCACTCATGCCTTGGCCGGTTTTTCTGCCTCGATCGGCGGCCTAGGCAATAGATCTATCACGGGCGATTTTACTGGCAACGGGCTGACCGATATTGCCGCGCGCAACCCCGATAATGATGGCATTGTCTTCTGGCGCAATAACGGCGACGGCACTTGGTCCCAACAGACCAGCACGGACAACCCCTTTGACAGCATTGCGATCAACGCCGTTGACCAATTCGCGGCCAATCGACTTATCCCCCTCGACGTCGATGGTGACGGCTGGCTCGACATCTACAATTGGGAAACGAACCAGTTCTGGCGCAACAACAACGGCACGTTCGAAATCGCCGGGACAAATCCACTGGCCGGTTTCAAGGCTTCGGCACCTACAGCCAATACCTTCGCCTGGGGGGATTTCACCGGAAACGGCTTCACAGACATCGTTGCCCGAAACGCCGCGGCCGATGGCCTGGTCTTCTGGCGGAACAACGGCGGCGGCGACTGGGCTCAATTGATCGATGGCGACAACCCGTTCAACGGGATTTCCATAACCAGCTTCATAGGCACACGCGTTCAGGTGCTCGACGCGAATGGTGACGGCACGCTGGATATATACAACCGCGGAATGGATGGAGCTCTATTCCAGAACAACATAACGGCCCCTGCTCTCGACGCGAGCATGCCCGCCTTCGGCGGAACCGGGATCTCTCCCTCGGCCAATATCGTCCTCACCTTCACCCAGGCAGTGAATCTCGGAGCAGGAGCGACCGGGACGACGAACGCCGTGGGCTATGGCGATATCGCGATCTACAACGCCGCAACCAACACCCTGATCGAGCGCATCAACGTCGTCGCCAATGCGGGCCGGATCACGGGGATGGGTACGACGACGATCACCATCGACCCCGTGGGCAATCTTCCCGCAGGCGCGAACGTCTACGTCCTCATCGGCTCCAAGGCGTTCGTGACGGGGGGCGGCGTCCACTTCCTCGGCATCGATCAGGCCGACGTCTTCACCTTCGCCGTCTCCGCCAATGCGGCCCCGGTGCTTGCGGGGGCGAGCGGCACGACGGCGGCGTTCGAGCAGGTGCCCATCGCCATCGTCCCCGGCATCACGGTATCCGACGCAGACAACGCCACCCTCGCCTCGGCCACCGTCTCGATCACGGGAAACTTCCAGATCGGCCAGGACGTCATCGGCTTCACGAACGCCACCGGGATGGGCAACATCGCGGGCAGCTACAATGCGACCACGGGCGTGCTCACCCTGACATCCGCAGGCGCGACGGCGACCCTGGCGCAGTGGCAGGCGGCGATGCGCGCGGTCACCTACAACAACACATCGGATACGCCGAATGTCGCCGATCGCACCGTCAGCATCACCGTCAACGACGGCACGAGCAACTCCAGTGCGGCAACGCAGACGCTCACCGTCACCGCCGTGAACGACGCGCCGACGATCACCAACGGCGCGAATTTCGCGCTCACCGGCACGAACGAGAACACCACGAGCGGCACGACGCTGGTCTCCGCGATCCTCGCAGGCGTCGGCTTCGCCGATGTGGACGGCCCCTCCAGCGGCATCGCGGTGACGGGCTTCACCGGGAACGGGACCTGGCAATACAACGCAGCCGGCACCTGGGTGAGTTTCGGAGCATCGTCCCCCGCGAGCGCGATGCTGCTCTCCGGCACGACATCCGTGCGCTACGTCCCCGACGGCCAGAACGGCGAGACGCCGAGCATCACCTTCCGCGCCTGGGACGGCAGCAGCGGAACCGCATCGACCAATGCCGGCCCGCTCTTCGCCGATACGAGTACGAACGGCGGATCGACCGGCTTCTCGACGGGCGTCGCCACGGCCTCGATGACGGTGACGGACGTCAACGACGCCCCCGTCCTCGTCGATGCCGTCCAGACCCTGACCGCGATCATCGAGGACCTTCCTGCGCCCACCAACGGCTCGCTGGCGAACGCGACGCAGCTCGCGACCCTGCTCGGCACCGTCACCGACGTGGACAGCGGCTCCCTGCGCGGCGCGGCCATCACCGCCGTCAGCGCATCGGGGACGCTGTGGTACTCGCTCAATGCGGGCGCGACCTGGACCGCAGCCCCGCTCGTGAGCGCGGGAAGCGCCCTGCTCCTGCGCGACACCGACTACATCTACTTCCAGCCCGCCGCCAACGTGAACGGCACGATCGCGGCTGCGATCGCCTACCGGGCATGGGACCAGACCTCCGGCACAGTCGGCACGACGGCGGATACGACGACGAACGGCGGAACGACGGCATTCTCGACCTTCGTGGACACCGCATCCGTCGCGATCACCCCCGTCAACGACGCCCCGGTCATCACCGCCGGCGGGGTGCTCGCATCGGTCCCCGAGGACACCGCGAACCCGCCCGGCGCGGCGCTGAACACGCTCGTCAGCGCAAATGACGACATCGACGGCGGCACGATCCCGGGCTTCGCCATCATCAGCAACCCGACATCAGCAGCGCTCGGGGAATGGCAGTATTCCACCGACGGCACGACCTGGTTCGCCATCGGCACGGTGAACGACGGCGCGACGGCGCTCGGGCTGACCGCGACGACCCTTGTGCGCTTCCTGCCCGCCGAAAACTACAACGGGACCCCGAGCTCGCTCCTCGTCCGCGCCGTCGACGAATCCCATGCCGGCGGCTTCACGGCGGGCGCGACGCGGGTGACGATCGACACGACGTTACGGGGCGGCACCACGGCGATCTCGTTGAATTCGGCGGGGATCACCACGACGATCACCGCCGTCAACGACCTGCCGGTGTTCAGCAATCTCAACGGCGGCGGCACCTTCGTCGAGGGCGGGGCGGC
>Ga0208490_100760_pt1 | contig 16298 bp, 15 predicted proteins | sample SubbioAug_CSWold_FD_184818 | JGI IMG/M metagenome (GOLD analysis project Ga0208490, IMG submission 184818) | Serpentinite rock and fluid subsurface biosphere microbial communities from McLaughlin Reserve, California, USA - CR11Aug_CSWold (SPAdes) | ecosystem: Environmental > Terrestrial > Deep...
CGCCCCCAAGGTTTCGTCCAGCCCACCACAGACACGACGTGAGAACCACCGTCCGCCGTCTGTGCTGCGGTGCTCAGACACTCCGGTCAACCTACGAAGACCCCGCTGTGGAACGGAAGGGGAACAACTCTGTGAATTGCGGGTGGATTCGCGACGATCCGTCCACAGCCGACCCCTCGACCCTGTGGAAGTGTGGACAGGCTGTGGACGCCGGTGGATGATCTGTGCGCTACCGGTGGGTAACGAGCGACCGGGCCTCGAGGTGGTCCGCGGCCACGACCTCCACCGGGATCCCGTTGAGCACGGCGGTGCCCGAGACGGGGTCGAACAGCTCGGTGTCGGCGAGGACGTTGCTGTTGACCCCGGCGTGCTCGGCCGCCACGGCGAGGCGGGCGCCGGCGAGGTCGTGGCCCCAGCCGTGCGGCAGGCTGACGACCCCGGGCATCACCGAGTCGGTGACCTCCACGGGCGCCACGACGGCGCCGACCCGGGACCGGACCTCGGCCTGTCCCCCGTCGACGAGCCCACGGCTCGCGGCGTCGTCGGGATGCACCTGCAGGGTGCAGCGGGGCTTGCCCTTCACCAGGACCTCGACGTTGTGCATCCAGGAGTTGTTGGAGCGCAGGTGGCGCCGGCCGATGAGGAGCAGACCGTCGTCGGCCTCGTCGAGGGCCGGGACCATGCGGGTGGCCACGTCGGCCAGCAGCACCTCGGGCGCCAGGTCAATCATGCCGTCGGGCTGGCGCAGCGCCTCGGGCATGCGGGGCTGGAGCGGGCCGAGGTCGACGCCGTGGGGATGGGCGAGCAGCACGTCGAGGCTGAGCCCGTCGGGACGGGCCCCGAAGCCGTCGCCGTAGGGGCCGGTGCGCAGCATGAGGTCGAGCGTGCGCTCGGGACCGACCCGTGGCGAGAGCGCCTCGAGGAGCTCCTCGGCGTCGCGGCCGTGGACCAGGCCGTGCTCGTCGGCCACGGCGGACTCGACCATGGCCCGGATGGCCATGTCGTCGACGATCGCCGGGTCGGCGTCGGCCGGGTCCATCCCCTGCAGGACCAGCGCCAGCGTGCACAGGATCTGCCACTCGTCGGGTTGGCCCTCGTCGAGGGGCAGCACCGCCGGGCTGTAGTTGGCGACGTTGCGCAGCGCGAGCTGCAGGAGGGCGACGTCGTAGTGGCTCTTCTGCAGCGCCGACGGCGCCGGCAGGATGACGTCGGCGTGGCGGGTCGTCTCGTTCAGGTAGATGTCGACGGACACGACGAAGTCGAGCGAGGCGAAGGCCGCATCGAGGCGCACCGAGTCGGGCGTCGACAGGATCGGGTTGCCGGCCACGGTGATCATCGCCCGGATCTGGCCCTCGCCCGGGGTCTCGATCTCCTCGGCGAGGGCGACCACCGGCAGCTCGCCGAAGGTCTCGGGCAGGCCCCGCACCCGTGACGTGCGGCGCCCCAGACGGATCCCCCGGCCGAACCGGCCCGGACCTCGCGTGTTGGCCGCACCGGCGGCGGCCCGGGTGAACATCGCCCCGCCGGGGCGGTCGAGGTTCCCCGTGCAGGTGTTGAGGGCGTCGACCAGCCACGACGTGACGGTGCCGAAGGGCGACACGGTGGTGCCGATGCGGGCGTAGACCGCAGCGCTCGGTGCGTCGGCGAGCTCGTGGGCGAGCCGGCGGATGGTCTCGGCGTCGATGCCGCACCGCCCGGCGACGGCATCGGGGGTGAACGGTGCGACCGCGGCCTGCAGCTCGTCGATCCGGGAGACGTGCTCGCCGACGGTGCCGAGGTCCACCCGGTCGGTGGCGAAGAGCTCCTGGAGCATGGCGGCGAGGAGGAACGGGTCGGAGCCGGGACGGATCGGGACGTGCTGGGTGGCCTCCTCCGCGGTCTTCGTGCGGCGGGGATCGACCACCACGACCCGGCCGCCCCGCTCGACGATGGCCCGGAGCCGGCCGGGCCAGTCGGGGGCGGTGGCGAAGCTGCCGTTGGAGGCGAAGGGGTTGGCGCCGAGGATGAGGAGGTGGTCGGTCCGGTCGATGTCGGGCACCGGGTTGGTGAGCACGTTGCCGAAGATCAGCCCGGACGAGATCTCCTTCGGGCGCTGGTCGACCGTGGACGCCGAGAACACGTTCGGGGAGCCGAGCGCCCGCAGGAACGCCCGGTTGTAGAGGAGGGCCCCGAGGTTGTGGGCGTTCGGGTTGCCGATGTAGGCGCCGACCGCCGTGCGACCGTGCTCCTCCGTGACGCGGCCGAGCCCGTCGGCGATCGCTCGCCACGCCTCGTCCCAGGTGGCCGGCTCGAGGCGGCCGTCGCGGCGCACGAGCGGCTGGCGGAGGCGGTCGGGGTCCTCGTGCAGGTGCTTGAGCGTCGAGCCCTTCGGGCACAGGTACCCGTGGCTGAACACGTCGAGGCGGTCACCCCGGATCCGCACCACCTGGCCGTCCCGCACGGTGACGTCGAGGCCACAGCTCGCCTCGCACAGCGGGCAGGTGCGCTGGACGGTGACGGAGCCGTCGTCGGGGTCCGCCGGCGCGGCGGACGGGTTCGGTGCGGTGGTGGTCATGGTGCTCCTCGATCCCCCGGTGGTGACGCCATCGTGGCAGCCGCCGCCACCCGGGGGCACCTACGTCCCAGGGAGTGGCGTGTCCGTCGGTACCGTGCGGCCGTGCGCCAGCTCCTGCCCGTCGCCGCCGAGGTCGATCCCGTCGAGGCCTACCTCGCCGCGCCCCGGCCCGCCCCCGATGGCCGCCCGTGGGTGACGCTGAGCATGGTCGCGAGCCTCGACGGCGCCACCGCGGTCCACGGGCGCTCCGGCCCGCTCGGCGGCGAGCCGGATCGGGAGGTCTTCCGGGCCGTGCGGGCCATCGCCGACGTGGTCCTCGTCGCCGCCGGCACCGCGCGAGCGGAGGGCTACGGCCCGGTCCGGCTGTCCGGGGCGGCTGCGACCGCCCGCGCCGAGGCCGGCCGCGCCGCCGAGCCTCCTCGATTGGTCGTGGTCTCGGCGAGCCTCGACCTCGACCTGTCCCGGGCGGCCGAGGGACCGGTGCGACCGCTGGTGCTCACCACCGAGGACGCAGACCCGACCCGTCGGGCCGCCCTGGCCGAGGTGGCCGAGATCCGGACCCACGGGCACGGGAGGGTCGAGCTCTCAGCGGCGCTCGCCGACCTGCGGGCCGACGGGGTCGGCGTCGTGGTGTGCGAGGGCGGACCCTCGCTCAACGCGGTGCTGGTCGAGGCCGACCTGGTCGACGAGTGGTGCGTCACCCTCGCCCCGGCGATCGTCGGTGGCGACAGCCGCCGGGTGGTGCACGGCGCGCCCGAGCTCGGCCAGGCCGGGCAGCACCTGGACCTGGTCTCCCTGCTGGAGCAGGACGGCGTCCTGCTCGGCCGCTGGCTGCGCCGGCGCTGAGCGTCCCGGGCGCACCACGTTGCACGAGTGCAACGCCAGGCGCCCAAGAGACCCGCCGCCCGTTCCGGGCGCACCACGTTGCGCTGGTGCAACGCCACGACCCCAGCACCCACGACCGGCCGGTCCGGCGACGACCGTCAGTCGCCCGGGGCGGTCTCCTGCAGGAGGCGGATCTCGCGCTCGAAGTCCGAGATGGTGTCGAAGCCCTTGTAGACCGACGCGAACCGGACGGTGGCGACCTCGTCGAGGGCCCGGAGGCGCAGCAGGACCTCGAGGCCGACCTCGTCGGAGCTGACCTCCTTGCCCATCGAGCGGAGGGCATCCTCGACGTCGGCGACCAGCACGGCGATCTGGCCGGGGTCGACGGGACGGGACTTGCACGCCGCGCTGACGCCGGCCGCGACCTTGGAGGCGTCGAAGGGCTCGACGTCGCCGTTGCGCTTGCGGACCTGCACCATCGCGGTCTCGATGCGCTCGAAGGTGGTGAAGCGTCCGCCGCAGGTCTCGCACTCGCGACGACGCCGGATCGAGCGGCCGTCCTCGGTCTGGCGGGAGTCGACCACCCGGTCTCGGAGGTTCCCGCAGGCAGGGCACCGCATCGGCGGCACCCTACCGGCCATCACCGCGTGGGCAGGGTGAGCTCCTGGCCGGCGGCGACGGTGGCCGAGCCGTTGGCTGCGACCAGACGCTCGACGTAGCCGGCGGCCTCGCCGGCCGGCGCGTGCTCGACGGCGATGGACCACATCGTCTCGCCCTCGGCCACCAGGTGGACACCGGCGGAGGCGGCGCCCGGTGCGACGGTGGGGGTCAGCACCAGGTAGGCGCCGGCGAGCAGGACGGCCAGGGCCAGGAGGGCGGTGGCGACGAAGGAGGCGAGCGGGCGACCGGCGACGCTGCGGGTGCCGGCGCTCGGCGCGGGGACGAGGGTGAGCACCGGGCGGCGCACCCCCGGGCCGGACCGCAGCGCCGGCGACGTGGCACGGCGGGTCCGGCCGGGGGTGGTGACGGTGGTGGGCAGGGAGGCGATGGCGACCATGGTGTGCAGTCTCCGCGGGGGGTCTGACAGGAACTGGGTGCGAACAGCTGTTCGTACGGTGCCACGAACGACCGTTCGAGTCAACACCGGAATCGAACGCACGTGCGACCGGGCCGAGGGGCCCTCTTCTGCCGAACGGGTGTTTGCCTTCCGCGCCGGCGTGTCGTATGGTGCAAACACCTGTTCGACCGAAAGGGCCACCATGTCCGACGACATCACCGATCGCCAGCGCCAGATCCTCGTCCAGATCGAGCAGCACCAGCGCGACAAGGGCTACCCCCCGTCGGTGCGCGAGATCGGCCAGGCGGTGGGCCTCACCTCCCCCTCCTCGGTCCACGCCCACCTCGCCACGCTGCAGCGCCTCGGCTACCTGCAGCGCGACCCCACCAAGCCGCGCGCCATCGAGGTGCGCTGGGATCCCACGTCGGGCGCCGCGGTCGAGCGCCGCCCCGTCCGCCACGTGCCGCTCGTGGGCGACGTGGCCGCCGGCACCGACGTGCTGGCCCAGGAGAACATCACCGAGACCATGCCGCTGCCCGCCGACCTCACCGGCGACGGCGACCTGTTCATGCTCAAGGTCCGCGGTGACTCCATGATCGAAGACGGCATCCTCGACGGCGACTTCGTCGTCTGCCGGGCCCAGAACACCGCGCGCAAGAACGACGTGGTGGTCGCCGGCATCCCGGGCGACGAGGCCACGGTCAAGCGGTACGAGGCCACCGACGGCCAGATCGTGCTGCACCCGTCCAACGCCCGCCTCGAGCCGATGCGGTTCACCCCCGACGAGGTGCACATCTACGGCAAGGTCGTCACGGTCCTGCGCACCCTGTAGCCCCGTCCGGGCTGCCATCGGCGAGACTTGCGGGGTGCGCCCCCCGTCGCCTCGCCACGTCCTGCGTCGCGCCCTGCTGGGCGCGGCGCTCGCGTCTGCGGTCGTGGCCCTGCCGGCCGGGGCCGACTCCGGCGACCTGGCCAACGACGCCGGCCTGCAGTGGAACCTCGACCGGATCCGGGCCGAGGAGGCGTGGGCGACGAGCACGGGCGAGGGGACCACGATCGCCGTCGTGGACTCGGGTGTCGCCCTCGAGCACGAGGACCTCGCCGGCCAGCTCGTCCCCGGCGTGGCGTGCCGGGACACGGGCGGCGACCCGGCCCGATGTGCCGGCGCTCCCACCGACGACGACGGCCACGGCACCCACGTCGCCGGGGTCGCGGCGGCCGCCACCGGCAACGGCCTCGGCATCGCCGGCACCGCGCCGGATGCCCGCATCCTGCCGGTGAAGGTGCTCTTCCGCGCCTGCGACACCTGCCGGTCGACGGGCGAGGCCGACGACGTCTCTGCCGCCGTGCGCTGGGCCGCCGACCAGGGCGCCACGGTGATCAACCTGTCGCTCGGGTCGACCACGTCGGCGGTGTTCGGCGAGGGCTTCGCCGACGCGGTCCGGTACGCGTGGGACCGGGGGTCCATCCCGGTCGTGGCGGCCGGCAACGACTACGTCCTCACCGCCGACCTGGGCAGCGCGCCGGCGGTGGTGGTCTCGGCCACCGACCGCGACGACCTGGCGCCGGACTACTCCAACGGCGTCGGCGACGCCCGCTGGGCCGTGTCCGCGCCCGGCGGTGACGGCAGCGACACCCCGGAGTCGTGCTCGCAGGAGGGCCAGCCTCGGGGCATCCTGTCCACCTACTGGTCCGCCGAGGACCCCACCGGCTCCTACGCCTGCCTCTCCGGCACGTCGATGGCGGCGCCCCACGTGAGCGGGGCGCTGGCGATCCTGCGCAGCGCCGGGCTCACCCCGGAGGGGGCTGTGCAGCGCCTGCTCGACACCGCGGTCGACCTCGGCGAGCCCGGCGCCGACCGCCTCTTCGGCGCCGGACGGATCGACCTCGCCGCCGCCGTGGCCGGGGCCGGCGCCGCGGTGCCTGCCGCGTCTCCCGACGCCACCGCACCCGCCCCGCCGGCGACCCTGCCCTCCGGCGCCGCCGATCCGGCCGAGGATGCGGTGCCCGAACCGCAGCTGTTCACCCCGGTCGAGGGTGGCGACGACCTGCCCCTCGCGCTCGTGCTCCTCGCCGGTGCCCTCGTCGCCGGCACCGGCGCAGCCTCGGTGCTGCTGCTCACGGCGTCGGGACGGCCAGCCCGGCGCCCCTGACGCCTACGCCGGGGTGGTGAGGAGGGCGTGGAGGGCGGCGTGGACCCGCTCGATCGAGTCGCGGGTCACGTGCTCGTCTCGCATGTGGGCCACCGAGGAGTCGCCGGGACCGAAGTTGACGGCGGGGATGCCGTGCTCGGCGAAGCGGGCGACGTCGGTCCAGCCGAGCTTGGCCCGCACCGGCGTGCCGGCGTCGACGAGCGGCGCCAGCAGCGGGTGGGTGAGCGAGGGCGGGGCGGGCAGCGCACGGTCGACGACCTCGAAGCCGTCTCCGTCCTCCACGAAGGGCGCCACCATCGACCGGAACGCCTCGACGGCCTCGTCGACGGTGCGGTCCGGGGCGATGCGCAGGTTGACGGTGAGCACGGCCTCGTCGGGGACGACGTTGCCGGCGACGCCGCCCTCGACGAACACCGCCTGGATGGCCTCCCGGTAGGTGCAGCCGTCGATGGTGGGCTCGCGGGCCTCGTAGGCGGCGATGGCCTCGAGCACCGGGCCGAGCCGGTGGATCGCGTTGCGCCCCTTCCACGGCCGGGCGGTGTGGGACCGCACGCCGGCCAGGGTGAGCCGCACGCGGGCGGTGCCCTGGCAGCCGGCCTCGATCCACCCGTCGGTGGGCTCCCCGAGGACGGCGGCGTCGCAGGCGACCAGGTCGGGCCGGTCCCGGAAGAGCTGCAGCAGGCCGTTGTGCTCAGCGGCGATCTCCTCGGCGGCGTAGAAGACGTAGGTGAGGTCGCACACGGGCTGGTCGACGGTGCGGGCCAGCTCGAGGAAGACGGCGAGGCCCCCCTTCATGTCGGCCGAGCCGAGCCCCCACAGGGTGTCGCCCTCGATGCGGGCGACCTCGTTGCCGTCGGCGGGGACGGTGTCGAGGTGCCCGGCCAGCACCAGGCGCTGGTCCCGCCCGAGCTGGGTGCGGGCCACCACGTTGTCGCCGTGGCGATCGACCGTCAGCCACGGGACCTCGCCCAGCCAGCCCTCGACGAGGTCGGCGAAGGCGCCCTCGCCGAGGCTCGGCGAGGCGATGTCGACCAGCTCGGCCGTCCGTGCGAGAAGGTCGGTCAAACGGTGGCGCCGTGATCGCGCAGGATGTCGTTCAGCTTGGACTTGTCGTGGCGCTCGCCCGGGTCGAGCCGCTTGATGACGAGCACGCAGGGGAGGCCGAACTCGCCGCCGGCGAAGGCGCGGGGTCGGGTGGCCGACACCGCCACGCTCCAGGCCGGGACCCGGCCCCGGCCGATCTCCTCGCCGGTCTCGGCGTCGATGACCGGGATGGAGCCGGTGAGCACGCAGCCGGCACCGAGGATGGTGCCAGCCCCCACCCGGGCGCCCTCGGCGACGATGCAGCGGCTGCCGATCATGCACTCGTCGCCGATGATCACGGGCGAGGCGTTCGCCGGCTCGAGCACGCCGCCGATGCCGACGCCGCCCGACAGGTGGACGTTGGCGCCGATCTGCGCGCAGGAGCCGACCGTGGCCCAGGTGTCGACCATGGAGTTCTCGCCGACCCAGGCGCCGATGTTGACGTAGGACGGCATCATCACGACGCCCTTGGAGAGGTGGCTCCCCCACCGGGCCGAGGCCCCGGGCACGACCCGCACGCCGGCGGCCTGGTAGCCCTGCTTGAGCGGGATCTTGTCGGCGTACTCGAAGGGGCCGAGCTCCATGGTCTCCATGGACGTGAGGCGGAACAGCAGCAGGATCGCCAGCTTGGTCCACTCGTTGACCGTGACCTCGTCGTCGGCGACGCCGTCGCCGGTGACGTCGGCGACGCGCACCTCGCCCCGGTCGAGCAGGTCGACGGCCTGGCGGACGACCTCGAAGGCGTCGGTGTCGGCGGGCGACAGCTGGTCGCGCCGCTCCCACAGCTCGGTGATCTGGTCGGGCAGCGAGGCAGACATCGCGGCGAATCTACGGTCCGACGACGTCCTGCACGAGATCGGCGCGGACCTGCTCACGCCAGGGCGAGCCGACGGCGAGGTGGTCGCCGTCGATCCGCACCGACGTGAGGTGCAGGCGCCGGGCCCCACCCGGGTAGCCGACCGCGTCGGGCTCCCATGCGTGGTGGGCCAGCACCAGCTCGCCCGAGGGCAGGCGCAGGAACTCCTGCCCACCGGGGCCGGCCTCTCCGGGTCGCGACTGCAGGACCGGGCCCTCCGCGCTCCGGCGGCACGGGCCGAGCACGGAGTCGCAGACCGCGTGGCCGACGGCGTACCCCGCCGTCTCCCACCGGTTGCCCGAGTACAGGAGGTGGTAGCGACCGTCGACCACGGCCATCGACGGACCCTCGATGATCGGGAACTCCCACGGCAGCCGCCGCTCGAGGAGCTGCACCGGCCCGTCGCCGACGAGGCGCAGGCCGTCCTCGCTCAGGCGCCGGACCCAGATCCGGGTCGGCTCGCCGGCGAGGGTGCCCTCGCTCTTCCAGAGCAGGTAGGCGCGCCCGTCGGTGTCGACGAAGGGGCTCGGGTCGATCGAGCCACCCCGTCTGGTCTGGCAGATGAGCGGGCCGTCGCTGTCGTCGATGTAGGGGCCCTGGGGCAGCACGCTCGCCACCCGGGAGATGCACTGCAGCCCGGTCGCGGCGTGACGGGTCGTGTAGTAGAGGACGTAGGTGGAGCCCCGCTGCAGGACCGACGGCGCCCAGTGGTGCCCCCAGCCCGCCCAGCTCGGCGGCCCTTGCAGCGCGTTGCCCACCCACTCCCAGGAGAGCAGGTCCTGGGAGCGCATCGTCGGGATCGAGGTCGGCCCGACCTGGGTCGCGAACGCCCAGTACGCCCCGTTCGCCCGCAGGATGTAGGGGTCCGGGAAGTCCGAGGGATGCAGGGCGGTGCTCTCCTCGGCCAACGGCGCGGGCGGCCCGGCTGGCGCGGGTGCGGAGCGGTCGGGCCCGGGCGGGGGTCGGTTCACGACCGGCCCGGTCGGTGCCGCCTCGGGGGTGGCGGGCGGTGCGGGCTCTGACAGGTCGACCGCCCCGGATGACGCGGCGGCCTGGAACGGTGCCGGCTCCGGGGTCGTGGTGGTGGGTGCGCTCGCGTCGAGGGGCGGGCGGACGCGCTCGACGACCCGTGGCGTCGACGCCCGCTCGAGCGTCGCGTCCGGACCCGACGCACCGCACGCGCTCGCCACGAGGGCGAGCACCACCATCGGCCACAGCACCCGGTGGGGGGCCGTGCGCCGGTGGCGGGATGCGTGTGGTCCGAGGATGGGCCGACCTCCGGGAGGCGTCACGCCGGTCGCGTCGAACGGCCGGCACGATGTTCTTCGACCCGGGCCCCGGGCCGTCCTGCTCCGTCGGGACCGCCGGCTTCAGGGAGCTGCTGTGGCCAGTCGTTCGACCACGAGCGCGATGCGCTCGTCGGGCTGCACGGCGGCGACCCGCACGTGCTCGCGGCCGGCCGGCCCGTAGAACTCCCCGGGGCTCACGATGGCGCCCCCGTCGCTCGCCAGGCGCTCGGTGAGCCGCCAGGCGTCGCCACCCGGCGCCGGTACCCACAGGTAGAAGCCGCCTCCCGGCAGGGGGGCGTCGATGCCGATGCCGGCGAGCGCGGCCTGCAGGGCGAGGAGGCGGCGGTGGTAGCGATCGCGCTGCACCTCGACGTGGCTCTCGTCGCCCAGCGCGGCGATGGCTGCGGCCTGCACGGGCGACGGCACCATGAAGCCGGCGTGCTTGCGGACCTCGCGCAGGTAGGTCACCAGCTCGGTGTCGCCGGCGTAGAAGCCGGCCCGGGCGCCGGCGAGGTTCGAGCGCTTCGACAGCGAGTGGACGGCCAGGACGCCCTCGGTGCCGTGGTGCAGGATCGAGCGGGGCGGCCCGTCCCAGGTGAAGGCGACGTAGCACTCGTCGGAGAGCACGGGGACGCCCCGCGCCCTACCCCACGATGCGGCCGCCCCCAGGTCGTCGAGCCCGCCGGCCGGGTTGCCGGGGGTGTTCACCCACAGGCACAGGGCACGTGCGGCGTCGGACTCGTCGATGGCACCGAGGTCGATGGTCCAGTCGTCGCGAACGGGCACGGCCACCGCTCGACAGCCGGCCAGCGTGGCCCCCATCTCATACGTCGGGTAGCTGATCTCGGGGTACAGGACGGTGTCGCGCTCGGGGGTGCGGAGCCGGAGCCACTGGGGCATCCCGGCGACCAGCTCCTTGGTGCCGATGCAGGCGGCGACCTGGTCGCTGGTGAGCTCGACGTCGAGGAAGCGGTGCAACCAGTCGGCGGCCGACTGGCGGAAGGCGGGCAGACCGTTGGAGGCGGGATAGCCCCGGGCGTCAGCCGAGCCGAGCGCCTCGACGACGGCGGCCGGCGGTGGGTCGAACGGGGTGCCGATGCTGAGGTCGACCGCTCCGCCGTCGTGCTCGGCGGCGACGGCGCGGAGCGGATCGAGGCGGTCGTAGGGGTACGGCGGCGGGACGAACGGCGCCGGCGCCTCGGTGGTCACTCGACCACCTCGACCTCGAACTCGCGGAACTGCGCGCGCGACCCGGCGTCGAGGCGGGCCTGCACGACGGTGCCGGTGTCGCCGTGGGTCTCGACCAGCACCTCGCCCTCCCGGTGGACCGCGGCGAGGGCGTCGGCGCGCTCGTAGGGGATCGACAGCTCGACCACCGGCTGCATGGCGCGCAGATGGGTGGCGACGGTGGCGAGCAGCTCGTCGACGCCCTCGCCAGTCGCCGCGGAGAACGCGACGGAGCCGGGGTGGCGCTTGACGAGGGTGGCCGCGGTCTCGGGGTCGAGGTCTGCCTTGTTGAAGGCCAGCAGCTGGGGCACGCCACCGGCCTCGATCTCGCGCAGGATCGTGTGGACGGCCTCGATGTTGCCGGCGACGTCGGGTGCCGTCGTGTCGACCACGTGCACCAGCAGGTGTGCGTCGGCGGCGACCTGGAGCGTGGACTTGAACGCCTCCACCAGCTGGTGGGGCAGCTTGCGCACGAAGCCGACCGTGTCGGTGAGCAGCACCGACTCGCCCCCGGGCAGGTCGAGGCGGCGGGTCGTGGCGTCGAGCGTGGCGAAGAGCCGATCCTCGACGAGCACGCCGGCGTCGGTGAGGCGGTTGAGGAGCGTGGACTTGCCGGCGTTGGTGTAGCCGACGATGGCGACCCGCTGGGTGCGGGCCTCCTTCCGGCGCTTGCGCTGGGTGTCGCGGTGCTGCTGGATGTCCTTCAGCTCGGCCTCGAGCCGGTGGATGCGCCGGACGAGGCGACGGCGGTCGGTCTCGAGCTGGGTCTCGCCCGGGCCGCGGGAGCCGATGCGCGCGCCCCCGGCTGCCGACATGCCGCCGGCCTGCTGGGAGAACGCCTTGCCGGTGCGGCGCAGGCGGGGCAGCCGGTACCGGAGCAGGGCCAGCTCGACCTGGGTCTTGCCCTCCAGGCTGGCCGCGTTCTGGGCGAAGATGTCGAGGATCACGGCGGTGCGGTCGATGGCCGTGCGCCCGAGCAGCTTCTCGAGGTTGAACTGCTGGGCGGGGCTGAGCTCGTTGTCGAACACGACCGTGTCGCAGTCGGTGGCGAGCGCGACCTCCTTCAGCTCCTCGGCCTTGCCCTTGCCGATGAAGGTGGGCGGGTCGGGGCGCTGGCGGCGCTGCACGACGCGACCGACCTCGTCGGCGCCGGCGGTGTCGATGAGGGCGCTGAGCTCGTCGAGGCCCCGTTCGGTCTCCTCCGCGTCGTCCGGCGGGAGCGTCACGCCGACCAGGACGATCTTCTCCCGGATCGACCGGTCGATGAGTGTGTCGGTGAGGGCGTCGGTCAAGACGACCATCCTCCCATCACAGCGGCCACTCGACGGCGGCGATTGCCACCACCGGCAGGGTGAGGTGCGCGACGCCGTCACCGTCGGCGGCCAGCTCGACCGTGGCCGGGCCGCCGGGTTGGTGGACCGTGGCGGTGGCGGGAGCGAGCTCCCAGGCGTGGGCGGCGACCGCAACGGCGACCGCACCGGTGCCGCAGGCCAGGGTCGGGCCCACGCCCCGCTCGTAGACGAGCATCGTCACCTCGCCGGCCGCACCGGGCAGGAGCAGCTCGACGTTGGTGCCGCCGGGCGTGGCGCCGTTGATGCGCTCGCCGAGCTCGACCAGGTCGGGGACGTCGTCGGCGTCGGCCACGTGGCACACGACGTGGGGGTTGCCCATGTCGACCTGGACCGCCTTCAGGATCTGGCCGTCGGCCCACTCCGGCAGCTCGGCCGCCAGCCGCGGCGTCCCCATGGCCACCCGCATGCGGTGACGGTGCGGCGACTCGGTCTCCACGACCGTGACGGTCCGGGGACCGGCGTCGGTGTCGACCTCGACCACCCCGTCGGGGACGAGGCCGGCGCGCACGACCGCCTGGGCGAGGCAGGAGATGCCGTTGCCGCTCATCTCGGCGCGGGAGCCGTCCTCGTTGCGCAGCTCCATGGCGAACCGGGGGGACCCGTCCTCGCCCGTCGCCGTGGTGACCCGGATCAACCCGTCGGCGCCCACGCCACGGTGGCGCTCGCAGATCGCGACGGCGATGTCCTCGTCGATGGGCTGGGTGCCCTCGCGGTCGAGCAGGACGAGGAAGTCGTTGCCGAGGCCGTGGTGCTTGGTCAGGCGCATGTGCTCGTCATTGTGCCGGGCGCTCGAGCGCGTCACGCACCCGTTCGACGTGATCGAGCGGGTCGCCGCTGACATCGACCCAGTGGATGCGCGGGTCGCGCCGGAACCAGCGGTCCTGGCGACGGGCGAACCGGCGGGTGCGGCGGACCGCCAGGTCGAGGGCCTCGTCCAGGCTGCACTCGCCCCGGACGTGGGCGGCCAGCTCCTTGTAGCCGAGGGCCTGGCCGGCGGACCGGGACAGGGGCTGCGGTGACTCGACGAGGCGCCGGACCTCGTCGAGGAAGCCGTGCTCCATCTGGTGCTGGTACCGGGAGGCGATGCGCTCGTCGAGCTCGGATCGGTCCCAGCGCAGGCCGACGAGGCGGAACGGCGTGGCCCCATGCGCGTCCAGGCCCGGCCCGAAGGACGAGAAGGGTCGCCCGCTGCCCAGGGTCACCTCGAGGGCTCGGATGACCCGCCGCCGGTTGGTCGGCTCCATCCGGGTGGCGGCCTCCGGGTCGAGCTCGGCGAGGCGGGCGTGCAGCACCTCCACACCCCGAGCGTCGGCCTCGATCTCGAGCTCGGCGCGCAGATCGGGGAACTGGCCGGGCAGGGTCAGGTCGTCGACGACGACACGCAGGTACAGGGCGGTGCCGCCGACCAGCAGCGCCCGACGACCGCGGCGTCCGATGTCGGCGAGGGCGACCCGTGCCGCGGCCTGGTACGTGGCCAGGTCGTGGTCGTCCCACGGGGCGGCGGTGTCGAGGAGGTGGTGGGGCACCTCGGCCTGCTCGGCCGGCGTGGGCTTGGCCGTGCCGATGTCCATGCCGCGGTACACCTGCATGGAGTCGACCGTGACCAGCTCCCAGGACGGATCGGCCCGGGCGATGGCGTGCGCGATCGACGACTTCCCCGAGGCCGTCGGGCCGATCAGGGCAGCAGGCCCGGCCACGTCAGATGGCGGCGACGGGGATGCGGGTCTTGTGGGCGGCGACGTGCACGACCTCGCGCAGCTCGCCCTGCAGGTGGTGCGCTGCGGCGGCCGTGACCTCGACCAGGGCGTAGGAGCCCGTGCGGATGGGTGCCGGCGACGGGAAGTGGATCAGCTTGTTCTGGGCGGTGCGCCCGGTGAGGACGGCGGGGTCCTTGCGGCTCGGACCTTCGACCAGCACCTCCTCGGTGCGGCCGATCCGGGCCTCGTGCTTGCGCAGGCCGGACCGCTGGACCACCTGGCGCAGGCGCTCGTAGCGCTCACCGACGAGGGCCGGGTCGACGAAGCGCTCGGTGAGCTCGGCGGCCTCGGTGCCGGGTCGGGGCGAGAAGATGAAGGTGTAGGCCGAGTCGTACTCGGCTGCGGCCGCCACCGAGAGCGTGGCCTCGAAGTCGGCGTCGGTCTCGCCGGGGAAGCCGACGATGATGTCGGTGGTGAGCGCCAGGTCGGGGACGGCGGCCCGGGCGGCCTGCACCCGCTCGAGGTAGCGCTCGGCGGTGTAGCCACGGTGCATGGCGGCCAGCACGTCGTCGGACCCCGACTGCAGGGGCAGGTGGAGGTGGTTGCAGACCTCGTCGAGGCGGGCCATGGCCGCGATGGTCTCGGGCCGCAGGTCCTTGGGGTGGGGGCTCGTGTACCGGACTCGGCGGATGCCGTCGATGGCCGCGGTGGCGGTGAGCAGGTCGGCGAAGAGCGGCCGGACGCGGACGTCGTCGCCGGCCTTGCGGGCGGCGAGGGTCAGGTCGCGCCCGTAGGAGTTCACGTTCTGCCCGAGCAGGGTGACCTCGGTGACGCCGTCGGCCGCGAGGCGCTCGACCTCGGCCACGACGTCGGCGAAGGGTCGGCTGAGCTCGGGGCCGCGCACCGCCGGGACGATGCAGAACGCGCAGCTGTTGTCGCAGCCGATCTGGATCGTCACCCAGGCGGCGTAGGGCAGCTCGCGCTTGGTGGGCAGCGCGCTCGGGAACTCGGCGTGGTCCTCGTCGACCGCTTCGATGATCTCGGTGATCGGGCCCCGGTCACGGGCGGCGTGGAGCAGCTCGACCGTTCGGCCGACGTTGTGGGTGCCCACGACGACGTCGACGTGGGGCGCCCGCTTCTGGATCAGGTCGCGGTCCTTCTGGGCGAGGCAGCCGGCGACCACGATCTCCATGCCGGGGTTGGCGTCCTTGGTCGACTTCAGGTGGCCGAGGTTGCCGTACAGCTTGTTGTCGGCGTTCTCCCGGATGCAGCACGTGTTGAGCACCATCACGTCGGGCTGCTCGTCGTCGGCGGCCGGGCGGAGCCCGTCGGCCTCGAGCATGCCGGCGATGCGCTCGGAGTCGTGCTCGTTCATCTGGCACCCGTAGGTGCGGACTCGGTAGGTGCGCGACGTCATGGCGACCCCAAGGGTACGCCCCGTTCCCGTAGCGCCCGAAGGCGATGGCTCAGCGGTCGGGGACGGCGACGGGCTCGGCGAGGGCCAGCACGTCGACCGCTGGTCCGGATCGGGCCCGGTCCTCGATGCGCAGCCGGATGGCGGTGCGCCGCTCGCCGTCGATGGTGATGTCGGCGAACTCGGGCACGCACACGAGGTCGATGCCGCCGGCGGCGACGTACCCCCGGGCGATCGCCACGGCCTTGATGGCTTGGTTGAGCGCACCTGCGCCCACCACCTGGACCTCGACCGCGCCTTGGGAGCGCACGACGCCCGCCATGGCGCCCGCCACCGAGTTCGGGTTCGATCTCGTCGAGACCTTGAGCTGTTCCATCGTTCCGCCGTCCCCAGGAGGCCGTGTTCCCCAGTGCGGCGGTTCTTCGACGCTCGTCGGTCCGGATCCTCCCGCCGGGTCGCTCGGCGACCCGGCGAGGCGCCGGATCAGTCGTCGAGGGAGATCGGGGCGTCGAGATCGATGTCGTCGTCGAGCTCGAGCTCGGCCTCCTCGCTCGGGTCGATGCCGACCTGCTGGCGGATGCGCTCGGAGATCTCGACCATGATCTCGGGGTTCTCCCCGAGGAACGTCTTGGCGTTCTCCCGGCCCTGGCCGAGCTGCTCGCCCTCGTAGGTGTACCAGGCACCCGACTTCTTCACGAGGCCGAGGTCGACGCCGATGTCGAGCAGCGAGCCCTCGCGGCTGATGCCCTTGCCGTACATGATGTCGAACTCGGCCTGGCGGAACGGCGGGG
>Ga0208490_100762_pt1 | contig 16267 bp, 14 predicted proteins | sample SubbioAug_CSWold_FD_184818 | JGI IMG/M metagenome (GOLD analysis project Ga0208490, IMG submission 184818) | Serpentinite rock and fluid subsurface biosphere microbial communities from McLaughlin Reserve, California, USA - CR11Aug_CSWold (SPAdes) | ecosystem: Environmental > Terrestrial > Deep...
CGCCTTCTGTGGCAGGACCCCGATCAGGACCAGCTCGACGTCTGGGACGTGACGCTGCAGACCGGCGAGCTCGACGACCAGGCCGAGACGGGGGTCAACTGGCATGCCGTCGCCCGAGCCGTGCTGTACGGCATCGACATCGACCGGTGCCTGCGCGTGGGTGAGTCCTAGGTGAGCTGTGCCGAACAGGCATGGTGGTGGTGGGCTTGGTCCGGCATCGCAGCGGAAGCGCCACGGGTGGGGTTGGCTCGTCCGCCGGGCTGTGAGATCACCTCAACGGGGCGGAATCGACCGCATGGCAGCAGCCGAGCGGTGGCGGATCGGCACGCAACCGCCTGGCTGGCGGTCAGGCGGGAGCGATCTGCCAGGTCCCAGCGACGGTGCGGACGTCGAGGACGGCCAAGCGGGCGAGGTTGATCGCCCCGCCGAGCAGGTTCCAGTCCGCGTCGATGCGTGCCAGGCCTCGTCGTCGGGCCCGGCGGCCTCCTCGTCGGATCTTGTGCGCGAGCTTGCGTTCGACCTTGGGACGCGTGGCCCGATAGTCGTCGCCCCAGGCCGGGTCCTGCTGCCGCTGGCGAGCGGCGGCGAGCAGCGCCTCGTGACGGTGCACCGAGATCGACCGGCCCTTGGCAGCGGTGGTGCACGAGCCACGTAGCGGACACTGCTGGCAGCGGCCACGAACCGGGCGGTGCCCGACCCATCGTCGGAGCGGACGATCGGGACGCTCTGCCCGGACGGGCAGGTCACCGTGCCTGCGTCCAGATCGACGTCGAAGTCGTCCTTGGAGAACCTGCCGCCCCGGCGGGCAGGGGGCTGGACCTTGACCATCGGGATGATCCCGCGGGCGTCCAGATCGGCCAGGTTGTCCCCAGAGCCGTAAGCCGCGTCCCCATAGACCGCCGGCCGCCCCGGCTGGCCGCCCACCAGGACCGAACCGTCGCCGTCGTCGGCGTGATCGGCGTGGTCGCCGTTGTCGCCGTCGTGGTGGTCGTCGTGGTGGTGGTCTTCGTGGTGGTCGTGATGGTCGAGATCGGCGGTCAACCGGCCGGTCATGGCCGCATCCCCCGCGTTGGCGGGCCCGACCGCGGTGTCGGTGACGATCTCCGAATCCGGATCGATGGCGACGTGGCCCTTGTAGCCGTCGAACTTGCCTGAGGTGGACTTGCGGCCATGCCGCGCCTGCGGATCGACCGTGGAGATCACCCGGTCAGCAGCGACCCGACGGGCGATCGCAAACGTCCCATCGTCGGCCTGTTCGAGGTCCTGGCCGATCACCGTGGCCACCAGCTCGGCCGCCTGCGCGACCGTGGCCGGCACCTGACAGCCCTCCAGCTCGGTGAGCAGCGCCAGCCCGTCCACCGCGAGCTGATCGACCACCGCCGCACGGGCGTCCGCATCCCTCCAGTCACACGGCGGCTTCCCGGCAGCGGCGTAGTCGTCGTGACCCGACAGCACCGCACGCAACCGCGATTGAAGCTGCGCATCGGCGGCCTTGAGCAGCCCCCGGATCGCGGAACGGATCAACGTGACCGTGTCCTGGGTCGCGACCGCGTCGAACAACGGTGCGGAGTCCAACACCCGCTTGACCCCGACCAGCCCGGCCTCGGCTGCCACCTGGGTGGTCACCTTGAAGATCCGCCGAGGATCGTCCGACTTCTCCAACCGCATCCGGAACTTCACCAACACCGTGCGGTCGAACTCGACCAGGCTGGCATCCCACGCCCCGACCCCACACGCGTGCCGCCAACGAGCGTCGTAGACGAACCGGTCAGCCGCCTCCACATCCGAGAGGCCCTCGAGCTGCTTGAGCACCAGCACGCACGCCACCACCGACGGCGGGATCGACCGGCGCCCCCGCGTGGTGAACAGATCCGCGAACATCTCATCGGGAAACAGCCGATCCCGCTCCCGATGCAGCAACCCGAACACCGTGCCATCTAGACGGTCCCCACAGAACCCATCCACCGGATCGCCGAGCACCCGCTGCCGATCCGCAAGCCCCAACGTCACCCGTGCACCTCTCGCAGCAGCCGAGCCACGATGATCTCAGCTCGACGCACCGGGACGAAGCACCCGGCGCGCGAAAAGCACAGCTCACCTAGAGAGCATCGGTGACCGGGCCGGCTGGAGGCGGAGGTATCGCGCGGCGAGCGGACGGATGCCGGAGGTCCGACGGAAGTGTTCCTCTTCGTGCGTCCAGTATCCTCGGTGCACTGGTGCGGGAGTATGGCCGATGTCTGACGACTGGACGTTCCTGACCAACCACGCTCATGTGCTGTTGGCTGTCGCGCGCGATCCGAAGTTGCGGCTGCGTGACATCGCGGAGCTCGTCGGGATCACGGAGCGCACCGCTGTCGGGATCGTGTCTGACCTCGAGAAGGGCGGTTACATCCGGCGGGAGAAGGTCGGGCGCCGTAACCGTTACGTGCTGAACCGCGACCGGCCTCTGCGTCACCCGCTCGAGTCGCATCACGAGGTCGGTGAGCTTCTGGAGGCTATCGGGCACGGCTTCTCTTCGAGCGCTTCCTGACGGTGCGTCGGTGTGCCGGCAGGCGGTCAGGCCCGGTCTGTCGCTGGGGTAGCTGCGAGGACATGGTGGCCACCGTCGACGTGGAGGATCTCACCGGTGATGGCCGCCGATAGGTCGGACAGCAGGAAGCAGGCCGCATGGGCGACTGGGGTCGCGTCCTTCTCGTTCCACGGTAGCGGCGCATGCTGCCAGGCCCGTAGCAGTTCGTCGAACCCGGGGATCGCGGATGCTGCCCGGGTCACCAGCGGCCCTGCGGCGATCAGGTTCGCACGGATGCGTCGCGGCCCCAGATGACGGGCGAGGTACTGGTTTGTCGACTCGAGTGCCGCCTTGCAGACGCCCATCCAGTTGTAGACGGGCCACGCTCGGGATGCGTCGAAGTCGAGTCCGACGAGGCTCGCGCCGCTCGTAGGGGCGAGGTCCGCGAGCAGCTGCGCCAGCATCACGTAGCTGTGAACGCTGGTTCGAAACGCCGTCTCTGTCGCGTCGCTTGGCACACCCAGGAGCGACTGCAGCGCGTCTGGCGGTGCGAACGCTATGGCGTGCAGTGCCCCGTCGAGGTGGCCCACAGCCGCTCGCAGCTGGTCGCGGACGTCGGCCACCTGCTGGGCGTCGGTGAGATCGAGCGGCAGCACCGGTGCCCTGACCGGAAGCTCTTTCGTGCAGGCGAGAGCGGCGTCGAGGTCTCGCGGGAAGGCGGTGAGGACGAGACGAGCACCGGCGGACGCAGCGTGGAGCGCGGTCGCGAACGCGATGCTTTCGGTGTTGGCGATGCCGGTGACGAGCAGCGTCTTGTTCTCGAGCAACGGCTGGCTTTCCCTGGGGCGACGGCCGGACGATAGCATTGGGTCACCGGCATCTCGCATCATGCGTTTCTCCTGGACGCGGCGACGAGGCGAGTTCGAGATCGGTGGCGAGCCACCGCGCCGCCGACTGACCCGACCAGGGCCGAGGAACATGCCTGCCACATCCAGACCGGATGCCGGACCCGACAACCTCCGGCCTGGTCTCCAGCTCGAAGGCGGTCCCCCGGGCACTGAAGAGGACGGGTTGGGGTACCTCGATGCCCTCGGCATGCACAGCGTCCGCCTCGGGCTGCACCGGATGGAGCGAGCCCTGGCGGATCTGGATCGTCCCGATCGCCGGTTTCCGGTCCTGCTGGTCGCGGGGACGAATGGCAAGGGATCGACCAGTGCTCTGGCGGCCTCCGCTCTCCAGATGGCCGGCTATCGCGTCGGGCTCTACACCTCTCCCCACCTGCATCGCTTCGCCGAGCGCGTCCAGATCAACGGGCGTCCCGTCGGGGACGAGGAACTCGCGGACGGGGTCCAGACGGTGCGTCGTGTGTGCACGTGGCAGGACGATCCCGCCCACCAGGACAGATTGACCTACTTCGAACTAGCCACGCTGTTGAGCATGCTTTGCTTCGCCCGGTACGAGGTCGACGTGGCGGTGGTTGAGACGGGGCTGGGTGGCCAGTTCGATGCCACCGCTGTTCTGGCGCCATGCGTCATGGCGGTGACCCGGATCGGCCTCGACCACCTCGAGTACTTCGGCACCTCGCTCGCCGAGGTGGCACGGGCGGAGGCGTCGATCTTCAAACCTGGGGTGCCCGTTGCCGTAGCTCCGGGCCAGCCATCCGACGCGATGGAGGTGCTTCGGACCGAGGCCGCTCGGATTGGTGCTCCCCTCTCGGTCTGCCGTGAAGACTACGAGGGCCCGCTTGCACTCCGCGGGGCCCATCAGCGGCAGAACGCCGCCGTGGCCAACAAGGCGCTCGAGCTTCTCGGGCCCCGCGGGCTATCTCGAGCGCAGGATGCCGTCACCTGCGGCTTCGCATCCACGCGGTGGCCTGGCCGTTTCGAAGACGTCGCCGGCGTGCTTCTGGACGTTGCACACAACCCCGACGGCGCTCAGGCCCTCGCGCACGGCCTTCGCGACCACTACCCAGAGCGACCGGTTGAACTCGTGTTCGGCGTGTCGACCGACAAGGACTACCGCGGCATCCTCCGCATCCTCGCGCGCTCTGCTCGGCACTTGCACCTCTGTCCGCCGCTCACGCGTCGGTCCCTCGCACCCACCGCTTGCGCGGCCTTCGCCGACGAGATCGGACTGCCGTCCTCGGTGTACTCGAGCTGCACGGATGCGCTGCATGCCGCGCAAGATTCAGCCGATAGTCGTGGCGGGCTGGTCTGCACCACGGGGTCGTTCAACGTGGTGGCCGAGGTTCGTCGCCTCCTCCTCGACTCGATGGCGCCCCCGTCGAGTGCAGCGACGCCGCAGTGAGGCGGCCGGTGCGACGTTGGCAGCTCGCCCCTCCTCGTGTCTCGCCGCCACGTCCGTCACCCTGCGTCCAAGCGGTCGGTGACCGCCCCCTCTGAGGCGGAACGAACACTGTGGGCGAACTTCGCGAGCACGCCACGCGTGTAGCGGGCCGGGGGCCGGGTCCAGGCGGCCAGGCGGGCCTCGAGCTCACCGTCGTCGAGGTGCAGGATGAGCTCGTTGCGTTCGGCGTCGATGGTGATGCGATCCGCGTCCTGCACGACCGCCAGCGGCCCACCATCGAACGCCTCGGGGGTGATGTGGCCAACGACGAAGCCGTGGCTGCCGCCGGAGAAGCGGCCATCGGTGATGAGCGCGACGTCCGGGCCGAGGCCGCGGCCCATGATGGCCGAGGTGGGCGAGAGCATCTCGCGCATCCCCGGGCCGCCCTTCGGGCCTTCGTAGCGGATGACCACCACCTCGCCCGCCTGCACGGTCCCGTCCAGGATCCGCTCCAACGCGTCCTCCTCGGAGTCGAACACCCTGGCTGCGCCGGTGAAGCGGGTGCCTTCCTTGCCCGTGATCTTGGCCACTGCTCCCCCCGGGGCGAGGTTGCCGTAGAGGATGCGGATGTGGCTGTCGGCCTTGACGGGGTCGTCGAACGGCCGGATGATCTCCTGCTCGACCGGGTAGTCGCCGACGTCAGCAAGATTCTCCGCCAAGGTGCGACCGGTGACGGTGAGGCAGCCACCGTACAGCAGGCCGGCAGCGAGGAGGCGCTTCATCAACGGCTGGATGCCACCGATGGCGATCAGTTCCGACATCAGGTAGCGCCCGCTGGGGCGCAGGTCGGCCAGCACCGGCGTCCGCACACCGATCCGTGTGAAGTCGTCGAGCGTCAGTGGGACGCCGACCACGTCGGCCATCGCGATCAGGTGCAGCACCGCGTTGGTCGAACCGCCCAGGGCGATGGTGACGGTGATGGCGTTCTCGAAGGCCTCTCGGGTCATGATCTGCTGCGGCGTGATGTTGCGCGCGAGGAGGTTCACCACCGCGGCACCTGCTCGGCGGCAGTCCTCCTGCTTGTCCGGCGACACCGCCTCCTGCGACGAACTCCCGGGCAGGCTCATCCCGAGCGCCTCGATGGCCGATGCCATCGTGTTGGCGGTGTACATGCCACCGCACGAGCCAGGCCCTGGAAGCGCATTGCACTCGATGTTCAGGACCTCCTCGTCACTCAAGGCACCTCGCGCGTGGGCGCCGACCGCTTCGAACACCGAGATGATGTCGGTGCGGTTCCTGCCCGGCCGGATGGTGCCGCCGTAGACGAAGACCGCCGGTCGGTCGAGCCGGCCGAGAGCCATGAGACAGCCGGGCATGTTCTTGTCGCAACCGCCGATGGCGACGAGGCCGTCGAATCCCTGGCAGCCGGCGACGGTCTCGATGGAGTCGGCGATCACCTCTCGGGAGACCAACGAGTACTTCATCGCTTCGGTGCCGTTGGCGATGCCGTCCGAGATCGTGATGGTGTTGAAGACGACCGCCTTGCCGCCAGCGGTGTCGACGCCGACGGCCGCCGCCTCGGCCAGGGTGTTGATGTGCATGTTGCAGGGGGTGACCATGCTCCAGGTGGAGGCGATCCCGACTTGCGGTTTGCGGAAGTCAGCGTCGCCGAACCCCACTGCCCGCAGCATCGCCCGGCTGGGTGCCCTTCTCGTACCGTCGACGAGCAGGCTGGAGTGACGACGCGCGGCGTCTTCACTCATCACGACCTCCCATGCCCTGAGGGTTGGTGATCCCGGTCATGAGTTCGGTCTCCTTCGAGCAGTCGCCCCTGCGGAGAAAAACCGATTCTAGCGTTACATCACCGGAATCATTCATCCTGCTTGCTGCCGCGCGTCGAACGGGGGAGGTCCTGGGATGGTGACCGCAGCATACGATAGAAGAGAAGATCCGGCATTGTCTTACTCGTATCGGCGCTCCTTGCCGAAAGATCCCCCACATGGAAGGAATGACATGAACGCAGCCGCGGACAGCCTGGCCACGGTCACCGTTGTTCCAGGCGACGGCATCGGGCCGGAGATCATGGACGCGACGCTCGCGATCCTGGACGCCGCCGGCGCGCCGCTGCGGTACGAGACCGTGTCCATCGGCAAGCAGATGTACGAGCAGGGGCACACCTCCGGCATCTCTCCCGAGGCCTGGGACACGATCCGCCGCAACCCGGTGTTCCTCAAGGCGCCGATCACCACGCCGTCGGGCGGGGGCTACAAGAGCCTCAACGTCACCATCCGCAAGTCCCTCAACCTCTTCGCCAACGTCCGACTGTCGAAGTCGTACGCGCCGTTCGTCGCGTCGTCGCACCCGGGCATGAACCTGGTGATCGTCCGGGAGAACGAGGAGGACCTCTACGCCGGCATCGAGCACCAGCAGACCCCGGAGGTCACCCAGGTCCTCAAGCTCGTGACCCGTCCCGGGTGCGAACGGATCGTCCGGTACGCGTTCGAGTACGCCCGTGCCTACGGCCGCCGCAAAGTCACCTGCATGACCAAGGACAACATCATGAAGCTGACCGATGGCCTGTTCCATCGGGTCTTCGACGAGATCGCCCGGGAGTACGACGACATCGAGAGCGACCACCAGATCATCGACATCGGCGCGGCGCGCGTCGCCGCCCAGCCGGAGCACTTCGACGTCATCGTCACGCTCAACCTGTACGGCGACATCCTCTCGGACATCGTTTCGCAGGTCGCCGGCTCCGTCGGTCACGCCGGGTCGGCCAACATCGGTGAGCACGTCGCGATGTTCGAAGCGGTCCACGGCTCCGCGCCGGACATCGCCGGGAAGGATGTCGCCAACCCGTCGGGGCTGCTGTGGGCGGCGACGCAGATGCTGGTGCACGTCGGTGAGGCGCAGGTGGCGGAGACGATCAAGAACGCCTGGCTGACGACGCTGGAGAGCGGCATCCACACCGCCGACATCTACCGGGAGGGTCTCAGCAGCCGGGAGGTCGGCACGCAGGCGTTCTCCCAGGCCGTCATCGAGCGGCTCGGCGAACGGCCGAAGCAGCTCACGCCGGTCAACTACCGTCAGGGTGGGATCTCGGTTCGCCCGACACCGACACCGAGGTCGAACAAGGAGCTCGTCGGGGTCGACGTCTTCCTCGACTGGTCGCAGGACGGCCGCGACCCGGATGCGCTGGGCTCGGCCCTGGAGGGTGCTGCTCCCGGTGACTGGGGGCTGAAGATGATCACCAACCGGGGCGTCAAGGTCTACCCGGAGGGCCTGCCCGAGACGTTCCGGACCGACCACTGGCGCTGCCGCTTCGTCCAGCGCGCTGATGCGGCAACGGACTTCGGCGCGGTGCTCGGGTTGCTGGGCGCGCTCCACGACCGCGGCTTCGGTGTCATCAAGACCGAGCACCTGTACACGTTCGCCGGCGAGCGGGCCTACTCCCTCGGGCAAGGCGAGTGAGCACGCCCACGGGATCCACCGACCGAGGGTTTCCTGCCGGCTTGGCCCTCAAGCTGAGCACGACCCGCAGGCCGCCCCTGTCCGTCACTCGATCCTCGTGGTGGGAGCGTAGAGATCACTGGCCTCGCCGCCGCGTCGGCGGCGGGCGCGCCGTACACGGCAGAATTGCAACGCCGGTAGTCCACTTCTGTAGTCTGTGCCCGTCTCCGACGCAGGATCGCCATGACCGCCTTGCTTCTCCTCGCTGCTTCGGCGGGGCCTGCCGTGGCCGCGGCGGCGATCGCGCTGCTGCGGCCCAGCGGCCCCACGGCAGCAAGATGGGCGATTCGCGCAACCGCTGTTGCCTTCGTCGCTGCGCTCGGCGTGGCCATCACCGTCGGCACGAACGGACCCCTTGCGGCAGTTGTCGAAGGAGCAGACGGGAGCGCGCTCGTCGGACTGTACGCGGACCGGGTGGGTGCCGTGTTGGCTCTGCTGACGAGCAGCGTCGGGCTGGTCGTGCAGTCCTTCGCCGGTCGCGCTCTGCAGGGAGATCTCCGCGCACGACGGTTCTTCATGCTCACGGCGTTGCTCACCGCCGCGACGACCTCCGTGGCGCTTTCGGCCACGCTCGGGCTCCTGGCCGTCTCCTGGATCGTGGCGGGGGCGGCCGTGGCCTCGTTGCTAGCCCACCGTGCGGGCTGGGCTCCGGCCGTCCGCGCAGCTCGGCGGACCCGGCGCAGCCTGCTTGTTGGTGACGCCGCCCTGGCCGTGGCAGTGGTCCTCGTCGTCGTTTCGGTGGGCGAGGTCGACCTGCGGTCCTCGCAGCTCGCAGCCGAGGCACTCACCCGGGCGGAACTTCCCGGCTCGGTCGGGAACGTGTTGCCATCGGTCGCGGTGCTCCTCACCGCCGCCGGGGTATCGCGATCCGCGCTGGTGCCCCTGCACCGGTGGCTGCCCACCACGCTCGCTGCCCCGACGCCGGTCTCGGCGCTGCTGCATGCTGGCGTGGTCAACGGTGCTGGCGTGCTCCTGGTCCGGCTGGCCCCGCTGTTCGGGTCCTCGTCCGCGGCGACGCACCTGGCCTTCGCGGCGGGTGTCGTCACCACGCTCTACGCGACCTCGGTGATGCTCGTGCGCAGCGACGTCAAGGGCAACCTGGCGTGGTCGACGGCGGGGCAGATGGGGTTCATGACCGTGCAGCTAGCGGTGGGCGCGTTCTCCGCGGCGCTGTTCCACATCGTCGGTCACGGGATGTACAAGGCGGCGTTGTTCCTGGGCTCGGGCGGGGCCGTGAGCGCCCATCTGCGCCACCGCCGACGGCCCGTCACACGGCGTGGCACGCCGCGTGTGGTCCGGCTACTCACGGGTCTGCTCGTCCCTGCCGGTGCGCTGCTCGCCGCGTACCTGGTCGTGGATCCGCACCTGCCGGTGGCAGCGGACATCCTCGTGATGGTGTTCGCATGGGCGACGGCCGCGCGGGCAGCAGACGGCTGGCTCCGTGCGGCCCCGTTCACCCCCATGCTGACCGTCTTGCTGGCGGCCGTCGCAACCGTCGTCGGGATCTTCGCGTACGTCGCAGGGCTCGCGCTGTTCGAGGGGTTCGTCGCTCCGGCACTGCCCGCAGAGGTCCCCGCTGCCGTCGACCCAGCCGTGCTGGTCACGACCCTCGTCGTGATCGGACTGGTCGTCACCGGGGTGTGGTCGGCACCGGGTGCACGTGGGGCACGCCTGCGCGACCGCACGTACGCACTGCTGCTCTCGACAGCGGCTCCCACGTCGGCTCCGAGCGCTCAACGCAGAGCGAAGCAGGTCAGAAGCTCCGGCGGCCTGGCCCCTATGCCATCCGCAGACCGCACCGTGCTTGCACCTCTCCGATCACCGCGACAGTCCCGATGAACGACCGAGAACGCGACCTGCCCCTCCGTGCGCAGCCCGGCCACACGAGCCTGCTGGCCGACGTCGCGCGAGCGGCTGACATCGTCGCGCCGATGTGGCCGCTGACGAGCTTCGTCGCGGTCAACCCACTCGGTGGGTTGCAGCACCTCCCCTTCGACGAGGCCGCTGCCGCCGCTCGGCGGTGGCTGGGGGCACGCACACATCCGACGCTCGCGGAGTACCGCGCGGCGCACGCGCGGGGGGCCATCACCGACGCCGACCTGCGACGAGCCATCCTCGAGTTCGATTGGAGGCTGACCTCCCCGTTCACCGTCGAGATCGGCGGGCAGACGGTCGACGCTGTCGAGCTCGTGCGGTTGGACCTCCTGGTCGGCCCCGACGTCCCGCCGGAGGTTGCGCCCGGGGTGGGGAGCCTTGACGCTGGCAGCGCCCGCCCGGTCGACTCCCTTGTGGCCGCGTGGTGTGGCGCCTACGTCGACGAGGCCGGCGTCCCCTGGGCCATGCCCGGCCGGGAGCACGGGTTCTACCGCGCTTGGCGGCGGCTCGCGCCGCACGACCGGCGCCTGCGGCGACTCGCCGGCCGACGAGGCACCGGGTGGCTGGCCCAGCTCCCCGATCGTCCGGTCGAGGCGCTCGCGATCGCACTGGCGGCCCTGGGCATCGACGACAGCAACCGCGTGGACGCCCTTCGGAGCCAACTCGGCCGCCTGCCCGGATGGGCGAGCTACGCGCACTGGTACGACGAGTGGGCCCCGCCCGACCACCACGGGCCGTCGTTCCGTCTCGTCGACCTTCTTGCCGTCCAGGCCGCGGCGACGGCAGCCGCGGCGCACGCTCGTCCTGGCGCTCCGTCGCCCGGAGGTGAAGGCGAGCCCGCACAAGAACTGCTTGACGAACGGGTCGACGCTGTGTTCTCCGCGCTCGGTGGCAGCCCGGATGACCCCGTCGTCACCTCCGCCGTCAGCGGTGTGCTGCAGCAGGTCCCACCCGCCGCGCGGAACTCCATCTGGCTCGAGGCGCACGAAGGGAACTTCCGGGACCGTCTCCTGGGCCTTCTGAGCCGCCTGGACCCGGGCATGGAGACGGACAGGCCGGACGTGCAGGCGGTCTTCTGCATCGACGTGCGCTCGGAAGGGCTGCGCCGCCACCTGGAGGCATCCGGCCACTACGAGACCCTCGGGTTCGCTGGGTTCTTCGGCGTCCCCATGCGCTGGAGGCCACTCGGATCCCCCGCGACGCAGCCACGCTGTCCGGTGCTGGTGACCCCCCGCCACGAGGTTGCGGAACGTCCGATTCCCGGCGACGACCCCAGCCGCTACCTCGCAGCCCAGCGCACCACCCGGTCGGGGCACGAGTCCTTCCATGCGGCCAAGGGCGGCCTGGCGTCCCCGTTCGCCCTCGCCGAGGCGGGCGGCTGGATCATGGGTCCCCTGGCAGCCGCCAGGACGCTGGCACCTTCGCTCGTCGGTCGTGCTGCTCGATGGGCACGGACCCGGAACGGCTCACCACGACCACGGACAAGGCCTGCGATCGACGCTGACCACGACCCCGCCGCCGGCATGGCTCTCGAGGAACGGACCCTGTTCGCCGACGCGATCGTCACCACCATGGGGTTGACGCGATTCGCACGTCTGATCGTGCTGTGTGGCCACGGCAGCCTGAACGTCAACAACCCGCATGCCTCGTCGTACGACTGCGGGGCCTGCGGCGGTGCCCCGGGGGGCGCGAGCGCCCGGACGGCGACCGCCATCCTCAACGACCCGGCGGTCCGCACCCAGCTGCAGAATCGAGGCCTTACGGTGCCGGACGACACCTGGTTCGTGGCCGCAGAACACGACACGACGTCGGACGCGGTGACCATGCTCGACCGCGACGCCGTCCCCGACAGCCACGAGGCACTGGTAGCGCAGTTCGAGCGCGACGTTGCGGTGGCCGGCGAGCGGCTCTCCAGCGAGCGTGCGCGCCGGCTCCCCGGCGACCCGAGGAAGGTTCGCGTCCGCGGACACGACTGGGCGCAGGTGCGCCCCGAATGGGGGCTGGCCGGCAACGCGGCGTTCGTCATCGGGCCCAGGTCGATCACGAAGGAGCTGGACCTGGCCTGCCGGGTCTTCCTGCACTCCTACGACGCGGACGCCGACCGCGACGGGCTTGCCCTGGAGACCATCCTCACCGCGCCGCTCGTGGTGGCACAGTGGATCTCCGCCCAGTACTACTTCTCGGCCGTCGACCCCGACGTGTTCGGCGCGGGGGACAAGACGCTGCACAACCCCGTGGGCGGCATCGGCGTCGTGCTGGGCGAAGGTGGAGACCTCCAGGTCGGCCTGCCCGCCCAAGCCGTCGCGGTCGGTGAGCGGCGCGTGCACGACCCGCTTCGCCTGCTCGCAGTGGTCCAGGCGCCACTGGAACGAACCGAGGCGATCATCCAACGCAACAAGGTGTTGCAGGAGCTTGTCGGCGGGAAGTGGATAACCCTCGTCGGCCGCTCGCACGGCCACGAGCGCTGGTCGATCCGCAACCCTGCGGGCACGTGGTCGACCTGGTTCCCCGCCGACGATAGCGTCGACCACGCCGAAGCATCCCTGGAGGTCCGATGATCTGGGAAGGCCTCACCCCGATGGCCAAGATCGAGGTCGTCGTCGACGGCGACCAGATCCCAGCCGTGCGCGACCTGTTCCTCGAGGCAGGAGCCACCGGCTACACCGGCGTATCGGGGGTCTCCGGCTTCGGCCACCACGGCCACCACCAGGGCCGGCTGCTGTTCAACGACCGCGCGAGTTTGTCCATGCTCATCACGGTCGTTCCCAAGGACAAGGTCAGTTCCCTGGTCGCGGGCATACGCCGGCTGCTCGAGGACCGGCACGGGGTCTTCTTCGTCACGGAGACGCACGTCAGCCGGCCCGACTACTTCCGTTGAAGCCGTCGAACAGCCCCTCGCCGGAGCCCGCCTACGCAGGACAACGCGCGGTGCTGGCCACCAAGCACGGCAAGCTCGCGTGCATCGCCCCGTCCCTCGAGCAGGCGGGACTCGCCGTTGAGGCCGTCGCGGTCGACACCGACACCCTCGGCACGTTCACCGGTGAGATCCCACGGACGGCCCCGCCCCTGGACACCGCCGTCGCCAAGGCGCGGCTCGGGATGGCCGTGACGGGCAACCCGATCGGCCTGGCATCGGAGGGCAGCATCGGCCCGCACCCCATGGCCCCCTGGGGCATCTTCGACCGTGAGCTCGTCGTCCTCGTGGACGACCGGCGCGGGATCGTGGTCGCCGGGGTCGCGGCGTCGGCTGATATCACGACCATCGCCAGGACGGTGCGCCCCGGCGACGACCTCGATCGCCTCGTGGCTGGCGCCGACCTCCCTGCCCACGCAGTGATCGTCATACCCAACGTGGGCCCGCCACATCCCGTGCGGAAGGGCCTGCGACACGTCTCGGAGATCGCCGCCGCCGTCACGGTCTGCGCGGCGTCGTCGGCAGACGCAGCAGCCCAGGTTCAGACCGATCTGCGTGCCCACGTCTGCCCGTCCCGTCGACGCGTCATGCGGGACGCGGCGGAAGATCTCGCCGCTCGACTTCTCACCCGCTGCCCGTCATGCCGATCACCCGGCGTCGGCAAGACGGGCGTCGTTGTCGGGCTGCCCTGTGGCTGGTGTGGCGCCGACGCCGATCTCGTCCGCGCCGAGGTCCACAGCTGCCCGGCGTGCGCCCACCGTGAGGAACGGCCCGTCGTCCCCGAAGGCACGACCGCTGATCCGGGAAGGTGCCCCCGCTGCAACCCCTGAACCGAGATGCCCTGCGCGAAGCCGGCTGGGACCGGCCCCCTTCTGCCAACGCGTCCATGACGAGCCGTGCCAACTCCCCGGACGCCCTGCCGGTGCTCGGGATGGTTGGCGGTGGCCAGCTGGCGCGGATGACCCACCAGAGCGTGATCGGGCTGGGGCTGCAGTTTCGGATCCTTGCCAACCACCCTGCCGACAGCGCCGCTCTGGTCGCCGCTGACGTGATGGTGGGTTCCTGGGATGACCTCACGGAGCTCGACATCTTCGCTGGGGGTTGCGATGTGGTCACGTTCGACCACGAACTGGTCGATCCCCGGCTGCTGGCCGCTCTGCAGGAGCGCGGTCACCTGCTGCGTCCCAGCCCCGCGGCCGGGCGATACGCCCAGGACAAGCTGTACCAGCGCCAACAGCTCGCCGCCGCCGGTTTCTCCGTGCCGGAGCACCGTGCCGTCACCAGTCCCGAGGATCTCGTGGGCTTCGGCGACCACCTGGGGTGGCCCGTCGTTGCCAAGGCAGTGCGCGGCGGCTACGACGGGCGAGGCGTGTGGGTGCTTCCCGACCGCGACGCGGCGGAGGCGCTGTGGCGCGACACGCGCGCGGGCGGGTTGGATCTGCTGGTCGAGGCGCACGTGCCCATCGAGCGCGAACTCGCGATAGCAGTCGTGCGGCGACCGGCGGGCGAACAGCGCGCGTACGCCGTCACCGAGACGGTGCAGTCGGGCGGGATCTGTGTCGAGCTCGTCGTGCCCGCGCCCGTGCCCGCCGACGTCGCCGCGGAGGCAACCGCCCTGGCGCAGCGGATCGTCCAGCACATCGACGGGGTCGGAGTGGTGGCGCTCGAGCTGTTCCAAACGTCCGAAGGCCTTGTCGTCAACGAGCTCGCACTGCGGGCCCACAACTCCATGCACTGGACCATCGAGGCGCCCGCACGTCGCAGTTCCAAAACCATGCGCGGGCCGTGCTGGATCTACCTCTCGGAGACGTCTCGCTGACCGCAGCGGCGATCGCCACCGTCAACATCCTCGGTCCCGCAGACGGCTCGGATCCCCGGACGTGGCTGCTTGCGGCCCTGGAGGTATCCGGTGTCGCGGTCCACCTCTACGGCAAGGATGCGCGCCCTGGCCGCAAGCTCGGGCACGTCACCGCCATCGGCGACGACCCCACCGAAACCCGTGCACGTGCCCGGCGCGCCGCCGGCCGGCTGACCGGCAAGGAGACCTCCGATGAGCAGTGAGCAGCCCCTGGTCGGCGTGGTGATGGGCAGTGACTCCGACCTTGAGGTCATGGAGCCGGCCGCGGAGGCGCTGAAGCGCTTCGAGGTGCCGTTCGAGATCCGCGTCATGTCCGCCCACCGTCGGCCGCACGAGATGCTGGAGTACGGGCGGTCCGCGGCCGAGCGCGGGCTGAAGGTCATCATCGCGGGAGCCGGCGGGGCCGCACATCTGCCGGGAATGCTGGCAGCCGCCACCGAGGTCCCGGTGATCGGTGTCCCCGTTCCCCTGAAGCACCTCGACGGGCTCGACTCCCTGCTGTCGATCGTGCAGATGCCCCGAGGCGTGCCCGTCGCCACGGTCTCTGTGGCCGGTGGCGAAAACGCGGGACTGCTGGCGGTCCGCATCCTGGCGACCGCCGACAAGCGGCTACTCGCCGCGCTTGCTGAGCACCGCGAGGAGATCGCCGAACGCTCGCGCCAAGCCGACCAGCAGCTTATCGCACGTCGCCAGGCGGACGTGGGATTCCGTGCGTAGTGATCCAGGAGGTCGTCGCGTAGCTGCGGGCTCCCGCCCGCTTCTCCCGGATCATCGTCTGCGGGCGGGAGCAGGCTGCGATGCAGGGGTGCGTCCGTGATGGACGGTGCGGGTGACCGTGGTGACGATGTACTCGGCGTCCGGTGGAAAGACACGTTCGGCGAGCCGGATGGCTGCCTGTTTGGTGCTTGCGGTCCCGTACCCACGGGTGGCCCGGTCCCGGGGACGGCGACCCCGGTGTGGGGTCGACCCAGGCCACGACGTAGTAGCGGGTGGTCATCGCAGGAGCTCCTTACGGGAGGGGCAGGTCGGGCGGTACGGGGACGGGAGACTGAGGCGGCGGTGCGACCGCGGTGTAGGTGCAGCCGGTGGTGCGCAGTCCGGCGATGGTTGGGACGGGCCAGCCACGCCAGAGCCCGTACAGCAGCGCTTGCGGGCAGCGGCGACCGGAGGGGGTGTCGATGTGCAGGTGCGGGCCGGTGGAGCTGCCGTCGAGGCCGAACGTCGCTTCGCGGTCGCACGGCACTACTACGACGTCTGGTGTCTGCTGGGCGATGAACGCATCGCCGGCGAGTTGTCCGATCCCCGTGCCGTCGCG
>Ga0208490_100763_pt1 | contig 16266 bp, 19 predicted proteins | sample SubbioAug_CSWold_FD_184818 | JGI IMG/M metagenome (GOLD analysis project Ga0208490, IMG submission 184818) | Serpentinite rock and fluid subsurface biosphere microbial communities from McLaughlin Reserve, California, USA - CR11Aug_CSWold (SPAdes) | ecosystem: Environmental > Terrestrial > Deep...
CGCCGCGTCACGGCCCGCCAGGACGGGAAGGCCATCCTCGTGTTCACCGCGTCGTTCCACGCCGGCGGCCCGAGCGGCGACTACGAGCCCCCGGCACCGCTCGGCATCCCCGGGCCGGAGCACCTTCCCACCACGCGCTTCGCCAAGCCCGGCGTGCTCGAGACCCGGGACGCGTCCTACGACCAGCCCCGGACGCCGCAGCGCCGGCTCTGGTTCCGCGCCGGCTGCGAGCTCCCGCCCGAGCTCCATGCCGCGGGGGTGGCCTACGCCACCGACCACGGCCCCTTCGGAGCCGCGCGGCGCATCGTCGACACCGCCGGTGCCGGGCTCTTCGACCAGATGTTCCGGGCCAGCCTCGACCACGCCATCTGGTTCCACCGCCCGCCGCGCATCGACGACTGGGTCCTGTACGACATCGAGGCGGTCACCCACCGCGACGACCGCATCCTGACCTCGGGCCGCATCTTGGATGGCAACGGGCGCCGCATCGCCACCGTCGCGCAGGAGATCCTGGCCCGCGCTCCCGATCCGGGCTGATGGCGGCGCGCCACGACGCCGACGCCGGCGGTGACGCCGAGGTCCTGGCCCAGAAGCGCGCCCTGCGGGAGGCGACCTGGGACCGGATGGTGGCGGCCGGTGTGGGCCGCTTCCCGGCGCCGCACAACCGCATCCCCAACTTCGTGGGTGCCGAGGCGGCGGCCGAGCGGTTGCGCTCGCACGACGCGTGGCGCTACGCCCGCACGGTCAAGTCGAACCCGGACTCCCCGCAGTGGCCGGTGCGCCAGCGGGCCCTGGAGGACGGCAAGGTCGTGTACATGGCCGTGCCCCGGCTGGCCGAGGACGACCCCTTCTTCCTCCTCGATCCTGACGATCTCGCCGACACGCCACGGAAGGCGTCGAGCATCAAGGGTGCGTCCCGCAGCGCCCGCACGGTGTCGGTGGAGGAGCTGGGTGCGGTGGACCTGGTCGTGACCGGTTGCGTCGCGGTCGACCGGACCGGGGCCCGCCTCGGCAAGGGCGGGGGGTTCTCCGACCTCGAGTACGCGCTGGCGTGGGAGGCGGGGCTGATCGGACCGGAGACGGTGGTCGTGACGACGGTCCACGACGTGCAGGTGCTGCCCGGCGGCGACATCCCCGTCACCGACCACGACTTCCGACTGGACCTCATCGTCACGCCTGACGAGGTCATCGAATGTGCATCGGGACCTCGGGCCCCAGCCGAGATCCGCTGGGCCGATCTCACCGAGGACAAGGTCGCCGCCATCCCGCTGCTGGCCCGGTTGGCCGCCGAGCGGTAGCCGTCGCGCCGGGGCCGCTGCGAGACTCTCCCGGATGCTCGAGCAGGCGGTCACCGCCTTCGCCGTGGTGCTGGCCCTGACCCAGCCGGTGCCCCAGATCGTCCGGGTCGTGCGCACGCGCTCCGTTGCCGGCGTGTCGGGCTCCACCACCTGGCTCGGGTTCACCGTCAACGCCGCGTGGGTGGCCTACGGCGTCGCCCGCGACCTGGTCCCGGTCGCCGTCCTCTCGACCGCGTACGTGGTCGGCTACCTGGTCGTGGGCGTGCTCCTGGTGCGCGGCGGCAACCGCAAGGGCATCGCCACCGGTGCCGTCGCAGGCGCCGGGCTGGCCGCGCTCACGGCAGTCGGGGGCTGGGTGGCCCTGGGCACCGTGCTGGCCCTGGCGGTCGCGGTGCAGTTCCTGCCCCAGGTGATCGAGGCGTGGACCGGCGACGACCTGACCGGCCTCGCGCCCGGCACCTACGTGGTGGGCGGCCTCGACGGCATCGTGTGGGGCGGGTTCGGCTTCGTCGTGTCCGACGGACCGCTGATGCTCTACGGCGTGATCATGTTCACCGTGGCCGTCGCCGTCCTGGTGCCGCGGTACCGGTGGGCGGCCCGGCAGTCGTCGCCGACGATCAGCCCCGACCCCGACGTCGAGCCCGTCGCCGGCTGACCGCCAGCGCGGCGCCCACGGGAGCGGCGAGGGCGCCGATGCGCACCACCCTCGACCCGAGCTCCAGCGCGCGGAGCACCCGTCGCATCTCGGCCCGGTCGTTGCGCCGGGGGTAGGGCACGTCGGGCACCGGCACGCCGAGGAACGCGCACAGGGGCTCCCAACCGTCGCTCACGTCGAACACGAGCAGGCGATCGGCCGGCACCGTCTGCACCACGTGCTCGGTCCAGGCCTCGTACACGGACACGGCGTGGTCCCGGTCGCGGATGCGGCCGTCGAACACGCCCTCCCACACGAGCAGCTCGTTGAGCCGGAACGGGGTGTCGACGGCCGGGACGGTGCGGCGCAGCCACGGGTCGACCCGCTCCCCGGACGTGGCGATCGTCTCGACGGTGGACTCCCACCAGTCCTGCGGGTCCCGCACCGTGTGCAGCACCTTGGCGTCGGGGAAGGCCTCGAGCAGCTCCTCCCACAGCACGCTCGCCGGGAAGTCGACGGTGGAGCCCCAGCCGTCGAAGAGGTCGTGCCAGTCGACCCGGCGTCCCTCGGCCCGGTCGAGCCAGGCCCGGGCGTGGCGGGGCCGCTTGATGACCTCCTCCATGTGGTAGCAGGGCCCGAACCCGAGGACCTCCAGTGCGTCCTTGGTCGAGCGCGTCCCCGTGCGGCCGAAGCCGGACCCGATGATCTGCACGGCGTCAGCCTGCCCGACGGAGGTTGTTCCGCCCGGTCGCTGTTGTGCACCATGGCTCGTCGTGGCCGGCACCCCCACCTCCGCCGACACGCCGTCGCCGGCGCGCGTCGACGGCGAGACCGAGGCCGTGACCGCCCGCCTCGGCGTCGTCGTGCTGGCGGCGTGGCCGCTCCTGCTGTCGATCCTGCTGCTGATGGTGGGCAGCGGCCTGCAGGGCGCCCTGCTCGGCGTGCGTGCCGACCAGGCCGGGTTCAACGCGACGATCACCGGCCTCGTGCTCGGCCTGTACTACCTGGGCTACGTGGCCGGGTCGGCGTGGGTGCCGGGGATGATCCGCCAGGTCGGCCACATCCGGGTGTTCTCGTCGCTGGCGTCGCTGGCGTCGGCGACGGTGGTGATCCACGGCGTGTGGGTGTCCCCGATGCCGTGGATGTTCCTGCGCTTCATCACGGGCGTGTGCGTCGCCGGGCTCTTCATCGTCAGCGAGTCGTGGCTGAACGACGTCTCCACGTCGAGCACACGCGGGTCGCTGCTCGCCGTCTACAACTCGGTCGTCACCGGCGGCCTCGCCCTGGGCAGCCTGCTGCTGAACGTCGCCGCCGTGGGCGGGTTCGTGCTGTTCGTCATCGGCTCGGTGATGCTGTCGGTCGCGGCGATCCCGGTCGCCCTCGCCCCGCACGAGGCGCCGCCGCCCCGCGAGCAGCAACCCCGATCCGTGCGCGAGGTGGTGCGATCGGCGCCGCTCGGCATCACCGGCGCCACCCTCTCGGGGTTCAGCACCGGCGCCGCCCTCGGCTTCGGCGCGGTGTACGCCACGCGGGCGGGGTTCGGCGTGAGCGGTGCCTCGCAGTTCGTCGCCGCCCTCCTCGTGGGCGCCGTGGTCGGGCAGTTCCCGCTCGGCCGCTGGTCCGACCGCACCGACCGTCGCTACGTGCTGGCCGTCGCCGCCCTCCTCGTGACGGTCGGGTCGGTGCTCGGCGCGGCGGCGACCATCGGTGACAGCTTCGTCGGTGCCCTGGTCGCCGCGCTGTTCATCGGCGCCGGCGCGTTCTCGCTCTACGGCCTGTCGTTCGCCCACGTCGCCGACTACGTCGAACCCGATGCCATGCCGGCCACCGGCGCCCGCCTCATCACGTTCAACGGCCTCGGCGCAGCCGCCGGGCCCTTCGTCGCGTCCGCGGCGATCGCCAGGGTCGGACCCGAGGGCATCTTCTACGTGCTCGGCGCGATGACGCTGCCCTTCGTCGCGTACGTGCTCCTGCGCCTCACGCGTCGAGCCGCCGTCAGCGACGAGCGGCGGGCGCACTACACGCCCCTGTCCACGTCGGCCACGGTCGCCGCCCTCGACGAGCTCGCCTCCGAGGTCAGCGGCGTGGAGATCACCGAGGCCGAGGCGCCCCGCCGGCTCCGCATGCCCCGCCCTCGCTCGGTCCGGCGGTGACGCCGCGCCAGGCGATGCGCGACGCCATCGCCGATGTCTCCCCGATGCTGGTCGGCATCGTGCCCTTCGGGCTGGTCGCGGGCGCCGCGCCGATCGCCGCCGGACTCGACGTCGCCCAGGCGGTCGGCATGTCGGCGCTCATGTTCGCCGGCGCCAGCCAGCTCGCCGTGGCCGAGGTGCTCGGCAGCGACGGCAGCGCACCGGTCGCCGTCGTCACCGCGCTCATCATCAACCTGCGGATGGTCCTGTACTCGGCCTCGCTGGCACCCGCGCTCGCCGGGGAGACCCTCGGCCGGCGCCTGCAGATCAGCTACTTCCTGGTCGACCAGGTGTACGCGCTGTCGGTGATCCGCTGGGACGGCACCGACGACCGGCGTCTGCGGGTGCCGTACTACCTCGCGATGGCGGTGCTGCTGTGGGTGTCCTGGCAGGTGACCACGGTCATCGGGGCGGTCGTCGGCGCCCGGCTCCCGGACGACATCCCGCTGGACTTCGCCGTGCCCCTCGTCTTCCTGGTGCTGCTCGTCCCGGTGCTGGAGAAGCGACCGTCGCTGGTCGCGGCGGTGGTGGGCGGTGCCGTCGCGGTCGCCGCGGCCGAGCTCGGCGCCGGACGCCTCGCCATCGTGGTCGGTGCGGTGTGCGGCATCGCCGCCGGTGCCATGGTCGACCGGCCCGAGACCACCATCCCGGAGGTCCCGGCGTGAGCACCACCTGGGTCGTGATCCTGGTCGCCGCCGCAGGCACGTTCGCGCAGCGGGCGTCGTTCCTCGTGTTCGCCGACCGCCTCGCCGAGGTCTCGCCTCGGGTCCAGCGGGTCCTGCGCCAGATCCCCCCGGCCGTGCTCGCGGCCCTCGTCGTGCCGTCGCTGGTGCGCCCCGGCGGCGAGCTCGACCTGTGGCAGCCCCGCCTGCTCGCCGGCATCGTCGCCGGCCTGGTCGCCTGGCGCAGCCGCAACGCCGGCCTCACCCTGGTCGTGGGCATGGCCGTGCTGGTGCTGATCGAGCAGCTCGCCTGACGGTCGCCGCCGGTCCTGCAACGCCCGTTGCCAGTTGGCAGGATGGGCCGGTGACCACCATCGATCCCCCCGTCACCATCGACCTGCGCGACCCGGAGTTCTGGCGCACCCGTCAGCACGATGCCTGGACGTGGGCCCGGGCGAACGACCCGGTCCACTGGGACGAGGGCTCCCAGCTGTGGGCGATCACCAGGCACGCCGACGTGCAGCACGTGGAGCGCCACGCCGAGGTCTTCTCCTCGCTGCGCACCTACCGGCTGAACGAGACGCCGACCGAGTCCAACATGATCGCCAGCGACGACCCCCGCCACCTGCAGCAGCGGCGGCTGGTCAACCGGGGCTTCACCCCGAAGGCCGTGCGGGAGCAGTCCGCCCACTTCGAGGAGATGATCGACTCGATGATCGATCCGGTCACGCCGATCGGTCGCTGCGAGGTTGTCGACGCCATCGCCGGCCAGCTCCCGGCCCGGTTCACCTGCAACCTGCTCGGCCTGCCCGAGGAGGACTGGCGCCAGGTGAAGGGCTGGTCCGAGCGACTGATGCGCATCGACTCCATGGCCTTCGACCAGGAGGCGATGGAAGGGCTCATGGCGGTGACCATGGAGCTGTGGGGGATGGTGCAGGCCAAGGTCCCCGAGCTGCGGGGCTGCCCCACCCAGGGTCTGCTGTCGACGTGGGCCAACGCCGAGATCGACGGCGAGCTCCTCGACGTGGAGACCGTCTTCCACGAGACCGGGCTGTTCGTGGCCGGTGGCGCCGAGACCACCCGGACGGCGATCGCCCACGGCTTGCGCACCTTCTGCGACCACGGCGACCAGTGGGAGCTGCTCCACGAGCGGCCCGAGCTGATCCCCTCCGCCGTCGACGAGGTCATCCGGTGGGTGACGCCGCTCAACAACATGTTCCGCAAGGCGACCCAGGACGTCGAGCTGCGGGGCCGGACCATCAAGGCAGGCGACCGCCTCGCCCTCGTGTACCCGTCGGCGAACCGGGACGAGGACGTCTTCGACGATCCCTTCACCTTCGATGTGACCCGGTCGCCCAACCCGCACGTCGCCTTCGGGTACGGCACCCACTTCTGCCTCGGTGCCAACTTCGCTCGCCGCGAGCTCGAGATCCTGCTCGGCAAGCTGACCCGGGAGTGGACGAACCTGCGGGTGGAGTCCGAGATCGACGTGGAGCCCAACATCTTCGCCCCGGCGGTGCGATCCTTCGGGTTGGCCTTCGACCCCCGCTGACGCCACCGGCAGGTACGGGATCGGGGCCGCCGGGCGCTACCGTCGGAGGGGTCATGGCACCGGTGCATGCTTCAGATCCGTCCCCGTCGTCGACACCGACGATCACGCCCGACACGACCCTCGACCCGACCACGGGCGACGGCGACCACGACCGGTACGCGCACATCTGCCGCAAGGAGGATGTGACCCGGGCCTACATCACCGGCGAGGCCATCGAGGCGCTGTGCGGGAAGAAGTGGGTCCCCACCCGCGACCCCGACCGCTACCCCGTGTGCCCGGCGTGCAAGGAAGCGATCGCCAAGATCCGCTCCTCCGGCGAGAACTGAGCTCCCGCTCAGTCCAGCCGGCGCAGCTCGCTGCGGTAGCGGTGGCCCCGCTCGCGGTAGAACTCGGCCGACTCCTTGATCATCGCCAGGTCGACGGCGTCGTGGCGCAGCTTGGCCGGTACGCCGAGGGCCATCGCCCCGGACGGCACCTCGAACCCACCGCTGCACACGGCGTTGGCGCCGACCAGCCCGCCGGTGCGCACGATGGCCCGGTGCAGCACGACGCTGCCGGAGCCGACGAGGGCGTCGTCTTCGATGATGCAGCCCTCGAGGTGGACGATGTGGCCGATCACGCAGCCGCTGCCGATCTGGGTCGGCGCCCACTCCGTGGTGTGGATCACCGAGCCGTCCTGGATCGACGTGCGCTCGCCGACCGTGATCGGGCCGCTGTCGCCGCGCAGCACGGCCCCGGGCCAGACGGTGGACTCGGACCCGATGGTCACGTCGCCGATCACGACGGCATCGGGGTGGACGAAAGCGTCGTCGGCGATGGTGGGCTGGAGGTCGCCGAGGGCGTAGACGGGCATCAGATCTCCGGGGCGAGGTCGGTCATGGCCGGCCATCCTCGCAAGGGTCAGGTGGTCGGGGCGAGCGCGGAGGTCCGTCGGGCCAGGCGACGGAACGGTCCGCCGGGGAGCGCGCCGGTGATGCGGCCGATGACGTAGAGCACGGGGAAGATCTCGAGTCGGCCGGCCAGCATCATCACCATCAGCAGCCCGCGGGCCGGTCGGGAGAAGTAGAGGTAGTTCGACGCCGGGCCGGCTTCGCCCAGGCCAGGGCCCATGTTCCCCATCGCCGAGGCGGCGGCGCCCGCCGCCTCCGTGAGCTCGGACCCCATGAAGGTCAGGGCGAGGCAGCCCAACCCGGTGATCACGATGTAGAGCAGGGAGAAGCCGATGACCCGCTGCACGATGCGCTCCGGCATCGCCTCCTGGCCCAGCCGGACGGGAAGGACCGCACGAGGATGGCGGATGCGCTTCAGCTCGCGCATGGCGTGGACGAGCAGGACCCGTGCCCGCACCAGCTTCAGGCCGCCGGATGTGGACCCGGCCATCCCGCCCGACACCATGAGGGCGAGCAGCAGCACCTGCGCGCCCGGCACCCACCGGGCGAAGTCGGCGGTCCCGAAGCCGGTGGACGTGAGCAGTGAGGCCACGTTGAAGGTGGCATCGCGCAGCGCCCGCCCGAACGTCAGCCCCTGCTGGGCCCAGAGGAGCAGCGTCACCAGCGTGACGAAGACCGCGAACACGCCGATGTAGAAGCGGAACAGGGGTGACTGCAGGTACACCCGCGGCCGGCCGGTGAGGGCCTGCCAGTGCAGCGTGAAGCTGGCCGCCGAGAACAGCATCACCACGACGAGCACGAGCTCGACGGCCACCGAGTCGAACGCGGCGATGGACGTGTCGTACGGGGAGAGGCCACCGGTGGAGACGGCGGTGAAGGCGTGCGTGACGGCATCGAAGGGTGACATCCCCACGGCCAGGAGCAGCACCACGGCCAGGACCGTGATCCCGGCGTAGACCTGCCACAGCCGCTTCGCGGTCTCGGAGATCCGGGGGGCGAGGCGGTCGGTCGTCGGGCCGGGCGCCTCGGCGCTCAGCATGTCCATGCCGCCCACCCCCAGGAACGGGAGGATGGCCACGGCGAGCACGACGATGCCGGTGCCGCCGTACCACTGGGTGAGGTTCCGCCAGAAGAGCACGCCACGGGACGCGTCCTCGATGGGGGCGAGCACGCTGGAGCCGGTGCCGGTGAAGCCGGACACCGACTCGAAGAGCGCGTCGTCGATGGCGCCGAAGGTGTCGGTCAGCAGGTACGGCACCGCGCCACCGATGGACGCGAGCAGCCACGTGCTGCCGACGGCGACGAACGTGGCCGACGCCGTCATCGTCAGGGGTACCTCGGTGCTCCGGCGCAGGAGGTACCCGGCGAGGGCGACGATCCCGGCCGACGCCAGGAGCTGGGACCACTGGTCGCCGCCGGCGCCCAGCTCGACGAGTGCCGACACGACGATCCCGGCTGCGATGAACAGGAGCGCGGCGCCGCCGATGTTGGCGCTCAGGCTGGGGATCCGGCGTGAGGGCTCGCGGAAGCGGAGCTCGGTGTCACGAGGCCGGCCCAGCATGGGGCGACGGTAGCCAGGGGAGTGCCGCCCGACCGCACTTCGGCGGCGGTCACCAATAGCGTGCACCGCCGTGCCACGGCTGCGCCTCCCCCTGACCCTCCTGCTCTCCCTCGCCCTGGTCGCCGGCGCCTGCGGCGACGATGGCGATGCCTCCGTCGGAGCCGGCGGCGACGACGGACGACTGGTCGTCGTCACCACGGTGGCCCCGATCACCTCGATCGCCGCCGACGTCATCGGCGACCTCGCCGACATCCGGGGGGTCGTCCCCGAGGGCACCAACTCCCACACCTTCGAGCCCACGCCTTCGGTGTCGGAGGTGCTGGAGCGGGCCGACGTCGTGTTCGCCAACGGCCTCCAGCTCGAGGAGCCCACGCTGGCCCTCGCCCGCGACGTGGCCGGGGACGCGGTGATCGTCGAGCTCGGCGACCTGATCGTGACCCCGGACGAGTACCTGTACGACTTCTCGTTCCCCGAGGACGAGGGCAAGCCCAACCCCCACCTGTGGACCGACCCGCTGATGGCGAAGGGCTACGCCCAGTACATCGCCGAGACGATGGCCGAGGTCGACCCCGACAACGCCGAGGCCTACGAGGCCAACCGGGCCGCGTTCGATGAGATCGTCGACGAGCTCGACGATGCGCTGCGCACCGCCCTCGACACCGTGCCCGAGGAGAACCGCAAGCTCGTCACCTACCACGACGCCTACGCCTACTGGGCCCAGACCTACGGCTGGACCGTCATCGGCGCGATCGAGCCCAGCGACTTCGGCGACCCCTCGCCGCGCGCGGTCGCCGACCTCATCGACCAGATCCGGGCCGAGGAGATCCCCGCGGTCTTCGGCTCCGAGGTGTTCCCGTCGCCGGTGCTGGAGACGATCGCCCGGGAGACCGGGGCCCAGTACGTCGCCGACCTGCGCGACGACGACCTGCCCGGCGCGCCCGGCGACGACGACCACAGCTGGCTCGCCCTCATGCGGTTCAACTACTCGACGATCGTCGACGTCCTCGGCGGCGACCCCACCGCCCTCGACGAGCTCGAGCTGCGGCGGGTGGGCCCGGACACTGCGGAGTACCCGCAGTGAGGCGCCGGTAGCGTCGCGCCGTGATCCCGCTGCTCACCCTCGACGGTGTCGCCGCCGGGTACGGGGACGGGTCCGTCATCACCGGGATCGACCTGTCGGTCGGCAGCGGCGACTTCGTCGGCATCGTCGGGCCGTCCGGCTCCGGGAAGTCCACGCTGCTGCGGGTGCTGCTGGGCAGCGTGCCGGTCAGCGCCGGACAGGTGCAGCGCGCCGCCGATGCCCGCCTCGGCTACGTGCCCCAGGTCGAGCAGATCGACTGGGACTTCCCGGTCACGGTGGCGCAGTGCGTGCTGATGTCCCGGGTCGGTGGGCGTGTCCTGCCGTGGGCGTCGAAGGCGGAGAAGGCCGACGTGTCCCGCGTGCTGGAGCGGCTCGGCATCGGTGATCTCGCCGGCCGCCACATCCGGGCGCTCTCGGGGGGTCAGCAGCAGCGGGTCTTCCTCGCCCGGGCGCTGCTCGCCGAACCCGACCTGCTGCTGCTGGACGAGCCCACGTCCGGCGTCGACGTCCGCACCCGCCACGAGATCATGCACCTGCTGGGCGAGCTCCACGAGGGCGGCCTCGGCATCGTGCTGACCACCCACGACCTCAACGGCATCGCGGCGCACCTGCCGCAGCTCGTCTGCCTCAACAAGCGGGTCATCGGCGCGGGCGCCCCGCACGAGGTGCTGGTCCCCGAGGTGCTCGAGGCGACCTACGGGTCGCCGATGGAGGTCCTGGAGCACGGCGGCATGCGGGTCGTCGTCGACGTGCCCATCGACGCGAGGATCATCCCGATCCGGGATCGCAGCGCGTGATCACCATCGACGAGCTGCTCCGGCCCTTCCAGTTCCAGTTCTTCCAGAACGGCCTCGTGGTGGCGACGATCGCCGGCGCCCTGTGCGGGCTGATCGGCGTGTACGTGGTGCTGCGATCGATGAGCTACATCGGCCACGGTCTCAGCCATGCCATCTTCGGCGGCTTCGCCGTGTCGGCGCTCGCCGGCGTGAACGTCTTCCTCGGCGCCGGGCTCTGGGGCCTCGCGTCTGCGCTCGCCGTGTCATCGGTGACCCGTCGCCGGCCCATCGGCTCCGACGCCGCGATCGGGGTGATCACGACCGCCTCCTTCGCCTTCGGTCTCGCCGTGCTGCAGCTGGGCGGTGGCGCCGACGTCGACGCCGACGCCGCGCTGTTCGGCAACGTCCTCGGCGTGACGAGGGGCGACGTGTGGATCGTCAGCGGCGTGACCCTCTTCGCCGTCGCCGTCATCTTCCTGCGCTACCGGGCCCTGCTGTTCGTCACCTTCGACCCCGAGGTGGCCGAGGCATCCGGCGTCCGGGTCGCCCGCCTCGACGCCTTGCTCATGCTCGTCCTCGCAGCCTCGATCCTCGCCACCATGAACGTCATGGGGGTCACGCTCATCGCCGCCGCCCTGGTCGTCCCCGCCGTGGTGGCCCGGATGATCACGTCGTCGTTCTCCACGATGCTCTGGTTGTCGGCGCTGATCGGCGCCTTCTGCGGGTTCGTGGGGATGAACCTGAGCTACCACCTCGACGTGGCGTCGGGGCCCACCATCGTCCTCGTGGGCGGTTCGCTCTTCTTGGGCGCTTTGGCCGCCACCGGGGTCCGCGGAAGGGCCCGTCTGGGCAGCGTCGCAGCACACTGAGCGGCGGTAGCGTCCGCTCATGGACACCCAGCGCACGAAGCGCATGCTGGAATCGGTGCTGGGCGTGCCCGTCACCTCCGGCAACCAGATCGACGTGCTGAAGAACGGCGATCAGATCTTCCCCGCCATGCTCGAGGCGATCGACGCCGCGGAGCGATCCATCGACTTCCTCACCTTCGTCTACTGGAACGGCGACATCGGCCGGGAGTTCGCCGACCACCTGTCGGTCAAGGCGCGAGCCGGTGTCCGGGTCCGGGTGCTGCTCGACGCGGCCGGCGCCTGGGAGCTCGACACCGACGTCGTCGACGGCATGGACGAGGCCGGCTGCGATGTCCGGTGGTTCCGGCCCATCAAGGCGCGTGGGGCCCTGCAGGCCAACAACCGCACGCATCGCAAGCTCCTCGTGTGCGACGAGGTGGTGGGGTTCACCGGTGGCGTCGGCATCGCCGACGTGTGGACGGGCGATGCCCGCAACGAGGACGAGTGGCGCGACACCCACTTCCGGGTGGCCGGTCCGGCGGTCGCCGGTCTGCGGGGTGCGTTCTTCGACAACTGGGCCGAGACCGGCACCGACCTCGTCGACGAGGTCGACCACTTCCCGGAGCTGTCCGCCGAGGGCGGGTACGACGTCCAGGTGGTCAAGGGGGTCGCCGAGGCCGGGAACAGCGACGTGTGGAACCTCTACCGCCTCCTGATCGACTGCGCCCAGGAGCGCATCCGGATCACCACCGCCTACTTCACGCCCGACGACGAGATCCGCAGCCGCCTCGTCAGCGCGGCCGAGCGTGGCGTGTCGGTCGAGGTGCTGGTGCCCGGCCCGCACGCCGACAAGCGCCTGGTGCAGGTGGCGAGCGAATCCAGCTTCCGGGAGCTGCTCGATGCCGGCGTGCAGATCTGCACCTTCCAGCCCTCGATGCTCCACGCCAAGATCCTCACCGCCGACGGCGCCGTGTGCGTCGTGGGCTCCGCGAACATGAACCAGCGCTCCACCGAGTACGACGACGAGGTGTGCCTGGTGATCCTCGACGAGGCCATGACCGCCCTGCTCGACGGGCACATGGACGAGGACATGCAGCGGGCAGAGCCCGTCGACCTCGACGAGTGGGAGGCGCGGGGCCTGCTCCAGCGCGTCCAGGAGAAGGCGGTGAAGGTGGTGGACGGGCTGCTCTAGCCCGTCGCCGTCCCCGACGGCGCCAGGATCCTCCAGGCCCTCGGCTTCAGCTCGAGGTGCAGGGCCCGCTGGTGCTCGGCCAGCTCGCCGTCGATGTCGGCGTCGAGCGTGCCGTCGACGTGGACGCTGGCGCGCCGCCCGGTCCAGCGCGCCGCGTGGTCGGTCTCGGTGAGGCCGTCGCGCATGGCGGCCCGCACCAGGGCGACTCGGTCTCGCGGCTCGACCGGCTCGACCACGACGACGTCGATCGTGCCATCGGTGGTGTCGACGAGCTCCACGCCCCCGCCCATGCTCGGTCCGAGCAGGAACAGGCAGGCGAGCAGCGGCCCGTCCCACACGACCTCGTCCTCGACCGTGACGCGCATCGACGACGACCCTCCGGTGGCACCGGTCCACACGGTGGCGGCGGGGTAGGCGAACCGCTTGAGCGCCGGCTTCCAGCGCTGGGCGGCACGGGCCGAGTCGACACCCATGCCGAGGTGGAGGTTGTTGGCGACGAGCTCGCGGTGGGTGCCGTCGTCACGGAGCTCGATGGCGTCGACCGCACGGGACCGGCCGGCCAGGACGACATCGGCGGCCTCCTGCGGATCGAGCGGGATGTCGTGGTTGCGGGCGAAGTCGTTGCCCGTGCCGAGCGGGATGATGCCGATGGCCTCGTCGGTGCGCCCCAGGGCATCGACGGTCTGGAGGGCCAGGTGCAGCGAGCCGTCGCCGCCGGCGATCACCAGCTGCTGATCGGTGGCGTCACGGACCAGGTCCTCGAACTCGGCCGGCTCGCTGGTCCAGCGCAGCTCGGTGGGGACGTGCTCGGCCAGGCGGCTGACGGCGAGCGCGACATCGCGCCGTGACGTGCTGCCGGCGCCGTCGTTGGCCAGCACGAGGTGGGGGCGGGGTTCGGACATGCGCAGCCGATACCCCTGTGGCTCGGGGCCCAGTCAGGCCCGGCGGACGCGATCGCCGGGGCGGACCTCGCCGTCGACCACGACCTTGGCGTTCACGCCTCGCAGGCGCAGCTCGGTGCCGATGGGGGAGTTGATGAAGCGCGACCCGTCGAGTCCGAAGCGCTCCGTGAACTTGGCGCAGCCGGTGTGGGGTTGGTCGGTGATCTCGACCACGGCCGAGCCGATGGCGAGGCGCGAGCCGGCCGGCAGCGCCGCCTCCGACAGGTCGAGGTCGACGTAGAGCTGGTCGCCGGCGAGCGGGATGCGGTCGTCGGACACGGCGAGGAGCCGAGCAACCCGGATGCCCATGATGGTGAGCTGCATGTCGGGGTGCGGGCTGGCGTCCGGAGTCCGCCGGCTGGGTCGCTGCGACCAGGTGTCGCCCACGAGCCCCTCGGCGGTGGACAGCACGCCGACATCGAGGACCTGGCGCTGGAACGGTGCCGGCCGGCAGACGACCAGCTCGAGCGCGCCGTCGTCGCGCGGTGCAGCCCGGAGGTGCTCGATCCGGGCGTCGAGCTCGGCGCGCGTGCGGTGCCCGGACGCGGGCGGGGCGGGCAGCCGGTCGCTGATCGAGGTGGGTGCGTTGGTGGGCGGTGACGCGGGCCGGGTCGGGGTGGTGGGGTCGCTCATCGGCGGTGCAGCTCCCGGTGCTCGGCCACGACGCGGTCGATGACCGCCCGCAGCACGTCGGACACGAGCCCCTCGTCCAAGGCGTACTCGGCGGCGAGGCGCCGGACCTTCGCGTCGATCTGGGCCTCGCGGATGGCGTCCTGGGCGGGCAGGCCCCGGTCGGACTTGATGTGGCCGACCCGACGGGTGATGCGGAACCGCTCGGCCAGGAGCTCGACGAAGCGCTCGTCCACGGCGTCGATCTGGCGGCGGAGCACCTCGAGCTCGTCTTCCATCGCACCATCGTGGCCGATGGGTCCGGGTGTCCACGACCGGTTCTGGTCCTGGCACAAGAATGTCCCAATTCGTGGTCAAGGTCCGCGCGCACCGTGCCGACACCTGGGCCAGAAGGACCAGCCGTGACGATCTCCCACCTCCCGCTCATCGACGTCTCCGACGTGGCCAGCGCCTGGCCCGACGACGTGGCCGATCTCGCCGACCGCCGGCGCCTCCTGGTGCTCGCCGTGCTCGGCGTCGACGTGCCCCGCCCGGTGATCGACGGGGTCTTCCGCCCGGGTCAGTCGTCCTCGTCGTCGACGACGAGCCGCTCCGGCGGACGGGTGCCGAGCACCGACGCCACGTAGTCGGCGAGGGCCTCCTCGTTGCTGACGTGCTCGCCACGCTGCTCCGAGAGGAACCAGCGGTGCTCGAGCAGCTCGTGGAAGAGCTCGGCGGGTTCGAGCCGGTCGGCCAGCTCCTCGGGTACGACGATGTGGGGCCCGTAGACCTCCTCCAGCCAGCGGGCGGCGGCCACCGCCCGCGGGACGTCGCGACCCTCGACCTCGCTCAGGTACGCCTGCCACGACGTGATGTCGGCGAGGAACCGCCGGGCCTGGTTCTCCTGGACCCGCAGACCGGTGAGGCCCTCCAGCTCACGGGCGTGGTGGCCCTCTTCCAGCAGCACGGGGCGCATCTGGATCGTGGCCCCGCCCTCCGTCGGTCGCAGCGACACCTCGGCGACGTCGAAGCCCATGTCCTCGAGACGCCGGATGCGCCCCTCGATCCGGTGTCGCTGCGACGACGGGAACTCCTCGACGTGGGTGAGCTCGTCCCACAGGGCGCGGTACCGGGTGACGACGTCGTCGACCGCAGCGGCCACGTCGATCTCGGGGATCCGCCCCGACGCGATCAGATCGGTGAGGTCGCCGGCGATGTTGATGCGGGCGATCTCCAGGTCGTGCTCCCGCATGGCGTCGGTGATCGAGGGCCGGTGCTCGCCGGTCTCGGCATCGACCAGGTACGCCATCAGCGCACCGGCATCGCGGCGGAACAAGATGTTGTTCAGCGAGCAGTCGCCCCAGAAGAAGCCCTCGAGGTGCAGGCGGGCCAGCAGGATGATGCCGGCGTCCACGAGCCGGGGCCGCAGGTCCATGCCCGTCGGGTTCCCGAACAGGTAGCGGTACGGGAGGGCGAAGTCGAGGTAGCGGGTGATCAGCACCGCCCCGAGCGCCTCGCCGTCGGGCGCGGTGCGCCCGGTGACCACGCCGACCGCCTCGACCACCGGCAGTCGGGCCTCGGCGAGCCCGCGCAGCAGGTCGTACTCCCGGCGGGCGACGGCCTCCTCGGTGGACTTGAGCGCGTAGACCCGGCCCTCGTACTGCACGAAGCGGACGACGTGGCGCGATACGCCGTGCGCCATGCGCACGAGGCGACCGTCGGTGTTGTCGACGTCCCAGTCGAGCAGCTTCAGCTGCCAGGGCAGGTCGAGGAAGTCCGGGTGCCCGCGCCGGGCCCGGATCTCCATCTCCGGCATGGCCCCGCGCACGGGGCGGACGGTACTCCCGTCAGGCGGTCTCGGCCTCGGCCCGGTCCTTGGCGACCTCGTCGAGCATCTCGTACTCCTCGCCGGTGTCGACCCAGTCCTCGAACTGGGTGACGCCGAGGGTGTCGAAGCGCTTGCGCAGCCAGCCGTCGTTGGCGTCGAGCAGGCCGAGCTTCTTGCAGTTCGGCACGATCTTGGAGAACAG
>Ga0208490_100764_pt1 | contig 16211 bp, 16 predicted proteins | sample SubbioAug_CSWold_FD_184818 | JGI IMG/M metagenome (GOLD analysis project Ga0208490, IMG submission 184818) | Serpentinite rock and fluid subsurface biosphere microbial communities from McLaughlin Reserve, California, USA - CR11Aug_CSWold (SPAdes) | ecosystem: Environmental > Terrestrial > Deep...
TTATTTTCTCTGAAGCGTTCTGCATATTCTAATGTTAAGGGAAATTCAAGGGTAGTATCTCCAAAAATATGTACTAAACTTGGATCACTTAATGCCCTTACAGTTAAATCCGTCGTAACAGTAGAATCTTTACCACCTGAAAAAGATATGACAATATTCTCATTAGGATATTTTGATGCCGTTTCTTTAATAAATCTTGTACCTTCATCAACCAAATAATTTAATCGTTCTTTATTAGCCTTTATAAATGTTTCTATTGTCGAATTAAAAAACTTATAATCATTTTTTGATTTATATTCCTCTAGAACTGAACTAATCTCTTCAACATCAACTGACTTATAAATACTGTTTGGTAAAACCTTTACTTCACCATCTATGAAGTATCTATTATTTGAAGCCCAAACTGATTTCTCTTTGTATTCTAAAGGCTTGGCTAGCAATACTTCAAGTAATAATCTCTCTTCTGGAAAAACAGGTCGTAAATCAGAAGACATATAACTTGTTTTACAATCACACAGTGGGCATACTTCTATATCAATACGATTTGCTTCTCGTATTATTGGTGTTTTGCAATTTTTACACCAATAAATCATGACAGGCATATCTTCTTCTGTAGCTTGACCACAGAGCTCACATATTTCCTGACTAGTTTCACGATTACAATTTTTACACCACAAGGTTATACACCTCCTAATAAACTAAATATAATATATATTTTGTCATAAACACTCTTAAAGTTTTATTTGTAAATAATTTATAATATCATTTTTTCTCACAATACTCCAGAATATCACCGACTTGACACTCCAAAAAAGAACATAATTTACTAAGAGTTTCATAGTCTATACGTTCCATTTTATTATGATATAATTTTGAGATTGTTGTTCTAGACAATCCTGTACCTCTATGTATATCTTCAATCTTAAAACGGGACTCTCCCATAATTTTAGATAAATTACATCGTATCACCACAAACCCTTCCTTCAATATTTTATGAAAATGCTCCTCTTAAAAGTATATAGTAAAACAAGTAAAGAGTAAACAGATATGGCTCTATTTTTTACCATACTTATTTACTTAATTACTAATATTATGTTCTTTTTCTGATGTTAAATATATTCTTAAAGTGAGTCCTTCTTGTGAGTTCACCATGAACTCCACCCCAGTTCATGAAAAAGACAAACTACCCCCTTGGTGGGTAGCCAGCGCATAGACAAACCCCAGATTTTGAATCTGGGGTTTGAATTATTTTGAAGTATTTTGTGATTCGAACAATATTCAATAAATAATCTGCGATTTTTTTGCATAAAGTGTCATAATTCGGGTGTCTTTTACCCATTTTATCCATTATTATTGCTAGTTTTTTCATGTTTAAGTATGCAAAGGTAAGGGCTGCCTTCATCTGCATTTTTTCTTGCCCCTTCACATTTGTGTATCTGAAACCATGATATTCTTTAGAACTTCCAAACTGTCTCTCTATGGTTTTTCTTTTCTTAGTTTATATTCTTTTTTACCTTGGTGGGTGTATCTATAATCTTCGCTTACATCTAGGTATTCTTGCCAGATGTGCCGAGTAATTATCCTTTGATTCTTGATATTCTCGGTGCACCTGTTTAAGCTTCTGCAATTTGAACATTTTTTCGGGTCGCTTTTATAGTGGCAATATCCATCTCTATCCGTGGTGGAATATTTAAGAACTACCTTAACCCTTGGATATGATAGTCAAGGAACTCAAATTCAAAAACAATTCTATGGTAGAACTAAAGGAGAAGCAGAGGAAAAGAAACAAAATTATGTTTTTATGTTGGAAAATGGAATAAACCCTGATTTGGGTATTATCACTTTAGATAAGACTGTGTATGAATGGTTATGGAATATAGAAAGATATTCAGGAAATAAATCCTCAACCTTTGAAAGATATGAAAGTATTTATATAAATCATATAAAAGATTCCATGATAGGTAGGATTCAGGTATCAGAAATAAATAAATTACTCATACAAAAATATTACAATGAGTTAATGGATTCAGGTAAATCAACTATTTTCATCAATAAACTTCACAAATTATTAAATAAATTCTTTAAGTTTGCTCAATCTGAAGGTTTTATAGTTAGAAATCCTTTGTATGGATTGAAGCTTCCTAAAAAAGATGAGGATGATCTTAATTATAATGAAAGAGAAATAGACACCTTTACAGATGATGAGATTAAAGCAATATTAAACGCAATAGAACCGGATAATAAGACTAGATACATTGTACTATTTGCAGTTTTAACCGGTGCTAGAATGGGCGAAATATTACCATTGGAGAAAATCGATCTAGTAGGTGATGTAGTAAAGATCAATAAATCTTTAAGATCTGTTAGAGTTTACACTGATGAAAATACTTATACCTATCAACTAAAAGTTACTAGACCTAAGTCAGAAAGTTCAATTAGAGAAATTCCAATACCTGAAAAGCTAAAAACAGAATTAAAGAATCTAGATATCCTGGTAAAAGAAGAACGCTTAAGACTTGGACCGGCTTATAAACCTAACAACCTCTTATTCCCTTCTATTACCGGAACTTATACAGATGATAAGAATCTTAGAACTAGTTGGAAAAGAGCATTAAAGAGAGCTAACATCCCTTATAAGAAGTTTCACGCTCTTAGACATACTTACGCTACTAGAATGATTGAAAATGGCGTAGAATTGCTTACAGTGTCTAGATTACTAGGACATAGCACAATTAAAACAACTGAAGTTTACGCTCATACATCAGAGGAATCTAAAATTAAAGCAGTACAAACTCTAAACTCTAAACTCTATGTTTGATTAATAAATTAGATCATAAAAAATAGCAGTTATTAGATTAAGTTCTAGTAACTGCTATTATTATTTAGTACAATAATGTTAAAATAATGTTAAATTAAAAAATACAAGGGTATAAAAACCCTTGTAAATGTTGCAATTGGTGTACCCAGAGGGATTCGAACCCCCGACCTACTGGGACCATTGGAGTGATTCTAAAGCATTCTACATGGTCCTGTAATGTCTATATTTACACATTCATTTTACTGTGTCGTCCTAAACTATATTTAACTCTTCTTGGGCGAAAGAGTTAAAAAAGGGTTAATTTTATGGCTAAATTATGGCGTCTAAATTTATCACTCTCCCAATTATACTTGAGCTATCCTCTATAAGTAGAGTATCCTATTATCTCTTTAATACACTATCATGTATGATCCATCCTCATAGAAAATCTTCCTAACTATTTAATACGCATACTTACTCTTCTAACTTAATTCTTTATTTATCCAATCCTATCAATTATACTGGGCAAACTCTCCCTACCCTTACGAGTATATGGTCTCTTCAACATCCGAAGCGAAAAAAGATATACCCAAAATGAAACAGTTTCCGTACCCTTGCGAGTATATGGTCTCTTCAACTAATGAATTATGGAACGAGATAGAAAGACCAGGTAAAGTTTCCGTACCCTTGCGAGTATATGGTCTCTTCAACTTGTTAACACCCATTCAGAATGGGGAAACTCCAACTGGGTTTCCGTACCCTTGCGAGTATATGGTCTCTTCAACTAACTAACTTATACAACATTAGGATTGACAAGAGTATTAGTTTCCGTACCCTTACGAGTATATGGTCTCTTCAACATAACTATGGCTAACCAAAAAGAAATGAGAACAGTGTTTCCGTACCCTTACGAGTATATGGTCTCTTCAACGAGTTATACGACAAAGGTTATAACCTATAATAATTCGTTTCCGTACCCTTACGAGTATATGGTCTCTTCAACTAGATTTCCACGAATGGTAAGGGATTTATCTAAGGATTGTTTCCGTACCCTTACGAGTATATGGTCTCTTCAACATTATCCAGCATCAGTTTCACAATTAGAAAGAATTGAGTTTCCGTACCCTTACGAGTATATGGTCTCTTCAACTTATAAAATAAAAAAAAATAATAGGAGGTAGTAAAATGAGTTTCCGTACCCTTACGAGTATATGGTCTCTTCAACATACAACAATGCGACTACAATTAGGAATATAAGGGGGGTTTCCGTACCCTTACGAGTATATGGTCTCTTCAACTCTCCCTTCTGTAACCCTTGCAATTACTGGCCTAGAAATGGGGTTTGCGGGGGAGTCTAACATTTTTGATTAATGTGTGATTAAGTCTCATCAAAAATGCCAGTAAATGTTGATAAATAGCCTGCGGGGGATTTTAAGTGAAATTAGCTATATTTTTATATAAAAATAACATCTTCATCCTCAATTTTATCAATATCGCCCCAAATTTTAATATCAATATTATCATGCAACTTATATACCCTAACTAGATCTTCTTCTACTACCAGTTTATTTATGTTTGATATAAGCTTATTATATTTACTGGTAGATAACAAGCATTCAAATGCAGATCTTTGAACTCTGTACCCAAATCCCTTGAGGAGCTTTGCCATCCTATATCTTCTGCTATTATCTGATATATCATAGATTATTAAGATAGTGTGTTTTATCTCTTGACTCATCTAGATCATCTACCTTATTATTACTGGTTTATATATACTAGGATCTTTCTTTTCCAAAGCTCTAGATAGCAATTTGGATTGTTCTACAAAAGATTTTCTATAGGATAGTTCATAATCAACTTGTTGTAAATATTTGGATTTGGATTCTATCTTGCTCTCATACTCCTTGATAAAAGTCTTAATATTATTACTTCCAATGTATATACCACCATCTTCATTACTAGTAAACTCATTAAAATCTAGCATATTTCTCTTAATTACATTAATAACAATACTATCTACTATAACTGAACGCCACTCTTCCATTAGATCTGATGCTAATGTTGGATGTCTTTCTCTATCCTGATGTAAGAAGGCTGCATATGGATTTAGCCCAGATATGTTTATTGCACTATATACATCATACATCAAAAGAGTATATCCAAAACTGAGAAGTGAATTGAATCTGTCCCTTGGTGGTTGTTTGGATCTGCCTTTAAAGGAATACTCACCCTTTATGATATGGGATAGTCCTTCAAAATAGAGTTTAGAGGCATGCCCCTCATATCCAATTAACTCATTTAGAGAGTTTGCTCTGTATACTACATTTGATCCCTTCTCTAGTCTTTCAACTATTGAATCAACTTCATCTATATCTTCTGTTCTATTATATCTAGCTAGCATAACCTTTTGATTTCTTATTTTAGCATTAACTATGTTTTTGGAGATCTCCAAACAGAAATTACTGTCATCTCCACATCTAAATTGCATTCTTTGCTTACTTATGCTTATACTGCTTGTGGATTCAAGTCTTCCGTAAAACTTACCAGTTTTAGAAAGCCATATTACAGGGATTTCTTTCTCTAATAGATAGGTAAATACTCTCCCTGTTAGTTGAACTCCTCCAAATAAACACTACCCCTTGGACAGTTTCAACTGGCAGTTCCAGATTTCTACTATTACTCTCTATAATAAGTCTATTTTGGCTAAAGTTTACTTTAGTATCATACTCATATAGATATAGTATAGTCATTAGTACTTATTCAACTCCTCAGTGATATAAGAATTCAATTCATCATATATTTCTAGAGCTCTTTCAGGTAGCTTGTTTCCATAAATCTTCTTTAATATTCCCTCTATCCTACTTATTATCTTATTACTTGTCATTTCAGATATATCCTTAATGTCATTCTCTGTAACTGCTTTTAAACTATGGGCTGATGTATTCCTTAAATACTGATTGATCTCTGCCATTTTATTAAAGAAATCAATATCTTCAATCATTCCTTCACTTCTATAATGACTTATGGCTATGGAAAGAAAATCAACACTAACTATACTTCCCTCTCTAAATCCTCCTTTAAATGCTTGGGTCAACTGTTTATAGAATTTTGGATCCTGTGATTTAACCTTATCTACATTTACTTCATTAACTTGAGCCTTGCTCCTTCTCCTTATATCATAGAACTTTTTCATATTTACCTTTAGAATAATCCTCAAGTAGTCTTCCATTAATTCAATTATGAATGGATTTAAATTCAGTACCATATCTGTTAATTGACCTTTTCTTTGCTTAATCTTTAGTACCAAGAAGTACTCCACTATCCTGGCAATACTGGACTCATGAATAGGAAACAAGGAAGTGCCGTTAAATTCCTTAATCTCCTTTAAGGCTTCAGAATATTGTAGGTTCAATCTTAATCTACAGTGATTGATTAGCATCTTAAGACTTTGATTGTCAAATTCATTTAGTAGTCTATAGGCCCCCTCATAGTCATAGATATCTACTAGTGACTTAATCTGACTTTTTATCATTGATTTTCTAAAGGACATTATTTGAGGTTCATTACATCTATTGGTGGCTTCTTCTAAACTATCTAAATTATTATCCATTATTTCCTTTATATCCCTATTTCTTTCCAATTCGGGTTTATCAACATTTGGTCCTGCTGTGGGTGTTAGTACCTGTATGGCTTTGATCTTCTTATTTGAAGTAACTGCTTCTAAGCATAGGGTGGATTTCATTTGTGGTGTTCCTGAACTAATATTTAAGAGGATTTCAGCCTCTGGATTACTATTGGATATCTCATTTATGATTCTGTTGAATTCAATAATAAAGCTATCAAAATCATAAGGCGGAGCATCCCCAAAGAACTTCTCAACCTCAATATGAGGATTTAGATAATGAATTGCTTCTTTAGACTTATCATCTTCATCATCTCTAATTCTCATATCTTCTGAATAGTATAGGTGGACTTTCTTAGGCATATAATACCTGACTATATGAAGCATACTTCCATCAAATCCTCCTCTTACAGGATCTGATGTTCCAATTGGTGAAAACAGAATATAGTTATTTAAGTTCAACTCTTATCCCTCCCATCCCAAGTGCAGTTCTTGATCCTAAACCTGAGTACTCCGCAAACCTAAACATTAGATTTGAAAGGTTTACCAAAGGTTCTGGACCATTTACACCAAAAGTCATCCTTCCATCAAAGCCTTTTACAAATATTGATTCTAAGCTATAGGATTTGCTACAAATGTTAAATGCTTTTATATAAGTATGGTTAATAATATGCTCAATGGCTTCCTTATCATTTATACTTACCACATCTGAGAAGGAGTTCCATCTATTTAATATTGTATTGTAAAAGTACTTAATTTCAGGATAGATCACATTATTCCCGCTTATTTTAAAACTACAAGGAGTAAGAAAATCCAGAGAAATATTTCTTTTTCCTTCCATACTATATACTTCATTAGTTAAATCACTATATGACTTTATTGGATACTCCTTAACATAATCAATATCTATTAGTAAATCTTTGTTCTTTAACTTAAGCTGGTTCTGATTATTTAAGAACTTATAAATAATATTGTCCATTTCCTCACTTAAGGTGTTAATAACCCAAACCCACCTATTTAGTTCTTTTGAATAATATAAATACTGAGAAAATGGTCTTAAGGAGTTCTCATGTAATCTATTGGCATCAGCACTATCTATGGACTCCATCAATAAACCATGAAACAAAGATCCATAGTTGATATTAATGCTTCTATTCTCTTTTTCAGTAAAAACAATCTCTCTTTTTCTTAGCATTTATATTACCTCAATCTTACATATTCCATTTAATAACTGGCTCCTACCTTCGTCTGACACTTTTATTGTTCTAGGTGATATAACCTTGTCATTCTTATGAATAAGGGTTACTTGCCTATCACTATGGATTAACTTTCTAACCACCTTAAGCAACTCATCCTCATCTGGAGCTAAAGCAGCCATGATGGTTTTAGTATGATATCCTGTTCCTCCTCCAAGGAAAAGGTATCCTCCAGTGGTTTCTTGCTTTGGAAGTAGGCTACTTAAATTCTTAAATACCCTAAATAAACCCTTTTGGCTAACCAGTATTCCATAATAATCATTCAATGCTCTATTTATATCATCTACATCATTAATATCTAAAGCCTTACTAAGCTTATACAAATCAAGTGTTAAGGAAAATTCTGCCTCAGATGGACTTATCAAACACTCTCTAAAAATTGGTAGTGTATTCTCACCTTTTTCTGTTAATAGCAAGTCCTTTCTCTGGTAAAGCTTCATCATATCCCCACTAAAGGGTGATGTATCACTTATGGACAATCCTGACATCCCTCTTATATTATGCCTTCTGTTATCCCTGTCAGTTATTGAATAGTCAATTATATCCTGAATTAGTCTGTCGCTTATCCTGTTAAGATCTCTAAAGTTAACTTTACCCTTATTTACTATGTTCTTGATGTCTATCCAATACCTTTTGTAACTACTTTTGTTTCTTTGGATATGACTTACTAATATTGCATTTACTATACTTCCCTTAATGCTACTTCCTGGAATATATGGCATTCCTTCAATGTTTTTTATAAAACAAGCCACATCATTTAGTTGATTTCTTTGAATATGGGAAACATCTATGGAATACTTAATGCACTCATTAATATTTCCACTATGTTTTACCATCCTAGATATTCCACTGTACCATTCTCCAATATTCATACTATTGGTGTTTTGGTTTCTGCCTCTATTATTCCCTACTTCTCTTACATAATTGGCATAATAACCAAGTAGATTTCTACTTCCTAGGAATCTTGCCAATTTTCTTTCATCAATTATATGCAATTTCTTATCAGCTGAGTTGAATATATACTGTGATTTATTGATATTATAATCCTCTCCACCACCTATAAATGTGGGAGTTAATACTTTCAATTTCATCTTATATGTCTTTAAACCACTATCACCCATTATATACTCACCCCCAAGAACATCCCTTTTCCATATCTGTATATTTCATGTGTTCCTTCTACTCCTACATTCCCAATGGTACCTTCTAAATGATTAGGAAAACATGCTCCTGACTTTATCATAGCCAGTTGTTTCTTCTTAAGAAAATTATCTGTGTAGCTTTCAGAGTATATGAATCCTTTCCTAAATATTAATTGATAAAAGCTATTTTCATCTAGGATTACATCCATATCTCTTTCATTAGGTAATATTGAGGAAATTGATACATTAACATCACCTTTTTTACCTAGTGTTTTAGCTATTAGCATATCACTATCATATATTGGATACTCTTCTGATATCTCCAGTTCATCCTCATCTAGGATAAATTTCCCATAACCACTACTTCTTTTGCCTCCTATTCCTGTATATGACAAAGAATCAATAATATTATCAAAGGTTTCCTTGTACTCATCATCTAATTTAACTAGTAGGGCTAAACCCGCATTATCTAGAAATCTTACAGATGCTACTTGATATGGCATTGGTTCATCGCTGTATGTTTTAAATACCTTTACTGTATTAGACTCCATATATATCATAGAGGGATCCATGGCAAAATCCATTTCATCTTCACCTCTTAGATAGTTTATGTACTTGTCAACTTTAGTAATGTCTATGTGGCTAATATTCTTAAGCTTCTTCTTAACTGAGCTTAGTTCTCCTGCATCTGATTTAACATTCTTTTTTTCCACTACTATAGCTGGCTTTGGAATATATATATTGCAATCTGATACATTCCCATTTTCATCTGTCACATTTTTATATGGCAGAAGATCAGATATTAGGAATTCTCCTGTATCTGCCTTGTTCTTAAGTAAATTAAGTCCCTCAAGCCCATATATTTTTATGCACTCATTACAAAGCGCACTAAAAAAAGTGTCAGCATTAGCAGTAAAAGCTGATGTTGTCAAATTAGATGATGCTTTATCAATACCAAATCTAACTGGTGTAATAAATTTAAATTTATACAAATAATATGTCATTTCATCACCACCAATGCTAAATTAATATTTCTTTGACTAGTTCTCCAACCATCTTTTCATCAAATTCATTGTACATTTTTAGATCATATCCTAAATCTTTAAACGCTATTCTTCCGTACCCTCTGGTACCATGACCTCCAATATAGTCATCCTGAAGTAGTCCTAGTGCTAATTTAATATTTTCAAAATCACCTTTTAACTCATCCATATCTTCAATGTTATATATTAGGTTAAACTCAAACTCTGCTCCTGCTGGTACTCTTTCAATTTGTCTTGGATTTGCCACTGCTGTTATCCTGTTTATTGTATTTTCAAACTTGATCTCTGTAACAAAAAGATCTGGCTCCATGGAAACGATTCTATCCCTACTATCATCTGTCATCAGCATATCACTAAACTGTAATCTTGAACTGAAATGTCCTTCACCTTTTTCTGAAGTACCAAATAGCCTCTTTATCTCCTTTGCTTCATCCTTTATTTCACCAAGTACTGGCGAATTACTATATACTCTTGCCAATAGGTATCTCATTTTGCCCTTTAATGAGCTTCCAGGAATAACTGGAAGTTTGGTTACTGTATCCTTTATTACTATACTATCAACTGCACCTATGGCCGAAAACTCTGATGATCCACCAATATGCATTCCTGTTTTTATCTCTATTTTCCCTTTTAGGACAACTTTACCATATAATTTCTTAATAGCCATTCTAGTTTCCTCCTTCAAATTTATGATAAGCTACAATACCTTCAATAAATCTGTTAAATTCAACAAACTTCTTTTTGCTATTCCCTATTGCATCCATTCGCTTCTCTATTTGTGCTTTTTCCATAAAAGACTTTACTGCTCTTTCTCTTCCACTTTGGTAAATCAGCTTAATCTTTACATATTCTATTTCATCAATTATATCTTGTGGTAGAACATCTCCTTGAATTTTACCATTTCCTTGATATGCTAATATCCTGTTGTGTATTCCATTTACTCCTGCTAAGAACTTTCTAATTTGATTAGTTGTTAAAAAGAAACCCTTATAATTATTCCGTTCTAAACTATTAACTACTTCCTTTGCATCCTTCGATATCATACTAATCCTCCTCTTTTTTAAGATCTATTTAGCATAATAATTAAGTTGATTGCCATGGCAGCCATTCTTCTTGATTCCTTATCCAGTGCCCAACTATATACAGTTGTTTTCATCTCTTTGTATGTTTCAGTCTTCTCTTTATATTTATCATCAGGCTTTAATCTTCCCAGTTGGTAGGCTAATCTAGCAACATTTATTACCTCATCATCTGAGAATAACTCATATAGTCTATATAACAGTGAGCTTCCAGCATACAATTTGTTTTTATCTCTATCCTTTTCATCAAAGTAAAGCCATTGGTTTAACTTACTCATCTTATCCAGACAAACTATCTCTTTAAACTCATCCCAGGTAAATACCCTGTTTTCATCTTCTCCACCTGCACTGAAAAGTGCAATAGAATCTTTGGTTTCATTTTTGTTCTTCTTAGCAATAGATTCTAACTGTCCTGCTTGTATTGCCATTTGACTTATTGGATACCCCTTCGGAAAGAGTCCTACACCTGCTGATAGACTTAGTCTACCCAAGCTATATTCCTTGAAAGCATCCCTTAAGTTTACAGAGAACTCTATTATCTCATCCCAAGGACCTACTGCAAATACATCATCACCACCTGAATAAACTATAACTATGTTTTTCTCTTTACCAAATAAGTCCTTACTATTTGATGGTAATCTGAAATTGAATTGTTCATCTCCTGATCCATTACATAGCTTATTTATCTCGTACTTGAAAAACATGGTCATGTCCCTTGAAAATGTTGCTGTTCTTGAGAAGGTAATTGCATCATATTTTCCTAATTTGCCCTCATGTTTTTCAAATCCGTGGGTAAAAGCTCTTCCTAGATCATCCACATCAGCTCTTAGGACAGCTAACCTTTTCATACCACTACTCTCTTGGGCTATTTGTTCAAACTCCATTGCCATATTTAAATCTTGTCTTTTGTTGTAGTTTCCTATCCATAGATTTGTTGAGTATTTAAGACCCATCATTGGCTCATTTATTGAGTAGAGTCTATTGTAAGCTTCTTGATTATTAATTAACTCTTTCTTTGCTTTCTCGACTGTTTCAACATCTAAATACTTTGTATTATCTATAGATGGAACCCTTACTCCCTTATTTGAATCTTCTCGTATTGTAATAAGGTATTGATTCTTAGACCCACTAATACTTGCTATCTTAGTTCCTAGGGTGGCCAATTTATCACAGTTATTACAAGAGAGGACATCTGAATTTCCTTGAAATGGTACTAAGTTATCACTCTCTCCACATATTACGCACTCTCTTTCATGTTGAGTTTTCCTATTTACTTTTGAATCTGGAGAGAATAATTCACTTAGCCTATGATTCTTGTATCTTTGGAGTTTATTAACTGATACCTTTCTTGATACACCTGAGAATACCTCCCCTAGTAGGTTTTCCTTTTCAGCTTTTACATCCAATCCGTTTCCTAAGTCATCTGCTGAACACTCTTTATAGTCCATTTCTAGGTATAAGGAGATAAAAAACATGTCAAGCAACTGATCATTTATCTTGTTTTTCATTACCTTTATATCTTCTCTAATCCAGGAAAGGTTTGGAAGCAAGATATAAAAGTGGCCTCCTCCTGAATATATAAGGTTAGCTCTGGTCAAATTAAACCTATCAAGGATATCATCTATTATACTTTCAAGCATTATCTCTAAGAATATACTTCTACCTCTTAGTGATCTTAATGCCCCCTTACTTGAAATTGTATATATGAAGTCCTGTATGCCTGATAAATCCCCAGATAAAAGTAAGAAAGCATTCTCATCTCTAAAATCTCTGCTTTCAAAATACTTAGACCTGTAATCCTCTATTTTATTGTCTTCTGAATACATGTACATACAAGATGCTAAGGCACATGTTATTTTTGAATGGTCATAAATTGATATATCTGGAATTTCTTTAGAATTGGTACTTGAAGGTATTGCTGTTGCAACAGTTTCTAATAACTTCAGTATTGAATTAGGTGAGTCCAATAAGTTCGTATCATTTGATAGATTTCTTTTCAGAAGGGAAATTACTTCCCCATAAGAGCTTTGAGTAATATTGTCTCTCAGATTATTAATATTGCTCTTTGGTATGTAAACTTTCTTTTCCATAAACCTTGGTTTAATTGGATAGGCTCCACTTAAATTATTCTTATGAGTATTGACTTGATTAAACACTGAGTGTAGAGGCATCTTTTCATCAAAGCTTCTTTCATTTACTGCATCATAGATAACTCGACGATCTAAGCCTGATGCTATATTATCAGCCTCATATACTATATATGCCATGTTGTCCTTAGAAATGCTTGAATCTTTTATATTATGATAATGGTGATACTTGATACAGTCTAGAACTTCCTTCTTGTTCTGGATATTAATTGATTCATCGCTTATAAAGTCAGAGCCTGCCTTGCTATGATTTCCAGTGCTGTGATCATTTCTAAATATGATCTTTCCTATGTCATGTAATAAACTGCCCTTTACTGCTATATCCATTCTTTCGTACACATTTCCAACCTCCCTGCTCTTATATTTTGTCTTAATTACTGATACTAAGATTAGTCAATATGTATGCCTTTTGCTAAAATTCTACAAATTAGATACTTACTATAAATATTCCATACTTAATACAGTATCACCTCCCTCTAGCATCTTTAAGCAATCCTTTAATTAGTGTAACAAAGAAAACTATAATAAACTTTATTAGGATCAACCTCCCTTCTGCTTTTAATTCTTATATATATTCCATATTTGATTATTTATTTAATTAAATTGAGTGTACCCTTACGAATATATGGTCGCTTCAACTCAAGGGTTACGCCTTGACTATAAAATATTTAATGATTTGTTTCAGTACCCTTACGAGTATATGGTCTCTTCAACTGAAAGATTAGATGGTGAGTTTGATAGTCCAGTTTGGGTTTCCGTACCCTTGCGAGTATATGGTCTCTTCAACGAATGTTAAGAGACTTAAATGAAGAGTTAAAAAGTTTCCGTACCCTTACGAGTATATGGTCGCTTCAACGAGATAGCAAAGATACTAAGAGAACATGGATATTGGTTTCCGTACCCTTACGAGTATATGGTCGCTTCAACAAACACTATACCACAGAAGAACCGAGGGCAGTTGTTACGTTTCCGTACCCTTACGAGTATATGGTCGCTTCAACAGGATTACAAATGAACAAGAAACAAATAAAGGAAGTTAAGTTTCCGTACCCTTACGAGTATATGGTCGCTTCAAGTAATTCACAAAATATATACAATTGCAAGTTAGTGTTTCCGTACCCTTACGAGTATAAGGTCGCTTCAACTCTACTGTACCACAGCAAAGAGAGGAGGAGTAAGCATGTTTCCGTACCCTTACGAGTATATGGTCGCTTCAACCACTATAATAAGACAACTAAAGACTGTTACAGCTTAGTTTCCGTACCCTTACGAGTATATGGTCGCTTCAACTAACCTTTACTACTCATTATACGCAAGACAGATTCAGTTTCCGTACCCTTACGAGTATATGGTCGCTTCAACTGATTAAAACACCTATTAACGAGCTTAAAGGCTCACCGTTTCCGTACCCTTACGAGTATATGGTCGCTTCAACTCTACCCTCTGTAACCCTTGCAATCACTAGTCTAGAAATGGGGTTTGCGGGGGAGTCTTCCACTTTTAACTAAAGTATGATTAAATCTCATCAAAAATGCCTGTAAATGTTGCAATATAGCCTGCGGGGGATTTTAGGTGAAAATAAGTACTTTACATACTTATTTTACAACTTATATAAATACATTTTTATAAGTGCTTTATTAGAATTTAGTGTTCTCCAGATTACTACTTTCTATAAATTGATTCTAGTTGAAAACTAATAGCCCCACTATTTATCATAAACAACCCTAATTTAATTATACAATAAATACAATTAATTTCCATATAATTTTCATATTTTTCTGAAATTAGTAAGTTTAGCAATTTATTTATAAAAGGCATGAGTTTTGTTTATATATTCTTAAGATAAAATTAATACAAACAGTAATTCAATTATTGAATTTACTTAGCCATAATCACCTATTAGTATAAATATTCTAGAACTCTATTTTGTGCTTCTATAGAAGATTAAATCCAACTGATCTAACATCTTCTATTATAGACATGAGATCTGATGTGCCGCTATTAACCTCTTGGACAAAATATCTTTCTAGGCAATCATTAAATGTATCATCATTGTCTTAAGGAATAGAGCTTTGATATTTTGATTGCCAAAGAGATAATCTTTTAGATCACCAACGTGTGCCACTCTTCTATTATTAATACTATTCTTCTTCCCCCAAAGGTGGATTCCCCTTATGTTATGCCTTATAGATGCTACCTGTTCAAACAACGCAATCATAAGATCAGGCTTGTTTATACTAAAATCATGTGTTGTAAAAAGTTGAGGAATATCCAACGTAATTCTAAGATTACTTCCTGATTTATCTATCTCTTGTGATAATTTTACTAAGTCTTCATTTGTTGTCAGAAAAAAACTCCACCGCTGTATCTTGAACCACTCCTATTTTCTATTAGTATTTCTGTCTCTACGAAGGATTCTTTGATACTATCCTCGAAAACTTTATAACACTCCATAAATTCATGTAAATCAGTATAATCTGAGAATGGCGGGTGCACTTCAATTAACTTTGGTGGAATTGCTTCTTGTGTAAGTTTTTTGATAAAGTCTGCAAATTTATGAGCCTACTCATTAGAGTAACATAATTTTGGTATTCCATTTTTATTTGCTTCAAAAATAGACTTATACTTAAATACTATCTCTGAATCAAATCTCCTTTTGCCATAGCTGTATTAAGTAAGCAATGAATAATCATTATTCATTGTGACCTTCTTACTGTCAAGGTTACCCGCAACCTCTGTGATTTTAGGATTAATATCATCAGGATACATTGTTCTATGGTAATTAATAGGTATTAGCTTTACCAATTCATCACCTCAGTTTAATATTATTTTAAGCGACTTAATAATGTGATTTATTGCATTATTAGATACCAAAATACTTGCAAATGTGTTAATATCAAGTAAGATGCCTATTTATTTTGAAAGGATGATGTAAGTGAAAGCAAAAGATATTGTCATAGTAACAATCATCACTGGGATCTTATTGATATTCGGTTCCACTCTTGGTATATTTCTTAGTCTTAATATTTCAAAATCTATTTACATGACCTTCAGTCCTTGGATAATAATATCTGTAGCTGCTATACATATAATTCATGAGCTTATCCACTATCTATATCTATATT
>Ga0208490_100765_pt1 | contig 16195 bp, 9 predicted proteins | sample SubbioAug_CSWold_FD_184818 | JGI IMG/M metagenome (GOLD analysis project Ga0208490, IMG submission 184818) | Serpentinite rock and fluid subsurface biosphere microbial communities from McLaughlin Reserve, California, USA - CR11Aug_CSWold (SPAdes) | ecosystem: Environmental > Terrestrial > Deep...
CCCGCCGGTCTCGAGCGGACGCCGGCGGCGCCGGCAGTGGCCCGTCAGGAGTCGTCGGTCGCCGCCCGGCTGCGCGCCTTCGGCACCCCCAACGGCATCGACCCGCGGATCGTCGCCCGATGAACGCGAGCCACCTCCTCGCGGTCTGTCTTCGCGCTCACGTTTTCGAGCTCACCGCCCGTCGCGCCACTCACGTTTCCGATCCCGCCCTCGTCGCCGCGAGCCCCCTTCCCCGCAGATACACGCTTGCAGGTTTCCCTCCGGGAAACCTGCGGGCCGGTCGGTGCGTTCCGTGCGGCTGAACGTCACCCCGATCGGGTCGGGGCGGCTGTCGGCGGGCCAGGTGGCCAAGGCGGTGGTCGAGTACCTCGCCGGTGTGGCGCAGCAGCTGCCGCCCCCCTCGGTCACGGATCCTCCGCCGCTCGGCGAGTCGTCGTCTCCCGACCTCAACAGCGCCGCCGGCTACTACGCCGATTCGATCGAGGGGCCGGGCACCTGGCTCGGCATGGGCGCGGCCGCGCTCGGGCTCGGCGGCGCGGTGGAGCACGAGGCGTTCGCCCGCGTCCTGGAGGGCCGGCACCCGGTCACCGGCGAGCGGCTCCTCCGCGCTCAGGGTGCGGCTGACCGCGCCCACCTCGCCGTCGGGCAGGCGACCCGGCGAGCGGAGGACGGCTCGTGGCTGTACGGGTTGGACGACGCGGCCAAGGCCCTCGGCCTCCCCCGCATCGAGCTGGACGAGCTCGTCGCCGAGGGGGACACCCACGACCCGGCCGATGACACCGAGTCGGTGCCGTGGGTCCGGGCGCTCGTCGACGAGACCGGCGGCCGCTGCGTGACCGAGTCGGAACTGGAACGTGTGGCGACACGCTCGGCGAACGTCGACGCCGCGGCCGTGCTCGCCGGGGGCGACCCCGGCGAGGAGCTGACGATCGCGCAGGCGGCGCGACTACTCGGCGTGAGCGCGCAATACCTGCGCGGCTGTTGCCGTCACTGGGAGCAGCACCGTCAGGCGATCGAGGCGCTCGTCGACGCCGGTCTGCGCCCGACCCGGGCCTGGCTTGTCGCGACCCGCGCCGGCGATGGTCCGCACGCCCCCTTCCGGGTGACCCGCGACGAGGTGGCGGCGTTCGCCGAGCGGCGTCAACGACCGGTCGTACGCGTCGGCTACGACCTCACGCTGTCGACGGAGAAGTCCGTCGCCGTGCTCGCGCTGCTGAGCCGCGGCGACCGCCAGCGCCAGGTGCTGGCCGCGATCGACGACGCCAACCGCACCGCGTTGCGATTCCTCGAGAATCACGCCGCGGTCGGTCGGCGGATCGGCCGACGGATCGGCACCGAGGGCCTCGTTGTCGCCTCGTTCCTCCACGCCACCTCCCGGGCACTGGACCCGTTCCCGCACCGCCACAACGTCGTTGCCAACGCGGTCGTCGACGAGTTCGGTGAGCGGCGCGCACTCGACGGCCGGGCCCTGTACCGGCACGCACCTGCCGCGGCCGCGCTCGCGACCGCGGCCATGCGCTGGCGGCTGTCGACGGAGCTCGGCGTCCGGTGGCGGAAGTCGCCGCGGGGCGTCTGGGAGGCCGACGGCGTGCCGGAAGCGACGATCCGTGAGTTCTCGACTCGCCGCGACGAGGTCGACGCCGCGCTCGCCGAGCTGTCCGAGGCGCTTGGGCGGCCCCTCGGCCCTGGCGACACCGACAAGGTGGTGCTCGCCACCCGCGCGGCCAAGGCCCGCACCCCGGTCGAGGAGCTGCGCGCCGGCTGGGTTCGGCGAGCTCGTGCTACCGGGCTCGACCGCCGCGGGCTCACTGCCTGCTTCGGACGCCGGCACGAACAGCTACACGGGAGGCTCTCCGAGCAACAGGAGGCATCACTCGGGGCGTGGCTCGACGGCGCGGTCGTCGCGGAGTCGCCGACCTTTGCGCGCGGCGAGGTCATCGAGGCGATCTGCCGGTGGACGGTCGATGGCGAACTCGTCGTGTTGCCGCCGGAGGAGGTCGTCCGGCTCGCCGATCGGTTCCTCGCGTCCCAGCGAGTGATCGAGCTGGATGGTCGCGGCCGGCGGGCTCGGGACTCCATCACCCGTGGCGACGGCGTCCGCGTCGACGCCACGGGCGGGGAGCCCACGTTCACAACCGTCGCGCACGCGCGGCTCGAGGATCAGGTACTGCGCGCGTTCGACGCCGGGGTCTCGGCGGATGCCGCCGTCGTCTCGGTGGCCACCCTGGAGGCGACGCCGGGCTGGGCCGAGCTGTCCGACGAGCAGCGGGCGTTCGTGGAGAGCCTGTGCACGTCCGGCATGGGCGCGCAGTGTGCCGTCGGGCGGCCGGGCAGCGGAAAGACTCACAGCCTCGCCGTCGCCGCACGCGCGTGGCAGGCGAACGGGTTTCGCGTCGTCGGCGCGGCCGTGAAGGGTGAGGCGGCCCGGCTGCTCGGCGAGGCCACCGGTGTCCACGCCGAGACCGTCGCCTGGTGGCTCACCGCCCTCGCCGCTGGCCACGAGCGACTCGACGACAAGACCGTGGTGCTCGTCGACGAGGCGTCGACGCTCGGCACCCGCGACCTCGCGGACCTGCTCGCCCAGGCCGGTTCGACCGGCGCCGCGGTCCGGCTCGTCGGGGACCCCGCTCAGCACGGAGCCGTTGCTGCGGGCGGGATGTTCGTGGCGCTCTGCCGACGCCGGCCCGATGCAGTGCCGGTGCTGAAGGAGAACCGTAGGCAGACCACGGCCGTCGACCGCTACGTGGTCGACGCGGTGCGGGCGGGGCGCGTCGCCGAGGCGATCGCCGCCCTGCGCACGGCCGGACAGCTGACCGAGGTCCGCGATGCCGACGGCCTCTATGCGGCGATGGTCACCCGCTGGATCGCGGCGCGCCGTGCCGGCGAGGCGCACCCGATGATCGACCGCCGCAACCGGACCCGTCGCATCCTCAACGCCGTCGCCCACCGGGTGCTCCAAGCAGAAGGCGACGTCGGCAACACCGGTCTTCGCACAAGCGACGGGCGGGAGTTCTGCGTCGGCGACGAGGTCGTCGTGCGGCGACCGGCGCGGGACCTGCATCCGACGGGCGCGCCGCGCTCGTACGTGCGCAACGGCTCGCGAGGCCGTGTGGTGACCGTCGACAACGACTCCGTGACGGTCGACTTCGACGTTCTCGGACGGGTCGACATCCCGCGGTGGTTCGTTGAGGAGCACGCCGACCGCCGCGGCCGGTCCGGAGTCGGTCTCGACTACGGATACGCCCTCACGAGCTATGCCGTGCAGGGCGCCACGCTGCCGGCATCAACGAGCGCGGTGACCGCCGGAGCGCGGCGGCGCGAGCTGTACGTCAACCTCACTCGGGGCCGGCATGACAATCACCTCTTCGTCGCCGCGCCGTCGGACAGCCTGAGCGGCGAGGGGCACCTACCCCGTCCTCCGGAGGACGACGTCGTCACCGAGGTGCTGGCCGCCGTCGGCCGCCCTGACGAGGATCGCAGCGCGCTGGAGATCGACCCACTCGCCCTTGCTGTCGCGGACCTGCGCGCCGGCCGAACGTCCGCACAGCTCCGCGCTGCCCGCGAGGCCACGGACGCAAAGGACAAGGACGCGCTTGCGGTTGCGATGCGGGCAGAACAGATCGCGGTGAATGCTGCGGCGCGCGCAGCTGTCGCCGAGCCCCCGCCGTGGGTCCACGCGCTGCTGCCCGTGCGACCCGACGTGCCGTGGCTCGCGGCGCGCTGGGACACGGCCCTCGGCAGCGTCGCTGCCTACCGAGCCCGGTGGGAGCCACCGCCGATCCCCGGCGGCTCCGTCATCGGCCGCGTCCTCGGCTCGCCCGGCTGCGAAGCCCAGGCGACGGAGCGGTCCGGGGTCCTCTGGCTGGTGGGGGACGTGTGGGCGGGTGTCGCGACTCGGCTGCTCCGAGATCACGCCCGCGGTGACGACTCGCTCACGCCCGAGCACCGCGCGGTGCTCGTCGACCCGCCGCCGTGGATGCGACAGCACCTCCGCGAGATCGGTGCCGCGGGAGCCTTCTTGGGCGGCACGCCCATCACCGCGCTCGCGGCCCTCTACGGCGACGTCGCTGCATTCCGAGCATCCAGAGCCCAGTCCGTCACCGACGCCGCTGAACTCAGCGGGCTCCGGTCGCTCCTGGGATCTCGTCCCGAGGATCCGCTCCCTCGCCGGCAGTGGGAGGCCCTGGCTCATCGAGCCAGCGCGGTCGCGAGACATCAACCGCGCCAGCACGCGCGTATGCGCTGACACCGGGACGCGCGGAGCTGCGCGTCGGCAAGGCTGATGGGGTGGGTTTCCCCTTCAGCTCCCGGACGGTCGGCGTCCTCGTTCGTTCGATCGACGCTGGCTACACGAGCGCGACGATCGGCACTCTCCTGCTTGAGGCGGGCGCGGACCGTTGGGAGCCGGCGTCGTGGCCGAACAAGCAGACTCGGCTGCAGCGTCTGTTCGCCAGTATGCGCGAGTCATCAGACCCAGATGTGCGGCATGCAGCCATCGACCTCGCAACGCAGGTGCTCCGCGACGGGGCTCGGCCCGGCAGCTTCCACGGCCCGACAACGTGGTACGAGGATGTCCGTGCTGCGGTCGCCGCCGACGGATGGGAGTACGACGTCGAGGCACGTCGGTTGATCCCGACAGTGCCCGGAGTGGACGCCGTTGAGTACACAGATGCGGTCGACCGTGCTCTGGCTGCTCGCGGCTGGACGACGGCAGCAGGTCACTACCGCCAGGCACTTGACGCATTCGGCCGCGGGAACTGGGCGAGTGCCAACGCACAACTGCGCAGCGCCCTCGAGGAGACACTCCCACTCGCGGCGTCGGTCGTTGCTCGTGCCCGGCCGAACGAGGTGCAGGCCGCGCTCGACATGCTTCGGTCGGCCGGGCAACTCGTCGATGGTGAGTACAGCTACGCCAAAGGCCTGTGGCAGCTCTGTCAGAGCCAGGGGTCGCATCCCGGCCTCAGCGACGAGGAGGAGTCGCGGTTTCGTCTGGTCAGCGTCACTGCGTACCTACGGTTCCTCCTCGATCGCCTTCCGTAGTCAACGTGCGCGCACCGGTGGCTCAGGGCGGACCGCAGCGAGGCGGTCCGCGACCGACCGCGGCTCGGCTGCTGGTGGTTCAGCTGCTGGTGGTTCGGCGGGCGGGTCGGGAGCGAGAAGGCGTTCGAGCTCGGCTTGCCGCTCGACGAGCTTCGCGAGGCGGTCGGCGTGCTCGAACGGTTGATCGAGTCGTGCTGCGGCACGGTCGGCCTCGACACGCGCAGAGTCGGCGCCGGTGCGGGCGTCGTCCATGTCGCGCTCGAGGCGGGCAAGACGGTGCTCGAGGCGTTGGATCAGGCGGCTCGGGTCGACCTCGGCCAGCTCGCCCAGGTCGAGCTCAACGGTGACAGGGCTGGGCTCGAGCGTGATGGTCACCAGCCCCAGGTGCCGTTCGGCCTGGGCACGAAGGTCGAAGCCCGCGAACGAACCGGCGACCTCGCGCTCGCTCATGATGAGCTGACGAAGGTGGGCGCCAGCTTCGGCGCGTGAGCCGTGGCGCGTGCCGGCGATGGTCGCGTGGAACTGCTCGCCGCGGGTGTCGATGCGCCGGTCGATCGCGGCAGCGCACTGCTCCGCGTCGCGGGCGAGGCGTCGGGCGCGTGCGCTGGCTGACGCGTGCGTCCGGGCGAGCGCCGCCTGGTCCCGCTGGTGGGCGACGCGGAGTCGGGTGAGCTTCGCGACCTCGGCGTCGACGCCCGCCTTCTCCACGATGTGCGGATTGCCGGTCGCGAGCGCCTTCACCTCGGCATAGGAGAGGGCCTGGTCGCCGACGTCGTCGATCTCGCGGGCGACGGTGCCGCCGTGCATCACCTGGGCGATGAATGCGGCCTTCCGTTCGACGGTCTGCCACATGAAGATGTCGAAGCTTCCCTCGGTGACGTAACGGATGATTTCGACTTCAGGGTTCTGGTTGCCCTGCCGGCGGATGCGGCCCTCTCGCTGTTCGAGGTCGGCTGGCCGCCACGGGCAGTCGAGGTGGTGCAGCGCGATCGCCCGGTCCTGCGCGTTGGTGCCGACGCCCATCTTCTCGGTCGACCCGATAAGCACGTTGACGCGACCGTCGCGGCAGCCGGCGAACAGGTCAGCCTTGGCCCGGTCGTTGGTGGCGTCGTGGATGAACCTGATCCGCTCGGCGGGAACGCCGCGCTCGACGAGGAGCACCTTGACGTAGTCGTAGACGTTCCAGCGGTCGCTGGTGGGTGTGCCGAGGTCGCAGAACACGAACTGCATCGCCCCCAGGCGGGGCGAAGGGTTGCCAGCAGCGTCGAGGTACGTGCGCTCGGCGTTGGCGTGGTGGATGGCGGCGATGCGGTCCGCAGCAGCTGCGATCTTGCCGCCGGTCGGATCGGGCCGACGGCCGACGAGCCGGAGGTCCAGCGCCGCCTTGCGGCCGTCGCCGGTGACCTTCAGCATGTTGTCCTCCTCGGGAGCGACGTGCCGGTCGCGGACGGCCTGGGCGCGGTCGACGAGCGAGGCGACGTAGTCCCGGAGTTCCTCCGATGGTGCCGCGACAACGATCTCGGCTCGCCCGCCCCGCAGGTGCGGAACGGGCAGGTCGAGCTGGTCGCTCGTGCGGACATCGGTCACCTGCCTGGCGAGCGTCACAAGTTCGGGCACGTTGCGGTAGCGGGCGAGGCGATGGGTGAGTCGGTAGGACCCGCCGTCGGGTGCGAGCTCGAGCGCAGCAACCGTGGCGGCGAAGGTCGCCGCCCACGCGTCGAAGCCTCCGATGCCGGCGACGTCGAGTGCTTCCGGCTGGAGGTAGGTCTGCGCCACGTACAGCTCGGCGATTGAGTTCGCGATCGGCGTCGCGGTCGCGAAGCACGCCGCTCGGGACCCGTGGCGACGGCGAAGCCACCACAGCTTTGTGTCGAGGTCCTCGGCGCGCTTGGACCCGGCGCCGCCGATGCCTTGGATGCGGGTCGGGAACGCCTTGTTCTTGAAGGCATGGGCCTCGTCGACGAACACGAAGTCGATGCCGGCCTGCTCGAACGTCGCACCGTCGTCCTTCTTGTGGGCAGCTGCGAGCTCCTGGTGGCGTGCCTCCAGCCGGGCGAGCGTCGCTTCGAGACGCTTGACCGTGAGTCCCTTGCCAGCTGCTGACTCGGCGATGGCGGCACGGAACTGCTCCATCCGCTCGGCCAGGAACTCGACGCGCGTGGCAGCCGCGAGCGGTATCCGCTCGAAGCTGGAGTGGGTGAGCACGACGGCGTCCCACGAACCCGTGGCGCAGCGGGCGACGAACCCCTTGCGGCCCGCCGGCGACGCGTCCTCCCGACTGGCGACGAGCACACGCGCGCTCGGGTAGAGCTGCAACAGCTCGCGGGCGAACTGGTCGAGCATGTGGTTGGGCACGACGAAGGCCGGCTTCTGGAGAAGGCCGAGACGGCGCTGCTCCATCGCCGCCATCACCATCGTCGCCGTCTTCCCGGCCCCGACCGCGTGGGCAAGGAGCGTGTCGCCGGTCGAGACGATCCGCCATACGGCATCGCGTTGGTGACGGTGCGGCGTGAACGCGGCGGACAGCCCAGGCAACGTGAGGTGGGAGCCGTCGTAGCGAGCGACGACGGTGGCATTGAAGGTGCGGTTGTAGACGCCGCCCAGTCGATCCGCTCGCTCCGGATCCGACCACAACCACTCGGCGAAGCGGGCGTCGATCGCCTCTTGCTTCTCGCGTGCAGCGATCGTCTCCGCGGGGTTGACGACGCGTGTGCCGTCCTCGAGCGTGTCGTACACGGTGGCTGGTCGCTGGTTGAGCGAGGCCTCGATCAAGGCGACGGCATCGGCGCGCGCCGTACCCCACTCGCTCGTGGCGGCGACGGTGCGCCGAGACCAGGTCGGCGCCGCGATGGCCCACGTCGCCGTGAGCGGGGCATGCTCGACTTCGATTCCGTCGCCGCCGAGCAGCGCAGCACAGAAGGACTCGACATCGACGGCCGGGATCCACGGTGCGCCGAGACGGGCGTCGATCTCGGCCGGCGCGAGGTCGGCTGGCACGACGCGTTCGAGCGCCTCGACGTTCGGGGTGAACGCCGGGTCGGACTCGGCGGCTGCGCGTGCCGCGTCGAGTCGCGCGCGCACGTTGCCGGAGAGGTACTGCTCCGCCGGTACGACTTCCGTCGTCGTCGGGTCTCGGTAGACGCGGTCGGCGAGCTGGGTGAGTGCTTCGTCGGCGGTGAGGTCGAGCAGGTCGGCAATGCGATCGATGTCGACGCGTCCGGTCTCGTCGAGGCTGATGGCGAGCGCGTCGTCCGCGGTGTCGGCGCCGTGGCGGACCGCGCCGGGCGCGAGGAGACGGCGAGTGAAGATCGCCGCCTTGGTCGCGCTCTGCGAGTCCGGGTCGAAGTCCTCGAGCGCGAGGATCGTGCGGAAGTCGGGATCTTCGTCGAAACCTCCCATCCGCGGGTTCATGCGGCGATACAGGTCGGCACCGGTGTGCGGGTCGGTGCGACCCGTTCGCGCGAGCCGAAACCGGTTGAGCGGCCCGAACCTGGTGACGTAGCGGTCGTAGCGGACGTTCAGCTCGACTTGGAGCTCGAGGTAGCGGGCGTCGTCGACGTTGTGCGCCTGAGCGTCGAGCAGCGCGACGGTCGTGTCACGCAGGTCGCAGAGCGCAGCGAGTTCTGCGGCGTCCTTGCGAGGTGACGGCTGGAACGGCTGGGGCACGCCGCCGACCACTCGGACGAAGCCGCCGCCGGCGCGGTGGATCGATCCCTCCTTGGCGCCGGAAGGCACGCCGTCGCGGGGCGCGTCCACGACCGGTCGCTCCGGGGCAGATCGACTGCGGGGACGGTGGGTGAGGTCGCGCTGGTGTGCGAGCGCTCGGAGACGGCCGAGCGCTGCATCGAGCGCCGGATCGAGCGAGTCGTCGAGCTCGACGCTGAGGTCGTCCCGCCCGTAGACGCCGTTACCGGCGACGAGCCGGCCGACGACGAGATCGGGTTCGGTGGCGAACCACTCGTTGACCGGCCGTACGCCGCCGTCGACGTCGATCGTCGAGCTGGTCTGCCACGATCCCGCATGACGCGGCGCGTCACCTTCGGCTCGTCGGCGGAAGGCGACGATGTCGGTGACGACGTCGGTGCCGGCGGCGGCGCGATGGGCGGTCGACGGCAGCCGGACGGCGCCGACGAAGTCCCCCAGCGCCTCGAGCTCGCGGCGCGCCGCGGGATTGCGACCGTCGAGGGTGAAGCGCGAGGTGATCGCAACGAGCAGGCCGCCGGGCCGGGTGAGCGCCAGCGCCTTGATGAGGAAGTGGTTGTGGATGGAGTGGCGTCCCCGATTGTGGATCGGGTCGTGCAGCGCCACCTTGGCGAAGGGCACGTTCCCGAGCGCAAGGTCGACGGGGTCGTGCAGCCGGGTGGCTTCGAAGCCCTCGCTGCGGATGTCGGCGTCCGGGTGGAGGAACGCGGCGATCCGGGCTGTGACGGGCTCGACCTCGACGCCGGTCGCGTCGATCGCCAGGTGCTCGGGCCGCGTGGCCAGGAAGACGCCAGTGCCGCAGCCCGGTTCGAGGACCCGGCCGCCGTCGAAGCCGAGGTCTACGACGAACTGCCACATCGCGGCGGCGATGCCGGCGTCGGTGTAGTGCGCGTTGAGCGTCGAGCGACGCGCCGCTGCGAGCTCGTGCGGCGTAAGGAGTTCGGCGAGCTCGGCGTGCAGTCGCCGGCCTCCGGCGTCGCGCTCGTCGAAGGCGTGCGCGAGCGCGCCCCAGCCTGCCCAGCGGGCGAGCACTCGCTGCTCCTCCTCGGTCGCCGCACGGTCGGCGCCTTCGAGTGCGCGCAGGAGGCGGAGCGCGGCGAGGTTCGCCGCCGTCTTCGCCGCCATGCCGGGCGGCGCGAAGGCCGACTGGTCCGACGCGCGGAACCCAGCTGCTACAGCAGGTCGGAGATGTCCGGCATCAGCGGCTGCCAGTCCTCGTCCTCGTCCGGGAGGTCGTAGAACGGCAGGTGCTCGTCGATCGCCACCTCCGTCGCCGTCTGCCAGGCCGAGTTGAGCCGGCGCAGTCGGTCCAGGTACTCCTCGCCGGGGATCCGCGGGGCGAGTTGGTCGGTCAGCTCCCGGATCCGGTGGCGGAGCCTCTGCCCCGTCTCCACGGCCCAGCGATCCGGGTCGTTGGCGACCGACGACGGGTTGGGATGGCTCTCCAGCCAGCGATGAGCGAGCGTCGTGTACAAGTCCACGGGGTGCCTCCTCGGCGAGTTGGTCCTCGGCGAGGAGCGCATCGAACGACAGCTGCAGCTGTTGGGGCGCGCTCCGATCCCGAGCCACACGGTACCTCGCTTGCCGTCACCGGCCGAGGACGCGGTCCCGGCCGGCGGTGCCGCTGAACCGGCGCAGCAGTTCGCCGATGGCGACGGGCTCGGTGGTGAGCTGGCGGTAGCGAACGAACTCGTCGAACACGAGGAAGCCCGAGTCGGGGGTGCGGTCATAGACCGCGACGCGCGCGTCGGTCGCCACCGCGCTGTCGCGCTCGACGATGACGATGTCGAACCCGTCGACCTGGATCGCCCATCCCCCGAATGGCAGCGGCTCGGCGGTAACGCGAGCACCGGCTGCACCCGGCTCGTGTCCATCGGCCGGCTCCGCGACCGCGATGGCCTTCGACCACCGCAGCTCGCGGCGCGACTTCAGGTCTGCGACGCCGACGATCGCAGCCGGTGACCTGTCGGGGAGGTCGATGCGCAGCAGGTCCCAGCCGTCGAGGGCGACGGCGTACCGCTCGGTTCCGTCGACCTCTCGCCAGTGCCGGACGACAGGTTGCGGCCCCTGGGGACTCCAGCCCGGTGCCAGAGCGATGCCCCGCTGGAGGACCCAGGTCTCGACTGTCGTGGCGGGGAGGTCGAGGTATCGGTCGATCTGTTCGTCGGCCAGCACGTCTGCGGCGAACGTCTGGGCGTAGCGCTCGGCGGCCGCCGGGTCGGCGGTCGCGTGGAGGAGGACGGCCTCGGCCGCATCCGTCGGCCCGCTGCCCTCGTAACCCCAGTTGGGGCCGTAGACGCTGCGGTGATGCACGCTCGGCAGCCGTTCCCAGGGCGCACCGCCGGGCGGAACCCACCAGAGCACGTTGCGACCGGCGTTGTCGCCGCGACCGACGTACCGGCCAACCGAGGTCTCGACGTCGTGCGTCACGCGAGGCTCCTTCCGCGTGTCGGTGGCGCTGGGAACAGGGACTGCTGGAAGGGCACGCCCCCGCGGCCGCGAGCGAGAACCTGGCGTCGGAGCTGCGCGAGCTCCGCTGACGCCGCCTTCGCCTCAAGCCGGGCGGTGACTGAGGTGCCCATAGCCGCGACCGCGTACCGTTCGTAGACCTCGGCCAGCCGCTCGGCGACGCCCGGCTCGCGCAGCCCGGGCCGGATCGACGCCGCGACCTCGGTCCAACGGACGCGAGTGGATGTGCTCTCGCCGCGCTCGCGCACGTTGATCCCTGCGGCGTCGGCCGACCCCACCGACGTCTCGTCGGCCCAGCCGCACACGACGCCAGCGGCCAGCGCGCGGCCAATGCCGCGATCATCGGCGTCGGCCGGCAACCGCGACGCGGCAAGCAACGATGCCGCCGTCACGCAGCGGTCGCAGGCGATCACCACGGCCTCCTCCGGTGTCATCGCTGTCTCACCCGGCCGCCATCGAGGACGCTGAAGCCGGCCAGACGCGCTCGGATCGACGCCGGTCGGTCGCGCACCCACAGCTCGATCCCACCGTCGAGGCACGCCGAACGCTCGTAGCCGGCCTGGCGGAGACCGGCTGCGACGCGAGTGCTCGGTGCACCGATGGCGCGGCAGATGTCGTGGCGGTCGGGTCGGTACACGAAATCGAGGCGAACACCGTCGAGCGTTCCGGCCGGATGCGTCCGCCAGCCCGCCGGGACTGGCACAGCCGAGTCGGCGCGGCGCAGGCGAACGCCGTCATGAGCCGCGCGCGCCGTGAGCACGTCATGCCTCCACGCTCACATGCTTGCGCTGGCTCGCGGCCGGCGCCGTGAGGTCGAGGTCGCCGACGCGGGCCGCCAGGTGGCGCTCACGGTGGTACGGCCGAGTACGCAGCTGCGCGGGCGGCAGCGTCCCGTGGATCAGCAGGGCGTCGCCCGGCACCATCTGGCGCATCACCTCGGCCGGCGCGAGGGGGATCGCCTGTGACGACTCCGACAACGAGCCGCCCGGGCCGCGCAGGTCGCTGCTCGTGGAGCGCATCGGCAGGTACGCGTCGCCGACGAGCCGCGCAGCCAGCTCAAGGCCCGAGAGGTCCGACGCTGACGTGTAGAAGACCTTCGTCAGATGGTTGGTGAGGATCGTGTCCGCAGCGCGCTGGTAGGCGACGTCGAGCTGCGCTTTGGACTGCCAGATCGTCACCAGCAGGATGCCGATCCCGGCGACCGTCGACGCGTACTCCGGTAGCGAGCGCAGCGGCGTGTTGCCGGCCTCGTCGATCACCACGAGCAGCGGCGGGTCGAGCGGCTTGCCCGTCCGGTTGGCGTGGGCGAACGCCTGACGGATCAGGTCCCCGAGCAGGCCACCGAAGACGGACTGCAGCCGCTTCTGGTCGTCGATCGGCGCGCAGATGTAGAGCGTGTTTGGCCCCGAGCACAGCCACTCGAGGTCGACGTCGCAGTCGTCGGCAGAGGCGGCTACTCCCGGATCGGCCCACGGCCACACGACGCTCTGCGCCGTCGCGTACACCGACGAGCGCGTCCGCTCGTCCATCTGCCAGATCGCGAGCAGCGCCTTGCCCGCCTCCTCGGCGCCGGCGACGACCTCGGCGTCGTCCGACGCGATGAGCGCCTGGAGCAGTGGCTCGAGGTCGCCGCGGCCGAGCTCGCCCGGCTTGTCCTGCGTCAGGACCCAGTCGACGACGTGGCGCATCGACCGCCCCGGCGTGTTCGCTGCCGTGAAGAGCAGAGCGAACAGAAGGATCTCGCACTGCGACGTCCAGAACGCGTCATCCTCGAGGTCACCGGGCGCGGTGTCGGCGAGGATCCGGGCAGCCCGCTGCGCGCCCTGCACCGTCTTGGCGTCGCGCAGCGGCGACCACGACGCCCGCGGCTGGCCGGTGCAGCCGGTCGGGTCGAACACCCGCACCTCACCCTGCCCGGACCGCCACTTCACCGTCGCGGCCAGCAGGTCAGTCTTCACCGACGCCAGCACCGCCGGGCCTGTCCATTCGAGGATCCCGGCGATTGCCGCGGTCGTCTTGCCGGAGCGCGACGGTCCGATCAGCGCGACCGCACCACGGTCACCCTGGCGACGCCGCGTCCGCCGGTTCGCCGCTGGTGACAGCCGCCGGTCCTCGGTGGCAACGAGGTGTCGACCGACCCGCCCGAGGATGAACCGTCCAGGCTGCGGGCCGTCGACGATCAGCGGCGCGAGGTCGCGCGCCGTCGCCAACCGGGCCGCACCCTTCACCCCCAGACGCCGCAACCGGACGGGGCCGATGCCCCTCGCACCGGCGCGCCATCGCAGAGCGAGGGCCGTGATGCCACCGGCGGCGGAGAAGGCAAGCGCTGTCGAGGGCCAGTAGAGCCACGGCCCGGGGATGCGGGCCGACGCCGGCGCCGGCCACGCCGCCGCCGGCTTGCTCAGATGTCCAGGAAGGGCAACCGCAGCCTTGGCCGCGTCCGCGAGGCCAGCGCCGAGCGCCCCGCCACCGGAGACGGCCGTCGCGAGCGACGAACCCGCCCACACAACACCGGCGACCGCGACGACGAAGCACAGGACGCCGAACAGGAGCACCGCGATGGGGTCGTCGTTGTCTCGCACACCCCCTGCAAGCCCTCAGACGGCCGATTCGGCGACATCCTCGATCAGATGAGGAGCCTGCAAGCCCCGCAGGTCAGGTCGTCGTAACGTCGAAGGGCACTGACGACGATGCGAAGGGCCGAGGCGACAACCGATGACGCTCACCAACGGTGGCAGCTTCACCGACAAGGTCAACTTCATCTGGGCGGTTGCCGACCTGCTGCGCGGAACGTACAAGCAGTCCGAGTACGGCCGGGTCATCCTGCCGCTCGTCGTGATCCGCCGCCTCGATTGCGTCCTCGAGGACACGAAGCCAGCAGTCCTCGCCCGAGCCGAGCAGCTGGCAGGGCGGATCGACAACCCGAACGACGCGCTGTGCGCCGCCTCGGGCCACGAGTTCTACAACCTCGCGCCGATCGACTTCGCCAAGCTCACCGCCGATCCTGAGCACGTCGCCGACAACCTGCGCGCCTACATCGGCGGCTTCTCCCCGTCCGCCCGCGAGGTCGTCGACAAGTTCCGCTTCGAGGAGCAGATCAAGCGCCTCGACGAAGCGGACCTGCTCTACCTCGTCGTGTCCCGGTTCGCCGACATCGACCTGCACCCTGACCTCGTTGGTAACACCGAGATGGGCTACATCTACGAGGAGCTGATCCGGCGCTTCTCGGAGCAGTCGAACGAGACCGCAGGCGAGCACTTCACGCCCCGCGAGGTCATCCGCCTCATGGTCAACCTGCTGTTCGCCGAGGACGACGCACTGCTGCGCGACTCGGGAGTGGTGAAGACCCTGCTCGATCCGGCGTGCGGGACCGGCGGCATGCTCGCCGTCGCCGCCGAGCACCTCACAGCCATGAACCCCAAGGCCCATCTCGAGGTTTTCGGCCAAGAGCTCAACGACGAGTCCTTCGCCATCTGCCGGTCGGACATGATGCTCAAGGGCCAGTCCTCGACGAACATCGTGTCGGGGAACAGCTTCTCGGGCGACGGGTTCGTAGGCCGCACCTTCGACTATCTGCTCGCCAACCCCCCATTCGGCGTCGAGTGGAAGAACGTCGAAACCGCAGTAAAGGCCGAGGCCAAGTCGCTCGGCTTTGCCGGCCGGTTCGGTGCCGGACTGCCCCGGATCAACGACGGCTCGCTGCTGTTCTTGCAGCACATGATCTCGAAGATGCGCCCGGCCGAGCAGGGTGGCTCTCGTCTCGCCATCGTGTTCAACGGCTCACCGCTGTTCACCGGCGCCGCCGGGTCGGGCGAGTCGGAGATCCGCCGCTGGATCATCGAGAACGACTGGCTCGACGCCATCGTCGCCCTCCCGGATCAGCTCTTCTACAACACCGGCATCTCGACCTACATCTGGGTCGTCTCCAACCGAAAACGCGCCGAGCGCCGCGGCCTCGTGCAGCTCGTGGACGCGCGCGACCTGTTTGTGCGGATGCGGAAGTCGCTGGGCGACAAGCGCAAGGAGATCAGCCCCGAGCAGATCGACGAGATCACCAACCTGTACGGCGACTTCACCGAGAGCGATCGGGTGAAGATCCTCCCGAACGAGTCCTTCGGCTTCCAGCGCATCACCGTCGAGCGACCGCTCCGGCTGCGCTGGGAGATCACCGACCTCACCTCCGCCGAACTCGCGGCGACCAAGGCGTGGGCGAAGCTCAGCGCCGCCGAGCAGCTCAAGCTTGCCGAACGTATTGACGCCCTGGCCGGCACAGTTGCCACCAGCGAGAAGGAGATGGCCGACGCACTCGGGCCACTACCGACAGCCGTCGCCGCCGAGGTTTGGAAGCACGTCTCCGTCTCGCACCCCGAGGGCGTGCTGCAGACCAAGAAGGGCCAGCCGCTGCCCGACGCCGACCTGCGAGAACAGGAGAGCGTCCCGTTGCCGCCGGGCACGCCGACCTGGGACGAGGCCGACGTCGGTGCCGCGAAACGACTCGCCGACGCCGATCACCGCGCAGCGGTCGACGCGTACGTCGCCGAGGAGGTGCTGCCGTGGGTGCCGGACGCCTGGGTTGATCACACGAAGACCCGGATCGGCTACGAGATTCCGCTTACCCGGCACTTCTACACGTACACGCCACCGCGACCGGTCGCCGAGATCGACGCCGAGATCAAGGCGCTCGAGGCCGAGATCCGCGCCCTCCTCGACGAGGTCACGGAGTGAAGCGCGTCCAAATCCGCAAGGTGGCGCGCCTCGGCACAGGTCACACGCCAAGCCGGTCGGTCGACGCGTACTGGGATCCTTCGGAGTGCACCATCCCCTGGCTCACACTCGCCGACGTCTGGCAGCTCCGTGACGGATCAGTCAGCGTCGTCCACGACACGAAGGAGAAGATCAGCCCGCTAGGCCTCGCGAACTCGGCTGCCGTCCGGCATCCCGCGGGCACAGTCGCGTTCTCCCGCACGGCATCTGTCGGGTTCAG
>Ga0208490_100766_pt1 | contig 16189 bp, 13 predicted proteins | sample SubbioAug_CSWold_FD_184818 | JGI IMG/M metagenome (GOLD analysis project Ga0208490, IMG submission 184818) | Serpentinite rock and fluid subsurface biosphere microbial communities from McLaughlin Reserve, California, USA - CR11Aug_CSWold (SPAdes) | ecosystem: Environmental > Terrestrial > Deep...
TCCAGAGCGCGCGCTTCTACACGCTGATCTACATCCTCCTGATCTTCGTCGGCGGCAGGCTGATCTGGCAGGCGCTGTCCGGTCTCGCCTGAGGCGGGCTCTCCCGTGGAATGAGCGCGCAGAGGGTCGATTTTCGCGCGCCGAAATTCTAGAGTGCCGGCGAGATCCCTCGTCAGCAGGAAGCCGCCACCCCATGACCGCCATCACGCGCCCTCTCGGAAAGGGCGATCGCCTGATTCTCGTCGACGGTTCGTCCTTCGTCTTCCGCGCCTTCTTCCAGTCGATGAACCAGGACGCGAAGTACAATTTCCGCTCGGACGGGCTCCCCACGGGGGCGCTGCGCATGTTCTGCGTCAAGCTGCTGCAGTTCATCCGCGAGGGCGCGGCGGGGATCAAGCCGACGCATCTGGCGATCGTGCTCGACAAGTCCGAGGGCTCGTTCCGCAAGGAGATCTACCCGGAATACAAGGGCCACCGCCCGGACGCGCCCGAGGATCTGAAGCGCCAGATGCCCCTCATGCGCGACGCCGTGCGCGCCTTCGGGCTCCAGCCGATCGAGCTCGAAGGCTTCGAGGCCGACGATCTTATCGCCACCTATTCCTGCGACGCGGCACGCCGGGGAGCGGAGGTGCTCATCGTCACCGCCGACAAGGATCTGATGCAGCTGGTTGGGCCGCTCGTGCGGTTCTATGATTTCGAATCGGGCGTCAAGGGCAAGCCGGGCTATCGCCCCGAGCGCGATCTCGACGAGGCCGCCGTGATCGAGCGCTGGGGCGTTCCGCCCAACATGGTCGCCGATATCCTGGCGCTGACGGGCGACACCTCCGACAATGTGCCCGGCGTCCCCGGCATCGGGCCCAAGACGGCGGCGCAGCTGATCCAGGAATACGGCGATCTCGAAACGCTGCTGTCGCGCGCCTCCGAGATCAAGCAGCCCAAGCGCCGCGAGACGCTGATCGAGAACGCCGACAAGGCGCGGCTCTCCAAGCGGCTGGTGCTGCTCGACGAGAACGCGCCGGTTCCCGTCCCCCTCGACGAGCTCGGCCTGAACGACCTCGATGCGCGCCGGCTGATCGCGTTCTTCAAGGCGATGGAATTCACCACGATCACCAAGCGCGTCGCGACCGATTACGGCATCGACATCAACGAGGTGGAGGCTGATCCGGCGCTGGCGCGCGGCGCTGTCGAGGGCGCGGAATCCGGGGAAGGCGAGGGCGCAGGGGCGGCGTCAGTCGAGGCCGGCGATGAAATCGCCACGCCCGAACGCCTCGTTGCGCAACGCCTGCGCGAGGCACAAGGCACGAAGATCGACCGCGACGCCTATGAGTGCGTGCGCGATCTTCCCGCGCTGGAGGCATGGGTCGCTGCGGCGCGGGAAGCCGGAACCGTTGCGCTTGACACCGAGACGACAGCGCTCGACTGCGTCACCTGCGATCTCGTCGGCGTCTCGCTGGCGCTTCCCGGAGGCCGCGCCTGCTACATTCCGCTGCTGCATCGCGGCGGTACCGATCTGTTCGACACCCAGGGGCTGGTGCCGGGCCAGATCCCGATGGCGGATGCGCTGCGGGTGCTGAAGCCGCTCTTCGAGGATCGCGGGACGCTGAAGATCGGGCACAATTTCAAGTTCGACTGGCTGGTCCTCGCCCGCTACGGCATCGAGACCGCGCCCATCGATGACACCATGCTGATCTCCTACGTGCTCGATGCCGGGCGAACAGCGCACGGCATGGACGACCTCTCCGAACGCCATCTCGGCCACACGCCCATCAAGTTCGGCGAAGTCGCGGGGACCGGCAAGAACGCGATGACCTTCGATCTCGTCGCCATCGACAAGGCCGCGGCCTACGCCGCCGAGGATGCGGATGTGACGATGCGGCTCTGGCGCGTCCTGAAGCCCCGGCTCGCCGCCGAGCGCAAGGTCGCGGTCTACGAGGCGCTGGAGCGGCCCCTCGTCCCTGTCATCGCCCGCATGGAGTGGCGCGGGATCAAGGTCGATCGGCAGATACTCAGCCGGCTATCTTCCGATTTCGCCCAGACTTTGGCGCGGCTGGAAGAGGAGATCCAGGAGGATGCGGGGGAGCGTTTCGCGGTCTCCAGCCCAAGACAGATAGGGGAAATTCTGTTCGGGAAGCTCGGCCTCCCGGGCGCGAAGAAGACGCCTTCGGGTCAGTGGGCGACGCCCGCTGCACTGCTCGAAGAGCTCGCCGAGGCGGGGCATCCTTTGCCGGCAAAGATATTGGAGTGGCGGCAGCTCTCGAAGCTGAAATCCACCTATACCGACTCCCTCCCGAACTACATGGACGCCAACAACCGCGTGCATACGAGCTTCTCGCTCGCCGCGACGACGACGGGGCGCTTGTCCTCGTCGGAGCCGAACATCCAGAACATCCCGATCCGCTCCGAAATCGGCCGTAAGATCCGCTCGGCATTCGTGGCGGAACCCGGCCACAAGATCATTTCCGCCGATTACAGCCAGATCGAGCTGCGGATCCTCGCGCATATCGCCGAGATCCCCCAGCTGCGCAAAGCCTTCGAGGACGGGATCGACATTCATGCGGCGACCGCGTCCGAGATGTTCAACATCCCGCTCTCCGAGATGACCTCGGAATATCGCCGGCGCGCCAAGACGATCAATTTCGGCATCATCTACGGCATTTCGGCGTTTGGCCTCGCCGCCCGCCTCGGCATCCCGCGGGAAGAGGCGGGGGCGTATATCAAGCAGTATTTCGAGCGCTTCCCCGGCATCCGCGACTATATGGAGGCAACCAAGAGCTTCTGCCGCGAGCATGGCTACGTCTCGACGATCTTCGGGCGCGCCTGCCATTATCCAGCCATCCGCACCGGCAACGGCCAGGAGCGCATGGCGGTGGAACGCCAGGCCATCAACGCCCCGATCCAGGGCTCCGCCGCCGACATCATCCGCCGCGCCATGGCCCGGATGGAGGATGCGCTGGCGGAGGCCAAGCTCTCCTCGCGCATGCTGCTGCAGGTCCACGACGAACTGGTCTTCGAGACCCCCGACGACGAGGTGGAGGCCACGATCCCGCTGGTCATGCGCGTCATGGAAGAGGCCCCCGGCCCCGCCTTCACGCTCAAGGTCCCGCTGAAGGTGGATGCCCGCGCGGCGGCGAACTGGGACGAGGCGCACTGATCGCGCATCGGCGGCGTTTGACCCATTCGCCGCCCGGCGGCGTTGACCGGTCATGAACGATCCACTTCGTGAGGAGGTCGCGGCGTCGACATGATCGAATCCATCATTCTCGGCGTTCGCGACCGGGCCCGTCTCCAGGAAATCGGCACCGTCCTCGCCCGCGAGGGCCTCGGCGATCTCGCCCGCCGCATCGGGCTCGGGCCACTGTTGCGCCTGCCCGATCGCGGGGCGGCGGCGGACAGCGCTGCCGCGCGGATGCGGCGTGCGCTGGAGGCGCTCGGCCCCGTCTTCGTCAAGCTCGGGCAAATTCTCTCCACCCGCGCCGACCTGCTCCCGCCCGAATGGACGAGCGAGCTGGAGAAGCTGCAATCGACGGTCCCGCCGCTGCCATGGGAGCAGGTGGCGCAGCATGTCACCGACGAACTCGGCGCTGCTCCCGAGGAGCTCTTCGCCGTCTTCGACCGCGTCCCGATCGGCTCCGCCTCGATCGCGCAGGTCTACCGGGCGCAGCTTCGGGACGGCACGTCCGTCGTCGTGAAAGTGCGCCGTCCGGGGCTGCGGCGCGTCATCGATGCGGATCTGCGCATCCTCGCTCATATCGCCGCCCAGGTGGAGGCGTCGTCTGCGGATATCGCCCGCTTCCGCCCCCGCGACATCGTCCATCATCTCGGCGCTGCACTGCGCGAGGAACTCGATCTCGCCAACGAAGGCCGCAACGCGGAAGAACTCGCGGCCAATTTCAGGAACGACGAGCGCGTCGTCTTCCCCCGCATCCACTGGGAATTCACGTCGCAGAGCATCCTCGTCCAGGATTTTCTCGACGGGGTCCCGCCGGCGCGGGACGGGCGGATCGAGGCGGCGGGGCTCGACGGGAAGGAGATCGCGGCGGTGGGGGCGGATGTCTTCCTGCGGATGGTCCTGATCCACGGGCTCTTCCACGGTGATCCGCATCCGGGCAACCTGATGGCGCTCGCGGGCAACAGGATCGGCTTCATCGATTTCGGCATGCTCGGGCGGATCGGTGCGACGCGCCGCCGCCAGGTGCTGGATTTCGTGCGGTCGATCATCACCTCCGACGCCCGCCAGCTGGCGACCGTCCTGCAGGAATGGAGCGGCGATCAGAGCGGGGACCTGGCGCAGCTGGAGCAGGGCGCGGATCTCTTCATCGCAAGGCATGGCACGGGCGCTCTCGATCTCGGCCGCGCCGTGACGGACATTCTCTCGCTCGCCCGGGCGAACGCGCTGATCCTGCCGACCGATCTCGTCGTCCTGTTCAAGGCTCTCGCCACCGCGGACGGCGTGATGAAGCGGCTCGATCCCGATTTCGACGCCGTCAAGGCGGCCGCACCGCTGATGCAGGAGAGCATCGGCGAAAGCCTCTCCGCGACGATGGTGAAGAAGCGCGTCACGCGCTTCGCCTTCGACATGCTGCAGGCCTCCGAGGACCTGCCCTCGACCGTGAAGCTGCTCCTGCACCGGCTGCGGGCCGGCCGCGTGCAGGTCGATGTCAAGGTCGAGGGGATCGACCGGCTCGGGCGGGCGCTGGAGCGCTCGGCGCTGAAACTCGCCGTTGCCCTCGTCGTCGCGGCCTTCGCGATCGGCCTCGCGCCCGAGCTGCTGCGCATTGGACCAAACCTCTTCGGCCTGCCCCTGTTCGTGATTCTCGGCGTGGCGGTGATCGTCGCAGGTGCTGTCTCGCTGTTCGCCAACAACCCCTTCCGCAAGTAGATCCGGCCCGGGGAAGCCGCCCGTGCGATGCTGCGAAGATCACATGCCTTGCGATTATGTGCACGTCGCCCCTTGTGGCGATCGCCGTCCTCGACGTAGCCTTGTGAAATAGAGCCGCCAAGTTGCTTCCCATTTGCTCGGGAGGCGGGGAAGGCGCGCCGTCTCGAGGGGTCGAAACCGAACATGCGCGCCGTATTCCCATTCTCCGCCATCGTCGGCCAGGACGACATGAAGCGGGCGCTGATCGTCGCCGCAGTCGATCAGAGCGTGGGGGGCGTGCTGGTCTTCGGCGATCGCGGCACGGGGAAATCCACCGCCGTGCGCGCGCTCGCGCATCTGCTTCCGCCCATGCGCGTCGTCGCCGGGTGCCGCTACAACTGCGATCCGGACGCCTCGCGCGCCGGCTGCACCGATGATTGCCCGGCGAGCGTCGCCGGGGCGAAGATCAAGGTGGCGAAGGTTCCCGTCCCCGTGGTCGATCTGCCGCTGGGCGCGACGGAAGACCGCGTCGTCGGCGCGCTCGATCTGGAACGGGCGCTGACGCGGGGCGAGAAGGCCTTCGAGGCCGGGCTGCTGGCGCGGGCCAATCGCGGCTTTCTCTATATCGACGAGGTCAACTTGCTGGAGGATCACCTGGTCGATCTGCTGCTCGACGTCGCTGCGTCGGGCGAGAACGTCGTCGAGCGCGAGGGCCTGAGCGTGCGCCACCCGGCGAAGTTCGTGCTGGTGGGCAGCGGCAACCCGGAGGAGGGCGAACTGCGCCCGCAATTGCTCGATCGCTTCGGCCTGTCCGTGGATGTGAAAACGCCCGCCGATCTCCCCAACCGCATCGCCGTGGTGCGCCGCCGCGACGCCTTCGAGCGCGATCCGGAGGGTTTCGTCAGGGAGTGGGCCGGCGAGGAATCCAAGCTCCAGCGCAAGATCGCCGCCGCCCGCAAGCGGCTGCCGGAGGTTTCGGTCCCCGATGCCGGGCTGGAGCGCGCTGCGCGGCTCTGCATGGCGCTCGGCACCGACGGCCTGCGCGGCGAGATCACCCTGATGCGCGCCGCCCGCGCGGTCGCCGCCATCGAGGGCGACGCCACCGTCGATGACGGGCATCTTCGCGCCATCGCCCCCTCCGTCCTGCGCCACCGCCTGCGCCGCAACCCGCTCGACGATGCGGGCTCGGATGCGCGGGTCGGGCGGGCGATCGAAGAGGTCTTCGCCGCATGAACGAAGGCGGACAGGAATCGCGGCAAGCAGATCCGACCGCCCGCTGGGGCGATGCGATCATCGCCGCAAGCCTGTTCACTGTGGATCCCGCAGGCCTCGCCGGTGTAGCCCTGCGCGCGCTTCCCGGCCCCGTCCGCGACGCCTTTCTTGCCAAGTTGCGCGGGCTGCTCCCCGACGAAACCCCCTGGCGGCGCATGCCCGCCGTGATCGACGACGACCGCCTGCTGGGCGGGCTCGATCTCGTGGCGACGCTGAATGCCGGGCGGCCCGTCGTCGGGCGCGGGCTGCTGGCGGAGGCCGATGGCGGGATCGTGCTCGTCACCACCGCCGAGCGGCTCTCTGCGGGGACGGCGGCGCGGATCGGGAGCGTGCTCGATACGGGGCAGGCCCGCATCGAACGCGACGGGATCGCCCTCGTCCTGCCGACGCGGATCGGCATCGTCGCCATCGACGAGGGGATGGAGGACGACGAGATCGTGCCGGCATCGCTTCGCGACCGCATCGCCTTCGCCATCGATCTCGGCGGCATCAGCATCCGCGAGATGCCCGACATACCAATCACGCGAGAGGCGGTTCTCGAAGCGCGGGAGCGGCTTTCGCGGGTCGTCATCGCCGACGCGCAGATCGAGGCGCTCTGCGTGACCGCGGTGAAGCTCGGCATCGTTTCGCTGCGCGTGCCGCTCCTCGCCCTGCGCGCGGCGCGGGCGGCTGCGGCCCTGAGCGGGCGCGAGAGCGTGGACGACGAGGATCTGCGGGACGCCGCAAGGCTCGTGCTCGCGCCCCGCGCGCTGATATTGCCCGATCAGCAGGACCAGGAGGGCGAGGGTGAGGATGCGGAGAACCCGCCACCGCCGCCAGATCAGCCGCCGGACGATGCTCCCCCCGAAAATGCGGAGGAGCAGGAGATCGACGGCGATCTGTCCGAGATCATCCTGGAAGCCGTCAAGGCCTCGCTGCCGCAGCATTTGCTGGAGCAGCTCACCGGCGCGATCAGCGGCGGTGCGCCGTCGCGGGCGCGGGGGAAGGCGACGGGGGCGGCGAAGGTCGGGTCGCTCGGGCGGCCTGTGGGCGTGCGACGCGGCGAGCCCGGACGCGGGGCGCGGCTCAATCTGATCGCGACCTTGCGTGCGAGTGCGCCATGGCAGCCGCTGCGGCGCAATCTCGCAGGTGAATCGAACGGCTCGGAGATCCGCGTGCATGTGCGCCGCGACGATTTCCGCGTCACGGTGCGAAAGCCGCGCAGCCTCACCACCACGATCTTCGCCGTCGATGCCTCGGGCTCCTCCGCGCTCAACCGTCTCGCGGAAGCCAAGGGCGCGGTCGAATTGCTGCTGGCCGAGTGCTATGTGCGCCGCGACCGCGTGGCGCTGATCGCCTTTCGCGGCAAGTCCGCCGAACTCATCCTGCCGCCGACGCGCTCGCTGGTGCGCGCCAAGCGCTCGCTCGCAGGCCTCGCCGGTGGCGGCGCGACTCCGCTCGCCTCGGGGATCGACGCTGCAGCGCTTCTGGCGGACGCCGTGCGGCGCAAGGGCGAGAGCCCGGCGATCGTCATCCTCACGGACGGGCGGGCCAATATCGGTCGCGACGGGCAGCCGGGGCGCGAGGCCGCCAATGCGGATGCGATGATCGCCGCCCGCATGGCGGGCGCATCGCGCTACCGGGCGCTGCTCGTCGACATTTCGCCCTTCGGCCAGCCGCTCGCACAGGCGCTCGCAGAAGCCATGGCGGCGCGCTATCTCGCGCTTCCGCAGGCGAACGCCGACAAGCTGTCGAGCGCCGTCCTCGCGGCTCTCCCCAAGGCTTGAGCGCATGGCCAGCCGCCTCGTCTTCGAGCGCGACGGGCGCGACTGGCCCAACCGGGAGGCGAGTCGCTTCGTCGAGGCGGGCGCGATGCGCTGGCATGTGCAGCGGATGGGCGCTGGCCCGACATTGCTCCTCGCCCACGGCACCGCCGCCACCACGCATTCCTGGCGCGCCTTCATGCCGGAACTTGCGCAGCACTTCGACGTCGTCGCCTTCGATCTCCCCGGCCACGGCTTCACCGATCCGCTGGGCGGCCCCGCCACGCTCCCGGCGATGGCGCGGGCGGTGGGCGCACTGGTCGAGCGGCTGGAGATCGCGCCAGTGTTTGCCGTCGGCCATTCGGCGGGCGCGGCGATCCTGCTTCGCATGGCGCTCGACGGGCGGGTGTCGCCGCGCGGAATCGTGGGGCTCAACGCGGCGCTGATGCCGTTTCGCGGGGCGGCGGCGCACATCTTCTCGCCGCTCGCCAAGCTCCTCGTGCTCAACCCGCTGGTGCCGCGCCTCTTCGCCTGGCGCGCCTCCGACCGCGCCGCCACCGAGCGGCTCATTCGCCAGACGGGCTCGACCATCGACGAAGAGGGGCTCGCCCTCTATGCCCGCGCCATCGGCAGCCCGGCTCACGTGAAGGGTGCGCTGGCGATGATGGCGCGCTGGGATCTCGCACCGCTGCTCGCGGACCTGCGCCGGCTCGACATCCCGCTGCACCTCATCGTCGGCGAGAGGGACCGCGCGGTCGCCCCCGAGGAGGCACGGCGGGTCAAGGAGCGCGTGCCCGGCGTCAGCGTGGAGTTCATGCCCGGCGTCGGCCATCTGGCGCACGAGGAACGGCCTCGCGAAGTGGCCCAGCGGGTCTTGGCGTTTACTGAGCGTGTCGCGGGCGGCGAAAGCTGATATCTCGCGGTAACGGATGGAGAACCAGATGCAAGACGATCTCGCTGGGAAAGACGATCTCGAAACCCTGAGAGCAGACAAGCGCGTGCTCGTCACTCGCGACATCCTGCGCTACAACGACATGGACGATAACGGCCACGTCAACAACGCGGTCTATGCGGTGCTCTGCGAATCCGGGCGCGTGCATTATTTCCGCGAGCGCGTGACGCCGGTCCTGCCAGAAAACACCTTCTTCGTCATCGCGCGGCTCGCCATCGACTTCAAGGCCGAGGCCTTCTATCCCGGCGAGATGCTGACGATGACCTGGCTCGAACGTCTCGGGCGCACCTCGCTCGGCGTGCGCCAGCAGATATTCTGCGACGAAAAGCTCGTCGCCAGCGCCGAGGGCGTCTGCGTCGTGATGGACAGCGAGAGCCGCAAGCCGTTTCCGCTGCCGGACGAGACGCGCGCCGTGCTCGAGCCGCTGGTGCGAGGCGCGTAGGCACCGCGATCGACATGATTTCACGACGGGACAAAACCATGACCTCTGCCGACGCCATCTCCAACGCCGTCGCCGCCGGCGACAAGCCGCTCCGTGGGCTGAAAGTCCTCGAACTCGCCCGCATCCTCGCCGGCCCCTGGGTCGGGCAGCTGCTCGCCGATCTGGGTGCGGACGTGGTCAAGGTGGAGCGTCCGGGCGCGGGCGACGACACGCGCGGCTGGGGGCCGCCCTTCATTGCGGGATCGGGCGACGAGAACCTGTCCGCCGCCTATTTCCATGCCTGCAATCGCGGCAAGCGTTCGGTGGCCGTGGATTTCGAGAGCCCGGAGGGGCAGGAGATCATCCGGCGGCTGGCGCGCGAGGCGGATGTGCTGATCGAGAACTTCAAGGTCGGCGGGCTCGCGAAGTACGGGCTCGATTTCGAAAGCCTGAAGGCGGTCAACCCGCGTCTCGTCTATTGCTCGATCACGGGCTTTGGCCAGACCGGCCCCTATGCCACCCGCGCCGGCTACGATTTCATGATCCAGGGCATGGGCGGGATCATGGATCTCACGGGCGCGATGGACGGCGAACCGCAGAAGATCGGCGTCGCCTTCGCCGACATCTTCACCGGCGTCTACAGCGTCGTCGGGATACTCGCGGCCTTGCGCCGGCGGGACGAGACGGGGCGCGGCGGCCAAGTCGACATGGCCCTGCTCGACACGCAGGTCAGTGTTCTCGCCAACCAGGCCATGAACTACCTCGCCTCCGGCAAGCCCCCGACCCGCATGGGCAACGCCCATCCCAACATCGTGCCGTATCAGGTGTTTCCGGTGTCGGACGGGCATATCATCGTGGCGGTCGGCAATGACGGGCAGTTCCGCCGCTTCGTCAAGATCCTCGGCGCTCCGGAGCTGGCCGACGATCCGCGCTATCGCACCAATTCCGATCGCGTCGGCGCGCGGGTCGAGCTCGTGCCCCTGCTGACCGGCTTGACCATGCGCTTCACCCGCGAGGAGCTGCTTGCGGCGCTCGAAGGCAAGGGCGTGCCCGGTGGGCCGATCAACACGGTCGCCGACGTCTTCGCCGATCCGCAGGTAATCGCGCGCGGCATGCGCGTCGATCTCGCGAGCGAGGATGCGCAATCGGGCGCGATCCCGAGCGTCGCGTCGCCCATCGTCATCGATGGCGCGCGGATGACAGCCGCGCGCCCCTCCCCGCGGCTCGGCGCACACACCGACGAAGTTCTCGCCGATCCCGCCTGGGGCGGCGGCGCGGATCAGGGCTGAGGCGCGCCATGACGCTCTCGATCCGCCCTTCGGAAGCCGCCGATCTCCCCGCGCTGACGCGGATCTACGCACATGCGGTCACGCACGGCACGGCCTCGTTCGAGCTCACGCCGCCCGACGAAGCGGAGATGGCGAGGCGGCGGGACGCAATCCTCGCCGGCGGGTATCCGCATATCGTTGCGGTGCAGGACGGAGAAGTCGCCGGCTACGCCTACGCCTCGGCATTCCGCCCCCGCCCCGCCTATCGTTTCACGGTGGAGGATTCGGTTTATGTCGATCCCGAGCATCAGGGCAAGGGCATCGGTTCCGCGCTGCTGCGGGCGCTCGTCGCGGCCTGCGAGGAGCGGGGATATCGCCAGATGATAGCGGTCATCGGCGACAGCGCCTCCCTCGGCTCCATCCGCCTGCACCAACAAACGGGCTTCGCGCATGCGGGCCGGCTCCCCTCCGTGGGCTTCAAGCACGAGGCCTGGCGCGACATCATTTTGATGCAGCGCGCCCTCGGCGAGGGTGACGCGACGCCGCCGGAGTGAGCGGGTATCGCCCGCGGCGACCGGAACCGCCGGAAAGCAAATGCGAATCCGCCTTGTACTTGCCGGAATCGAGGCGGAATATCGCATCATGATGAAGTCTCTTCGCATTTCGCTCGCGTTCGTCGCGAGCCTGTTCGCCGGTCTCGCGCTGCCGCAGCCCGGGAACGCCCAGTTCTTCGATCGCCCGTTGCCGATCGGCGATATCCTCTACGCCGTCGAGGCACGGGGTTTCGAGCCGATCAGCCGCCCGCGCCTGCGGGGCGACGTCTACGTGGTCGAGGTGATCGACCCGCGCGGCCGCCGCACGAGCCTTTCCGTCGATGCCTATGACGGGATGATCATCGGGAGCGTCCGACCACGCGGCGTCGCGCCGGTCTACCGAGATCCGCGGCCGGCCTATCCCCCGTTGGTACCCTTCGACCCGACGCCCGCATTTCCCGAGCGCAGCGTGCGCGATCTGCGCGATCCATCGACGCGCGGTCTGGTGGATCCGGGTTCCTCGGTGCGGATCGAGCGCGTGTTCCCGCGCCAGAGCGAGCCGCGCGAGGGCGAACTGCGCGCAAGGGCTGTTCCCTCCTTGCCGACCATCGGTCCGGTACCACCTCCCCGCCCGCCGGAAACCGCGATGGCGCCGGATATCGACTCGAATTCGCTGACCGAGCCGACTGCCGGACGTCCCGCCGCGCGTCCCGGTGCGGGCGATCGTGAAGCATCGGCGCGCGCTGCTGCGCAAACGCCCGAGGCGGCCGAGAGGGCCGAGCGTCAGCGCTCGGTCAGGGAGCGCACGACGCCTGCCCGGCAGCGATCGGGGGCGGCGCAGGGAGCGCCCGGGGACGTCGGCGTTCAGGAAGAGGGTTCCCGCGACGATGCTCCCACGGTCGAAGCCCGCGCCCCCGCGATCACGCCGCGATCCGAGCCGGCCGCACGCGCCGCCCCGCCACCGCGCCCGCCATCCCTGCTCGACGACTTCACGCCCGATGAACTCGACCAGATGGACATGTATGCGCCGCCGCCCGTGCGATGATCCGGGCACGGTTGCGGGGAAACGAAAACGCCCCGGCGAACGAAAACGCCCCGGGATGACCGGGGCGCTCCACACTTGCCTACTCGATCATTGACCTGAGCGCCGGTCAGGCTGCCTGCTGGTCGTTGGCCTTGGCGTCCACGACCTTCGCATCGATGCGGGCCTTGCCGTTTCCGATCGGGATCTGGCGCGGCTTCTTCGATTCGGGGATCTCGCGAACCAGATCCACGTGCAGCAGCCCGTTTTCGAGAGCGGCACCCTTCACCTGCACCCCGTCGGCAAGCTGGAAGCGGCGCTCGAAGGTGCGCGCGGCGATGCCCTGATACAGCACTTCAGCCTTGCGCTCGTGCTGCTCGTCCTGCTTCGCGCCGCGGATCGCGAGCATGTGCTCCTTCACCTCGATGGACAGATCGTCCTGCGTGAAGCCCGCCACGGCCACGGAGATGCGATAATCGTTCTCTCCGGTGCGTTCGATGTTGTAGGGCGGGTAGGTCGGAGCGCTGTCGACTCCGACGAGCTGGTCGAGCGTCGAGAACAGCCGGTCGAACCCGACCGTGTTGCGGTAGAGGGGAGAAAGGTCAAACTGTCGCATGGCATATCCTCCTCGAGCGACATGCAGATGGTCCGCCAGAATGGCCGGACCGGTTCAAGCGCCGCCGTTATGGCCGACGCAGAATTGAGGTAGGGACTGGATTTACGGGTTTCAAGAGGGGAGAAATCCAGTTCTCTCGACTCTCTCGGTCTGCAGGCGCGGCTTGACGCGAGGCCACTTCGAAGCCTTCAGTAAGGGCTGCCGAAGAGAGAGCGCCGCACCCGATGGAACTCGTTCACACAGCGTCCAACCCGATCCCCGAAGGCTACGAGGTCTCGCGGATCACAGCCAGCGACGGCGCGCCGCTGCGGGTCGCATACTGGCCCGCCCGCCGACCGAATCCCCACGGGACCGTCTGCATCATGCAGGGGCGGGCGGAGTTCATCGAAAAATACGCCGAGGTCGTGGGCGAACTGCTGGAGCGCGGCTTTGCCGTCGTCGCCTTCGACTGGCGCGGCCAGGGCCGCTCGTTTCGGGCGCTGAGCGACCCGAAGAAGGGGCATGTGCGCAGCTTCAGGCACTACCGGCGCGACGTCGAGGCGGTGAACGAACGCGTGCTGCAGCGCCTCTGCCCGGGGCCCTTCTTTGGCCTCGCGCATTCGATGGGCGGCGCCATCGCCCTCGACCTCGCCCGTATCGGCGCGCTGCAGTTTACGCGGCTCGTGATCACCGCACCGATGCTGGGACTGTCGATGGTCGCCAACCTCCGGCGTTCCACGATCGGCGCGCGGGCGCTGTTTCTTCTGGGGATGGGCGGCAGCTACATCCCCGGCGGAGGCGCGACCTCCGTGGCGACAAAACCCTTTGCCGGCAATCCACTCACCAGCGACCGCGCCCGCTACGAGCGCAACGCGGAGATCGCGGCGGCTTTGCGCGACGGGGCCATCGGAGATCCGACCATCGCCTGGGCCAACGCGGCGTTCCGGCACATGAAGCGGCTGGTCGAACCGCGCGCCGCGCTCGATATCCGCATCCCAACCCTCATCCTGGCCGCCGGCTCGGACATGGTGTGCGACACCCGCGAGACGGAGCGCTTCGGGGCCGGGTTGAAAGGCGGCGGCGTGATCGTCATTCCCGGCGCGCGCCACGAGATCCTGATGGAACGGGACGCGATCCGCGGGCAGTTCTGGGCGGCTTTCGACGCCTTCATCCCCGGTTCGCACGTTCTCGAAGCACTGGCGGCCAGCCGGAGCAATGCCGAGCGGTCGGCGACCGGCTGATCAACTGCGCGCGAGAAGCTTCATCGCCTCTTCGTGCACGCGCTTGTCGCCGGCGGCGAGAATCGAACCGCCGCTGGCCGCATCGCCCCCGTCCCAGCTCGTCACGATGCCGCCCGCTCCCTCGATGATCGGGATCAGCGGCACGATGTCGTAGGGCTGCAGGCCGTCCTCGACGACGAGATCGACATGGCCCGCCGCCAGCATGCAATAGGCGTAGCAGTCGCAGCCGAAACGGGTCATGCGGGAAGCCGCCTCCACGCGTTCGAACGCTTGCAGCGCCTCGTTCTTGAACAGGCGCGGGCTCGTCGTCGAGAGCGTCGCATCGGCGATCGAGGCGCAGGGGCGGGACCGCAGCTTGCGCTCGCCACCGGGGCCGCGATAGCCGGCCGCACCCCCGTCGCCCGAAAAGCGCTCGCCGGTGAAGGGCTGATGCATCATGCCGAAGGCCGGCTTGCCGTTGCGCGTCAGGCCGATCAGCGTGCCCCAGAGCGGCAGGCCCGACATGAAGGCGCGGGTGCCGTCGATCGGGTCGAGCACCCAGACATATTCCGCATCCGCGTTCTCGTCGCCGAACTCTTCGCCGACGATGCCGTGGGTGGGGAAATGGCGCTTGATCAGGTGGCGCATGACGGATTCGCCCGCCCGGTCCGCCTCGGTGACGGGATCGAACACCGCGCCCGGGGCCACCGAGTGCAGATTCTTGTCCTGGATGCTCATGGCGGTCCGAAAGAACGGCAGGATCGCCTTGCCGGAATGCGTTGCCAGATCGTCGACGAAGGCGGAAAAGTCGATCAAGCCCATCGTTGCACCATTTGCTTTCGAGCCGCCGCACGAACTGCGCGGCGCATGTGCGGTTTTACCAACCGGGGCGATCCCGGCAAGCCCCGTCGTCACGCCTCGACAAAGGCATCGGGGGCAGGCAGTCAGTGATCATCGGAAAGGTTGACGAAAGATGAAGCCGAAAGCCGGCACCCTCGACGCGACGAGCATGGTCCCCGTGATCGCGGTGCTGATCGCGATCTATGCGATCAGCCAGTTCCTGCGCAATTCGATCGGCGTCATCGCGCCCGACCTCTCCGCCGAACTCGCCATGGATGCGAGTACGCTCGGCCTGCTCTCCAGCGCCTACTTCCTGACCTTCGCCGCAGCCCAGATTCCCGTCGGCATCGCCATCGATCGCTACGGCGCGCGCGCGACGCTCATCGTCTGCGGGGTGATCACGGCGATCGGCACCACGATGTTCGCGCTCGCGCCGACGCCGGGCGTGCTGATCGCGGCGCGATTCCTGATCGGAATCGGCTGCTCCAGCTTCTTCATGGCGCCGCTGGCGCTCTATGCAAGGCGCTTTCCGCCGGAGCGCTTTGCCGCCCTCACCAGCCTCCAGCTCGGCGTGGGCAGCGTCGGGACGCTGATCGCCACGGCTCCGCTCGCCGCCTCCGCCGCCGCGATCGGCTGGCGCGGCTCGTTCCTCGCGGTCGCCGCCGTCACCGTCCTCGTCACCGTAACCGTGATGGCGCTCGTGCCGAAACGCCAGCCCGTCGAGAGCGCGCGCGAGAGCTGGGGTGACACGTTCCGGGGCGTCGCCGCAGCCATGCGCGCCCGGTCTTTCTGGGCGGTGTTCTTCATGCAGGCGACGACCTATTCCGCCTTCGCCGGCATCGTCGGCCTCTGGGCCGGGCCCTGGCTCGCCGATGTCTACGGCGCGGATCTGCAGACGCGCGGGAACATGCTGCTGCTCGCGGCTGCCGCGCAGATCGGGGGGATCTTCGCCTGGGGCTGGGCCGACCGGCTGTTTCGAAGCTACAAGCGTTCGGCGCTGATCGGTGCGGTCGCGACCTGCGGGTTGCTGGGCTACGCCGCGCTCGTGCCGATGAGCCTCCAGGCGGCCGGTATCTGGCTCGTGCTGTTTGGCGTGGCCGTGGCCTATACGCCGCTCATCACGGCGCACGGCAAGTCGCTGTTTCCCGTACATCTGACCGGGCGAGGCATCACCTTGCTGAATGTCGGCTCCATGGGGGGCGTCTTCGTGTCGCAGAGCGTCACCGGGTTGCTCGTCTCCTGGTTTCCGGCGCAGGCCGGAATCTACCCCGTCGAGGCCTATCGTGCGGTCTTTGCGACCATGGGCCTTGCGCTCGCGCTCGCGATTGCCCTTTATCTGCGCGCCTCCGACCCGCATCCCTCGCGCCATGCGTCCCAAGCATAGCCGCTACGCGCATCCGCGGCCCGTTCGTCCTTGCAATGGTGCAGTGCGGTGTGTATTTTGTGCAGTGCGGTAGACGCCATTCT
>Ga0208490_100767_pt1 | contig 16166 bp, 15 predicted proteins | sample SubbioAug_CSWold_FD_184818 | JGI IMG/M metagenome (GOLD analysis project Ga0208490, IMG submission 184818) | Serpentinite rock and fluid subsurface biosphere microbial communities from McLaughlin Reserve, California, USA - CR11Aug_CSWold (SPAdes) | ecosystem: Environmental > Terrestrial > Deep...
TGGCGGCGCTGGCTGATCGTCACCCCGCCGAAGCCGTGCAGGACGATCGACGACGGCTCGCCGAAGACCTTGAGCGCCACGCCGTGGCCGAGCTCGTGCACGAGGATCGACACGAAGGACGTGGCCATCCAGATGACGACGACGTCGACCCCGTTGTCGATGTAGCGCAGCCCGAACAGCCCGGCGATGACGAAGAAGACCGGCTGCACGTGCACCGGGATGCCGAACATGCGGAAGTGCGCCTTGGCCGACATCGGTGGAGAGCCTACGGGGCCGACCGGCTGCTGCTCACCGCTGGCGCAGGACCACCGCCGCCACGGGCCCATCCAAGCTGGAGGCGCGGCGGTCGAAGCGGTAGCCGAGCGGGTGGTCGAAGCCGGTCAGGGCCTCGGGTCCGTCGGGCTGGTCGGTGAGGATCCACCGCACGAGCGACCCCTTGAGGAGCTTGTTCCAGTGGCTCACCGTCCGTCCGTCCCGATCCACGAAGCGCACCGTCACCCGCCGGGAGGGCGCAGCCGCCGCCCAGTCGAGGGCCGCGGCGTGCTCGTTGGGGAGGAGGTCCCACACCACCGCTCCCTTCGCCCTCGCCGCCACCACCGGGGCGAGGTGCGGGCGCCACCAGGTGGAGAGGCGCCCCAGCCCGTCGAGCCGCGCCGACATCTTCAGCTTGTAGTGCGGGATCGGGTCCCTCGGGGCGACGAGCCCCCAAAGGCCCGACACGATCCGCACCCGCGACGCGCCCCGCCGCCGGGCGGCGGCCGGCAGGTCGCCCCACGCCAGCTCCTTGTACAGGACGCCGGTGTAGCGCTCGATGGCCGGCCGGGTGGGCCCACGCGGATCCACCGCCGCGGCCTCGGCGGCCGCCCCGAGGACCTGCTGGCGGGCGTCGTCGAGCGAGCCGTCGGCCATCTGCCCCGGGCCCCAAGGGTCGCCGTCGCCGCCGCCGGCCTTGCCCTCGGACGGCGGGAGCAGCACGAGGGGTTGGGGGCGAGCCACCCGGGGTTCCTAGCATCTGGCCGATGGCCGGCTTCACCATGCCCGAGACGCTGCCCGAGGGGGAGGAGAAGGTGGCCGCGGTGCGGGGGATGTTCGACGCGATCGCTCCCCGGTACGACCTGGTGAACCGGGTGATGACCTTCCGGATGGACGTCGGCTGGCGGCGCAAGACGGTCCGGGCTCTCGGCCTCCCCCCGGGGGCCACGGTCGTCGACCTGGCCTGCGGCACCGGTGACCTGTGCCGCGAGCTCAGCACGCAGGGGCTGCGCCCGGTCGGGGCGGACCTGTCCTTCGGGATGCTGGCCGCCGCCCGCACCGACGCCCCCCTGCTGCAGGGCGACGCCCTGCGCCTGCCCTTCCCCGACGGTTCCGTGGACGGCGTCACCTGCGGGTTCGCGCTCCGGAACTTCGCCAGCCTGCCGCCGTTCTTCGCCGAGCTCGGGCGGATCGTGCGACCGGGCGGCCGGATCGCGCTGCTGGAGGTGGCCGAGCCGCCGAACCCGATCCTGCGCGCCGGCCACGGCGTGTACTTCGGCAAGGTCGTGCCGCTGGTGGGCGGGCTCCTGTCCGACCCCGCCGCGTACCGGTACCTGCCTCGCTCGGTCGCGTACCTGCCCGATCCCGACGTCATGCTGGGCGATCTCGCCGGCGCTGGCTTCGTGGACGTCGACCGCCAGCTCCTGTCGGTCGGCATCGCGCAGCTCATCACCGCCACCCGCCGCTCGGCCGGCACCGCTCCCGCGGCACCGACGGCGTGACCGCCTCCGGGTCCGGTGGGCCGCCCTCGGCCACAGCGCTGGTCGAGGCGGCGAGCCGGCTCGTGGCCCGCACCCGTCGCGTCGACCACGACCTCGACCTGCTGGCGCTGGCCGGCGGCGACGGCGTGCTGTTCGAGCGCACCCGCACCGGGCTGGCCGGGCGGGGCGAGGCGCTGCGCATCCCCGTGGCGGCTGTCGACGAGGTCCTCGCCGCCGTCACGGCCGATGACGACGTGCACACCCCCGGCAGCGGGGCGGTGGCCTTCGGGGCGCTGCCCTTCCAGCCCTCCCCCCAGGCGGAGCTCGTCGTCCCGCGGCTGGTGTGGGGCCGAGCGGAGGACGGCACCCGCTGGGTGACCCAGATCGACCGCCCGGAGGCCCTCTCGTCGACACCGCTCGAGCTCGTCGCCGACGCCGCCGTGGCCTCGGCCGACCCCGGGGCGGCGCCCGGGCAGATCCGGGTGGCCCCGGTGCGGGCTGCCAGGTGGTGGTGCGAGCTGGTGGCCGAGGCCACCGCGGCCATGCGGGAGGCCGGCGAAGGGGGCCTGCGCAAGGTCGTCCTCGCCCGAGAGGTCGTGGTCGAAGCCGACCGCCCGTTCGACCGGGCCGCCATCCTGGCCCGGCTGCGGGGGAGCTACCCGGGCTGCTTCCTCTTCCACGTGGACGGCTTCCTGGGGGCCAGCCCCGAGCTGCTGGTGGGCCGGGCCGGCGACGTCGTCCGGGCCCAGCCGATGGCCGGCACCGCGCCGCGGGGCGGTGAGCCGGCCGCCGACGCCCGCCTCGCCGCCGGGCTCCTGGCGTCACCCACGTACCGGCACGAGCACCAGATCACGATCGACATGGTCCACGACACGCTGCTGCCGTGGTGCTCCTACCTCGACTACGAAGCCGAGCCGTCGGTGGTGGGCGTGGCCAACGTGCAGCACCTCGCCACGCTGGTGGAGGGCCGGCTGTCGCAGCCGGCTCCATCGGTGCTGGAGCTGGTGGGCGCTCTCCATCCCACCCCGGCCGTGAACGGCTGGCCGCGGGACCTGGCCACCGAGTGGATCCTCGAGCACGAGGGCTTCGACCGTGGTAGCTACGCCGGTGCGGTGGGCTGGGTCGACGCCGCGGGCAACGGCACCTGGGCGGTCAGCATCCGCTGCGCCGACGTGGACGGCCCCCGGGCCCGGGTGTGCGCCGGCAACGGGATCGTCGCCGACTCCGAACCCGCGACCGAGCTGGCCGAGACCCAGGCCAAGCTCCAAGCGCTGCTCGGGGCGCTGATCCGGGTCTGAGCGGCGGGTCAGCGGACGCGGACGAGGCGCAGGACGTCGGTGGTGGGATCCGACTCGTGCGGGGCGCCCACCAGCACGCCGACGAGGTCGCCTGCCTTGATGAGCTCGAGGCGGGCCGCCTGCTCGACGGCGTGCCACACGATCTCCTCGGTGGCGCCGTGGACGTCCATGAGGAGCGGCTTGATGCCCCACGCCATCGTGAGCCGGCGGGCGGTCTCGACCGACGGGGTCATGGCCAGGATCGGACAGGTGGGACGGAACCGGCTGATCATCCGCGCCGTCCGACCGGAGTCCGTGCAGGCGATGATGGCCGCCAGGTCGGCATCGACCGACGCCCTCCAGGCGGCCGCGGTGATCGCCGAGGTGATCCGCACCGTCATCGGGGCGTGCTGGAGGCCGACGATCTGCTCGCGGCCCATCCGGGCACCCCACTCCTCGTAGTTGAACTCCCGCTCGGCCCGGAGCGTGATGCGGCTCATCGCCTCCACCGCCGCCACGGGGTTCACGCCGATGGCGGTCTCAGCTGAGAGCATCACAGCGCTGGTGCCGTCGAACACGGCGTTGGCGACGTCGGTGACCTCGGCCCGGGTGGGTGTCGGCGCGTTGATCATCGACTCGAGCATCTGGGTCGCCGTGATGACCGGCTTGCCGTAGGCCACGCCGGCGCGGATGATCCGCTTCTGGATGTGCGGGACGTCCTCGAGCGGGAGGCGCACCCCGAGGTCCCCTCGGGCCACCATCACGCCGTCGGACACGTGGACGATGTCCTCCATGTCCTCCACCGCCTGAGCCGTCTCGATCTTGGCGATGATCATCGGACCGTCCCCACCGACGGCCAGGCGCACGGCGGCAACGTCGTCGGCCGACTGCACGAACGACACCGCCACCGCGTCGACCCCGCAGGCGGCCACCTGGTCGAGCATCTCGAGGTCGGCGTCGGTGGGCGATCGCAGGGGCACGCGGTCGGCCGGGAGCGCCACGCCGGGGCGGCCCCGCACCACGCCGCCGCTCAGCACGCGCGCCATCACCCCGTCGGACACCCGCTCCTCGACGACGAGGGTCACGCCGCCGTCGCCGAGGGCCACCCGATCGCCGCCCACCAGCAGGTCGACCGCGCCGGTCAGGTCCACGGCCACGTGGAAGGCGGAGGACCGATCGCCCGGCTCGGCCTCGGCCAGGCGGAGCACCGAGCCGACCTCGAGGCGGGTGCCGTCGTCGCCGAAGGGTGCCGTTCGGACCTTCGGCCCGGGGAGGTCGACGAGGACCCCGACCGGCCGGCCGATCTCCTCCCCGATCTTCCGGATGCTGCCGATCCGCTCGATGCTCGTCTCGATCGGACCGTGCGCCAGCCCGAGCCGGGCCACGTCCATGCCCGCCTCCAGCATCTGGCGGAGCACCTCGGGCGACCCTGACGCGGGTCCGATGGTGGCGACGATCTTGGTCCGACGGGGCATGACCTCAACTTACGCCGGTGACCCCGGGCCTCCGCGCAGGGGTTCGATGGCCGAGACGACTCCCGACGGCCCTCGACTCGGCCGCCTGCTGGTGGTCGGGGTCGGCCGTCGTCGCTCAGTCGAGCACGGAGGTGACCGCCGCCGCGACGGCCTCGTTGAGACGGGCGTGCAGCCGCCGGTTGGCGGAGCGCTCGGTGCGGACGACCAGCACGTGCACGCCGCCGGCGGCCAGCGCGTCATCGACGCAGGCGGCCAGGTCCCCGTCCACCACCGACGCCGCGGCACCGAAGGACCGGGCGACGGCGGCGAGGTCTAGGCCGTGGGGGGTGCCGAAGAGCTGCTCGAAGGTCGGCTCGGGCAGCGCCTGGCCTTGGGGGAGGAAGGAGAAGATGCCGCCGCCGTCGTTGTCGACGACCACCGCCACGAGGTCGACGCCCCGGGCAGCGGCACCGATGAGGCCGTTGGTGTCGTGCAGGAACGCGACGTCGCCGATCAGCAGCCCGGTCGGGGTCCCGGAGGCGGCGGCCACGCCGACGGCGGTGGACACGACGCCGTCGATGCCGTTGGCGCCCCGGTTGGCCAGCACCTCCACGTCGTGCCCGCCGGCGACGTACCACTCGAGGTCCCGCACCGGCATCGACGAGGACACGACGAGCCGGGCGCCTGCGGGCAGCGCCCCGACGAGCGCCGCCGCGGCAGCCGGCTCGGTCGGCCCCGAGCCGTCGACCACGTCAGCGATGGCCACCCGCGCCGCATCCGACGCGGCCTCCCAGCGTCGGCGCCACGCGCCGCCGTCCACGGGCTCGATGCCGTCGAGCCGAGCGGCCCAGGCGGCGAGCAGCCCGTCGACGTCGTCTCCGAAGACGACCGCCGCGGTGCCGTGGGGATCGACCCAGCGGCCCGGTCCGGCCGCCACCAGGTGGGTGGCTCCGGCGGCCGCCGCCCACTCCCCCACCACCCGCGACGCCAGCGGCAGGCCGAGGTGGAGGACCACCTCGGGTCTGAGCGCCTCAGCGGCGGCTTGGTCCCGAAGGAGGGCATCCGCGCCGACGACCGTCGCGCCGGGCAGGCGCCACACGGGAGCCTGCGGCGCGGCCACGACGGGCCATCCGAGGGCGCTCGCCAGCGCCGCCACCGCCTCGCCGTCGCCCGACCCGGCACCGGCCAGCACGACGCCGCGACGACCCTGCAGGTCCTGGCTCGGGTCGATGACCGGGTCCGCCGGCGCGCCGGACGGGCTGCGCCACGCCCACGGGCCCCCGCTGCCCTCCCGGGCCAGGGGGAGCTCGCCGACGGTGCCGAGGAGCGGCTCGCGGAAGGCCAGGTTCAGGTGGACCGGCCCGGGCCGGGGGCCGGTGGCCTCGGCGTAGGCCCGGGCGGCGAGCGGGCGCCACCGCGGTCCGCTGGCCGCGTCGGCCACCCCGGGGGCGTGGGCCCAGCGAGCGGACCGGCCGAACAGGTGGACCTGGTCGATCGCCTGTGGGGCGCCCACGTCGAACAGCTCGGGCGGGCGGTCCGCCGTGCAGAGGAGGAGCGGCACCCCGGCCAGGTCGGCCTCGACCACCGCGGGGTGCAGCTCCACCGCCGCCGTCCCGCTGGTGGTGAGCACCACCGTCGGCTCGCCGGTGACGAGGGAGCACCCCAGGGCGAGGAAGGCGGCGCTGCGCTCGTCGTGGTGGACCTGGACCCGGATCCGCCCGTCGGACACGAGGGCCAACGCCATCGGCGTGGACCGGGAGCCGGGGGCGATCACCGCGTCGACCACTCCGGCGCGGGCCCACTCGTCGACGAGCGTGGCGCAGAAGGTGGCCTGGACGTCCTCGGGGCGGGCGGCGCTCATGGTCCCGACATCCGACCACATCTCCACCGGGCCGCGTGGCATCGGCGAGCTGGCGGTGCGGCCCGGTCTGCGAGGATCGAGCGATGGCACTGCACTCGGAGCGGGCGGGCACGGGACCGCGCGTCGTGCTGGTCCACGGGTTCACCCAGACCAACCGGTGCTGGGGCCCGATCGCCGCTGAGCTCGAAGCGGACCACGAGGTGGTGCGGGTCGACGCGCCGGGGCACGGAGCCTCCGCCGACGTCGAAGCCGGCCTGCGTGACGGCGCCGGGCTCATCGGTGACTCCGGCGGTCTGGCCACCTACGTCGGGTACTCGATGGGGGCCCGGTTCTGCCTCCACCTGGCGCTGGCCCAGCCGTCACGGGTGCGGGCGCTCGTGCTGATCGGCGGCACCGCCGGCATCGAGTCCCGGGCCGAGCGGGCCGCCCGCCGCGAGCAGGACCTGCGCACCGCCCAGCGCATCGCCGCCCAGGGGCTGGAGGCGTTCCTCGACGGCTGGCTCGACCAGCCGCTCTTCGCCACCCTCCCGCCCGAGGCGGCGTGCCGCGAGGAGCGGCTGGCCAACACCGTGCGGGGACTGCAGTCGAGCCTCGTGCGGGCCGGCACGGGCAGCCAGGAGCCCCTGTGGGACCAGCTGCCCGGCCTGTCGATGCCGGTGCTGGTGGTGGCCGGCGAGCGCGACGCCAAGTTCGCTGCGATCGGCGAGCGGATGGCCGCCGCCATCGGCGCGAACGCCACCCTCGCCCTCGTCCCCGACGCCGGCCACACCGCCCACCTCGAGCAGCCCGCTGCCTTCCTGTCCATCCTCCGCCCCTGGCTGGCCACCCACGACCTCTGAGGCTTCGGGGCACCTCGCGCTCGATCCGGCCCGCTCCCGACCCAACCATGCGTTCGGGGCACCACGGGCCCGAGCCGGCTCCCTCCTGCCCCCGACCTCACCGGGGGAGGGGTCGTGCAGGTCAGCCGCCGAGGGCGATCCCTCCGGCGAGGAGAGCGCCGGTCACGAGCTGGACGCGGCCGGTGGCGCCGAGGACCGGGATGAGCGCACCGCCCGAGGCACCCTCGAGCACGCGCAGCACCGGGGTGCGGGCCAGCACGACGCCGACGAGGGCGGCAGCGGCCGCCGGCCGTCCGAAGGCGCCGGCCACGATCGGGACGGCGACGAACGTGGCGACGAGCAGCCCGGTGTACAGGAACCGGGTGCGCCGGTCGCCGAGGCGGACGGCCAGCGTGCGCTTGCCGGCGCCGGTGTCGCCCGGGATGTCTCGGAGGTTGTTGATGACGAGCAGCGCGGTGGCCAGCAGGCCCACGGGCACGGCGGCCACGACCGACAGCGCGGTGATCGACTCGGCGTGGACGTAGGTCGACCCGACCGTCGCGACGAGGCCGAAGAAGACGAACACGAACAGCTCGCCGAGCCCGTAGTAGCCGTACGGGTGCGAGCCGCCCGTGTAGAACCAGCCCGCCGCCAGCGCCGCCGCTCCCACCGCGATCAGCTCCGGTCCCACGGCGACGGCCAGGGCCAGGCCGGCCAGCCCGGCCACGAGGAACGACAGCAGCGCCGCCTTCTTCACCGCCCCGGGCCGCTTGATCTCCCAGCCGACCAGCCGCACCGGACCGACGCGGACGCCGGGGGCGTCGGTGCCGCGCACGCCGTCGCTGTAGTCGTTGGCGTAGTTGGTGCCGACCTGCAGCATGAGGGCGACGACCCCGGCCGCGACGGCCCGCCAGGCGATCACCTCGTCAGCGACGCCGACTGCGCAGGCGGTGCCGACCAGCACCGGCACGACAGCCGCCGGCAGCGTGCGAGGCCGGGCCCCGGCCACCCAGGCGCGCCACCCGCTCGGCACAGCAGCGGCAGCGGGCAGCGGGGACGCGGCGTCAGGCATCGAGCAGCGAGTCTGCCCCATCCCCGACCCTGTGCTGCTCATCGACAACCAGCGTCGACCACGCGCACAGGCTCGGGTGGGGGGGCACCCGGTGCCGAGCCTGTGCTCGTTTCCTACAGCCAACGCCGACCACGCGCACAGGCTCGGGTGGGGGCACGGCGCGGACGTAGGGTCCGGGGCGTGAACCGGCTGGTCGTGCTCGACGCCCATGGCACCGACGACTTCGTCGCCGGCCTGCGTCGGGCCTGGGACGACGGCGACGCCGTGCTGCCGCTCGACCCTCGGCTGCCGGGCCCGGCTCGGGAGGCGGTCCTGGCTGCGGCCCGCGTCGCCGAGCCCATCGAGGCGGGCGACGCCCTCGTCATGGTCACCAGCGGCACCACCGGCGAACCGAAGGCCGTGGTGCTGACGCACGAGGGGGTGGCGGCGTCGGCCCGGGCCACCAGCGCCGCCCTCGACGTCGACCCGACCCGGGACCGGTGGCTGGCCTGCCTTCCTCTCTCCCACGTCGGCGGCCTGTCCGTCGTGACGAGATCGCTCCTGACCGAGACGCCCTTCACCCTCCACGACGGGTTCGACGCCGACCGGGTCGAGGCGACGACCGCCGAGGGCTGCACGCTGACCTCGCTCGTCCCCGCCGCACTGACCCGGATCGACCCGAGCCGGTGGCGCCGAATCCTCCTCGGCGGCCAGGCGCCGCCGGCCGACCGCCCCGCCAACGTGGTCGCCACGTACGGGATGACCGAGAGCGGCAGCGGCGTCGTCTACGACGGACGGCCCCTCCACGGGGTCGAGGTGCGGGTGGCGGACGACGGGGAGATCCACCTGCGCGGCCCGATGCTGCTCCGCACCTACCGGGACGGCACCGACCCCAAGGACGCAAACGGCTGGTTCCCCACCGGCGACCTCGGCGAGGTGCTCCCCGACGGCCGGCTGCACGTCCACGGCCGGCGAGGCGACCTCATCATCACCGGCGGCGAGAACGTGTGGCCCACCGTCGTCGAGCGCGCCCTGGCCAGCCACCCTGCCGTCGCCGAGGTCGCCGTGGTGGGCCGCGCCGACCCGGAGTGGGGCCAGCGGGTGGTGGCGGTCGTCGTCCCCGCCGACCCGGCGGCGCCACCCACCCTGGCCGAGCTCCGGGACCACGCCAGGGCCACGCTGCCCGCCTACGCCGCCCCCACCGTGCTCGAGCTGGCCGACGCGCTCCCCCGCACGCCCGGCGGCAAGATCCGCCACCGCGCCCTGCGGCCCTAGCTCCGGCGACCTCGGGCTGCGGCAGCGCAGCTCAGTGCGGGACGACCAGGATCCGCTCGGCGCTGCGGATCGACAGGCTGGGGAGGGGTTCGACGATCACGCCGTCTCCGCGCACGCTGACCAGGACTCCCCCGGCCCGGCCCCGGTCGAGGGCGACGAAGCCCGATCCGTCCGGCAGCCAGCCGGCCTCGCTCGCTGCCACCCCGGACCCTGCAGCCTCCCAGCGGACCTCGCCGCCGAGCGCCACCACGCTGAGCGTCGCATCGGAGTGGTCGCTGGCGGTCACGAGCACGGCCAGGTCCCCGGTCGGCGAGGGCTCGGTCCACCACAGGGAACCGTCGCCCGCCGTCGGGCCGAAGCTCCGCGGGCGCTCCTCGCCCAGCAGGTCGAAGCGCTCGAGCCCGCACCGGCCGAGGTCGTCGCAGGTCTCGGCCACCAGCCACCGCCCGCCGCGAGAGCGCGCGTCTCCGGTGCCGATGGCCCGGGTGCCCGCCCCGTCGGTGAGGTAGATCCGCCCGCCGCGCTGGTGGACGAGGCCCTCCGACGTGCCGTGGGAGACCCAGCCGCGAGGATCGAGCGGCCCACGCAGGACCCGGCCGGTGAGATCGACGAGGCGGGCCGGGCCCGCCTCCTGGCCGGACTCCTCCACCAGCCACACCGCGTCCGGGCGCTCGGTGGGCACCACCTGGGCGGAGCCGGCCTGCAGCTCGACCGGCTCACCCGTGAGCGGCACGTACCGGACCGAGCTCCCGGTCGACACCACGAGTCCCCCGCGCACCGGCACCACGGCGTAGGCGTCACGAGTGCCGAGGTCGACCTCCCCCATCGCGCCGGTGTCGAGGTCCACCCAGTTCCACCCCCCGCCCGGTCCGGCGCCGACGAAGACGACGGTGGCGCCGACGGGGTGGCCGAGCACGGGCCCGGGCGGAAGCGTGGAGGTGGTGGTCGAGGTGGTCGTGCTGCGGGGTCGGGTGGTGGTCGTGCGGCCCTCGTCGGGATCCTCGCGCTCGGCGGCCTTGCCGGTGCGGCCGCCCTGCGGCGCGTCGCCGCCGTCGAGGGTCAGCACCGCGGCCACGGCCACGCCCAGGAGGGCGACGACGGCGAGGCTCCGCCAAGGGCGACGGCCGGGCGCCACCCGGACGCGCGTCTCCGCTTCGGCGCTCCGCTCGGGCACGCCCCAGAGCTCGATCGGTGGTCGGTCGTCGCGATCCCGCCGACCCACCGGCGCCTCTCAGCCGCCCGGGCGACGGCGGGCGGCGGGGCCGAGCAGCGCGCCGCCGTCCACCACGAGCGTGTGACCGGTGACCCAGGAGGACAGGTCGCTGGCCAGGAACAGGGCGGCGTTCGCGATGTCCACCGGCTCGCCGAGCCGGCCCAGCGGCATCGACTGGGCGATCAGCTCCTCGGCCGGCTCCCACAGCGCCCGGGCCATGTCCGTCTTCACCAAGCCGGGGGCGATGGCGTTGACCCGCACGTCGGGCGAGAGCTCGGCGGCCAGCGTCTTGGTGAGGTGGATGAGCGCTGCCTTTGTGGTGTTGTAGATCCCGATGCTGGGCTCGACGCTCAGCCCGCCCACGGAGGCGATGTTGACGACGTTGCCACCCCGGTCCTGCATGGAGCGCCGCCACGCCTCCTGGGTCCAGACGAGGGCCCCGCGGAGGTTGACCTCCCAGGTCTTGTCGTAGCGAGGGAGGTCGATCTCGATCGAGGGGCCCTGGTAGGGGTTGGTGGCGGCGTTGTTGACGAGGACGTCGACGGCGCCGAAGCGCTCGACGCAGTGGGCCACGCAGGCGGCGGCCGCGTCGGGATCACCGGCGTGGGCGGCGAACACGCCGACGTCGCCCCCGATGTCGGCAGCTGCCGCCTCCAAGGCGTCCTGCTTGCGCGAGGACAGCAGCACCGAGGCACCGGCGTCCGCGTAGGCCTTGGCGATCGCCTTGCCGATGCCCTTCGACGCTCCCGTGACCAGGGCGACCTTCCCCTTCAGCGAGATCTCCATCGCGGCGACGGTAGCCCGCATCGACCTGCGATCGGAGGCCGGCGCGCCGCCATCGCACCGGCCTCGCAGCCTCTGCAGGACGCTGTCCTCTGGCGCTCAGCTGTGCAGGTGCACCGGTTGGTGCTCGAACTCCTCGATCTCGTCCTCTGCGTCGCCGAAGAGCTGTTCGGCCAGGCGCCGCAGGGCGCGAGCGGCGGCGACCTCCTCGCCGATCCGGGGGACGTCCGGGTCACCGGGGCTGCGGCGGGCCTGCCCCCAGCCGTGGTAGTGCCGGCCGGCCACGTCGAGCAGGGCATCGGCCCGAGTGGTGCGGTCGTCCTCGGTGAAGACGATGGTCAGCGGCCAGGTGTGCTCGGGTGCGTTGCTCATGGCGGACCTCCGCTCAGCAAGGGAACGTGCCCTCCTCCTCAGTGTCAAGGTCGGGGCCGCCGCCGACAAGGGGCAAAGGTCCCGCATCTGGCCGGGCACCCGCGTCGCTAGGGCCGATCGCGAAGCCGCTCCACGAGGCGCGCCTGGTACATGTCCCGATCGGCGGCATCGATCAGATCTCCCAGCGCCGCCGTCTCCCCGGGCAGGCGCTGGACCCGCCCGACGCTGAACGCAGTCCCGCTGGGAGCGTCGGCGTCGGCCGCCACCGAGGTCGCGATCCGATCGATGACCGCGTCGACGTCGGTGGCCGCAGTGTCGACGAGCAGGACGACGAACTCGTCGCCTCCCCAGCGCCCCGCCACGTCGGCATCACGGGTCGCCTCACTGATCCCGCCCGCGAGGGAACGGATGGCTGCGTCGCCGGCGCGGTGTCCCTGCTCGTCGTTCAGGGCCTTCAGTCCGGCCAGGTCGAAGAGAAGACCTGGATCGGGACGCCCTCTCGATCGGCGCGGGCCAGCGCTTGGTGCGACGAGGCGATGAACCCCCGCCGGTTCCAGAGGCCGGTCAACGGATCACGATCTGCCGCCTGCTCCAGCTCGGCGAAGTGCGCGAGCAGCCGCTTCCGAGCGTCGACCTGCTCGCTGATGTCCCGGAAGATCACGACGGCCCGGGCCGATACGTCGACGGTGCTGAAGATGGTGGAGGCGACGTCGGCGACGAAGCGGGAGCCGTCGAACCGACGCATGGTGAGCTCGGCCCGGGCGCGCCCGGTCGTCGCCCGTTCGGTCAGGGCTCGTTCGAGGTTCGGGTCGTCGGCCGCCACCACACCCTCTCGACCGGCGTCGACGATCTGGCGCTCGCTGGCCCGGAGGAGCTCGCAGGCGGCGGAGTTGGCGGCGAGGATGTGCCCGTCGGGCGTGCTGATGAGCACGCCGTCGAGGTTGTGGCGGTACAGCGCCTCGAAGTCCGAGGCGCCCACGACCCTGGGGCTGGCGAAGGCCTCACCGAGCGCGAGGGCGGCTCGCTCGCCGAGCGCCTCCAGGAGCCGGACGTCCTCGGGTGTGTAGGGATCGGCGACATGCGTGCGCACGGCGCCGAGGGTGCCGACGAGCTCCCCCCGAGCGATCAGCGGCACGACCATCAGCACTCGCATGGGATGGTCCCGCACGAAGGGCAGGTACTGGGGCGGTGTGGTCTCCTCGACGAGGGCGGCGGGGAGGTCGTTCAGGACGACGGACCGCCGATCCGCCGCCACCGACCCGGCAACCCCCTCCCCGATCGCGACGTCGGCGGCCGAGAGCACCGCCCGCATCGCCGCGCTCACCGTGGGGTCGCGGTGCTCCACGGCGATCGCGTGCAGCGCCGACCCGGCGGCGGTCACACGGGTGACGACGCACCCGTCCCCCAGCTCGTCGATGACCCCCTCGACGATCACCCCCACCAGAGCGTCGACGTCGTTGTGGCACCGCACGAGACGGTCCCAGAACTGGTTCAACCCGCGCCAGACCACCCCCTCGTCCCGGACCATCGCCTGTGCACCGGTCGCCCGCGGGGCCTCCTCCACGACCTCATGGAACGGCATCGCCGGCGGTCCCGGGCAGAGGCGAAGGTCGGTTCCCGGCACGCTCAGTGGCACAACCGCTCGCCGAGGGGAACCCTGCCCGTCGTCGGTACGGTGGACCGATGCCCCCCACCAACCGCCTCGCGGCAGAGACCAGCCCCTACCTGCGGCAGCACGCCGACAACCCGGTCGACTGGTACCCGTGGGGCGAGGAGGCGTTCGCCGCCGCCAAGGAGCGGGACGTGCCGATCCTGCTGTCGGTCGGGTACTCGGCCTGCCACTGGTGCCACGTCATGGCCCACGAGTCCTTCGAGGACCCGGCGGTGGCCGAGGTCATGAACCGGATGTTCGTGAACGTGAAGGTCGACCGGGAGGAGCGGCCCGACGTCGACGACATCTACATGGAGGCCACCCAGGCCATGACCGGCAGCGGCGGCTGGCCGATGACCGTCGTCTGCCTGCCGGACGGGCGCCCGTTCTTCGCCGGGACCTACTTCCCCAAGGAGCCACGAGGCGGGATGCTCGGCTTCGTCCAGCTCTGCGAGAGGATCGAGGAGCTCTGGCAGACCCGGCGTGACGAGCTCGAGCAGCAGGCCGGCCAGCTCACCGGCGCACTGGGGCGGACGGCGCTGGTGGAGGCGACGTCGGACCTGCCGTCCCTGGCCGACCTCGACGAGGCGGTGGCGGCCATCCTGTCGACGTCGGACCTGGTGCGGGGCGGGCTCGGCGGCGCACCGAAGTTCCCCCAGCCGATGGCCCAGGAGGTGCTGGCCGCTGCCGCAGCACGGGGGCACGACGACGCCCGGGCCGCGCTGGTCCGCACGCTCGACAACATGGCCGCCGGCGGCATCTACGACCACCTCGGCGGCGGGTTCGCCCGCTACGCGGTCGACTCGCGCTGGCTGGTCCCCCACTTCGAGAAGATGCTCTACGACAACGCCCTGCTCATCCGGCTCTACCTGCACGGCTGGCAGGTCACCGGCGAGCATCGCTTCCGCCAGGTGCTGGCCGAGACGATCGGCTACGTGCTGCGGGACCTGCGCCTCCCGGCGGGAGGCGTTGCGTCGGCCGAGGACGCCGACAGCGAGGGCGAGGAGGGGAAGTTCTACGTCTGGACGGACGACGAGGTCCGCTCCATCCTCGGCGACGGCGCCGACGCCGCCCTCGAGTGGTACGGCTTCGAGCCCGGCGGCAACTTCGAGCACGGCACGACGATCCCGAACCGCCTGCACGCCATCGGCTCGCTGGACCGGCCGGCCGAGGTCGAAGCCGCCCGGTCCGCCCTCTTCGAGGCCCGATCGCAGCGGGTGCGACCCGGCCTCGACGACAAGGTGCTCACCGAGTGGAACGCGTACCTCGTGTCGGCGCTGGCTGAGGCTGGCGCCGCAGCAGGCGAGCCGGCGTGGGTGGCCGCGGCGGTCGAGATCGCCGAGTTCCTGCTGGCCAACCTGCGTCGGGAGGACGGCCGCTGGCTGCGGGCCTGGCAGGCCGACGCGGGCGCCAAGCACCTCGCCTACGCCACCGACCACGGGGCGCTCGTCGATGCCTTCACCCGCCTCGCCGAGGCCACCGGCGAGGCCCGCTGGATCGCCTCTGCCCGGGAGGCGGCCGACGCGCTGCTCGACCTGTTCTGGGACGACGAGCGCGGCGGCGTCTTCACCTCCGGCCACGACGCCGAGGCGCTCATCGCCCGTCCCAAGGACCTGATGGACAACGCCACGCCCGGTGCCAACGGCCTGGCTGCGGTCGGGCTCCTCCGCCTCGCCGCGCTCACCGACGAGCCCCGATACCGGGAGGCCGGTGAGTCGGTCGTCCGGCTCTTGGCGCCGATGGCCGTCCAGCACCCCACGGCGTTCGGCCACGCGCTCTCTGCCGTCGACCTGCTCGTGCGGGGTACGACCGAGGTGGTGGTGGCCGGGGACCGCGTGGACCTCGTCGCCGTCGCCCAGCAGCGCTTCGCCCCGAACCAGGTCCTCGCCTGGGGCGAGCGCTACGACAGCCCTCTCTGGGAGGGCCGCGAGGACGGCAAGGCCTACGTCTGCCAGCACTACGCCTGCCGCCTCCCCGCCGAGACGGTCGAAGCCCTTGAGGCCCAGCTCACGTAGACGAGATCTGTGAACGATTACGTGCGGATAGCGCCGAAGAGCGTTCACAGACGTTGTCAACTGTGCGGGGGCTGAGCGCGTCTAGGGGGTGTGACGACGATGGCGGGGACACGACCAGCGACCGGGCTCGACCTCGACGGGCTGTTCCGGGCCCACGCCACCCCGCTGCTGCGCCTGGCCGTCGTCCTCACGGGTGACCAGCGGCTGGCCGAGGACCTCGTGCAGGACGCCTTCGTCCGCCTCCACCGCTCCGGGGCCCGTCCCGCCGCCGGGACGGAGCTGGCCTACCTGCGCCGCACCGTCGTCAACCTCGCCCACGGCCACCACCGGCGGCTGCGCATCGCCCGCAGCCACCCGCCCGGCCCGCCCCGGGTGGCGCCGGCGGCCGAAGTCGACGCCGTCCGCCACGACGGCCAGCGCCGGGTGGCCGAGGCGGTGCGGGCCCTCCCCCGCCGCCAGCGCGACTGCGTGGTCCTCCACTACTTCGCCGACCTGACTGACGCCGAGATCGCCGACGCCCTCGGCATCAGCGCCGGCTCGGTCAAGACCCACCTCCACCGGGCCAGAGCCGCCCTCGCCCACGTCCTGGAGCCGCTGCGATGACCGACGACCCCCGCACCCCCGACGACGACCTCCTCCGGGACGCCCTCCACGCCGAGGCCG
>Ga0208490_100768_pt1 | contig 16137 bp, 16 predicted proteins | sample SubbioAug_CSWold_FD_184818 | JGI IMG/M metagenome (GOLD analysis project Ga0208490, IMG submission 184818) | Serpentinite rock and fluid subsurface biosphere microbial communities from McLaughlin Reserve, California, USA - CR11Aug_CSWold (SPAdes) | ecosystem: Environmental > Terrestrial > Deep...
CGTTCTTCACCATCGGCGGAGAATCGGCAGGCGCGCACCTTTCGCTCGTGACGATGCTGCGCCTGCGCGACCGCCACGGGCTGACGCCGTTTGCGGGAGCCAACCTCTTCGCGGGCTGCTTTGATCTCTCGATGACGCCGAGCGTGCGCAACTGGGGGAGCGAGAAGCTCATCCTCAACACCCGCGACATCGGCATGTTCACGGACAAGTTCTGCGGCGAGCACGACCGCCGGGATCCGGATCTCTCGCCGATCTACGCGGACCTGCGGGATATGCCGCCGGCGCTGATCAGCATCGGCACCCGCGATCTTCTCCTCGACGACAGCCTCTTCATGGCGAGCCGCTGGGTCGCGGCGGGCAACGAGGCGCAGCTCGCGGTCTGGCCGGGCGGCTGCCACGTCTTCCACCGCTTCGATTTCCCGATGGCGGAGGAGGCGCTGGCGCGGATCGACGCCTTCTTCGCAGGTCTCGCCGGGGGCGCCTGAGAGCTAACCAGCGATTCCCGCTTCCTCGCCGAGGAGCGCGCGGCGAAAGCGGGTTCGCACATAATGCCCGTCCCGCGACGGCATGACGCGCGGAAGTTCCCGGCGCTCGATCTTGAACGCGGCAAGAACCGGCCCCGGCTCGCGCAGCATCATCTCGCGGGCCTCGTTCATGTCGAGCGAAGCCGTGAAGCTGCGAGCGCTCCTGAAGCCGCAGGCGAGCGCGACTGCGGGGAGATCGACCCCACCCGCCGTGTGGCTCTTCTGGCCGCCGGTCTCGCCGTAGCGCTCGTTGTCGAGGACGGCGATGGCGAGGTTCGTCGGCGCCTGGACGCCGATGGTCGCGAGCGCCCCCAGCCCCATCAGCAACTCGCCGTCCCCCGTGACCACCAGCACGCGATGATCCGGCTTTGCCAATGCGAGCCCGAGACCCACCGTCACGGCGCTCCCCATCGCTCCCCAGAGATAGAAGTTGAGCGGATGATCGCCCGCCGCCGCGACGTCGTAGGTGGGCGAGCCGAGGCTGGAGACCACCAGCAGATCCTCCGCCCGGTCCTGCAGCAGCCCTGCGACCAGCGCGCGGCGATCGATTCCGTTGTTCATAGCGTTCATCACCACGTCCTCAAAACGTCTTGGAACCAATGAGCTTTTGCGACAGCAGCAGCGCCACCGGCGTGCCGCCGTCGAACGCCATGGAGAGCGCAGCGCGCACTGCGCCGGCAACCTCGTCCGCCTGGTCGAGGCGGTGCACGACGAAACCGCCGTTGCGCAGAGCCGCCTCCGTCCCCTGCCCCATCTGGACCTGCCACGGATTGAACTCGCCCCATTCGCCGCGCATCGTGACGATGATCACCATGGGGAAGCCGCAGTTCTGGATCAGCGAGAAGGTGTTGACGCAATTGCCGACGCCGCTCGACTGCATCAGCAACACGCCGCGATCGCCGCCCAGATGCGCTCCCGCGAGCACGCCGATCCCCTCTTCCTCGGTGGTCAGCACCGTGGCCTTGATCGCGGGATCCGCATGGCAGGCCTCGATCAGGCTGGTATGCCCGGCATCGGGCACATAAGCCACCTGCCGCACCCGTGCCGCCTGCATCGCCTCGTGAATATCGCGACGCCAATCACCCGGCGTCCATTCGAAACCCTTGTCCACCACGCACTCCCGCAGGCATGAATCGTTCGCCCAAACAATCACATGCCGCGCCGCACCGGTACTGGCGTCATCGAACAGACCCTATGCGCCATTCGCAACGGTTTTCGCTCAAACGAGGAAGGCGCGGATGATCATCGCGAGCACGGTGACCGCCGCGACGCCGCCGATCCAGAGAATTGCGAACCACAGGAGCTTGCGCAGGCCGTCCGGAACGCCGGCCATCAGTGATACCCCTGCGACGGATCGACCTTGCCGCGGAAGACGTAATAGGCGTAGGCCGTGTAGATCAGGATCATGGGGATCAGCACGATCGCGCCCACGAGCAGGAACCACAGGCTCTCGTCGGGAGCCGCCGCGTCCCAGATCGTCAGGTCGTGCGGGATCATGTTGGGATAGAAGCTGATCCCGAGCCCGATATACGAGAGCACGAACATCGAGAGCGCGGCAAAGAAGGGCCAGCTGTCGCGCCCGTCGCGCAGGCCCTTCAGGAAGACCAGCACCGCCACGACGAGCAGGACCGGGACCCAGATCGTGAACAGCAGGTTGGGCATGCCGAACCAGCGCTCCAGATAATCCGGATGCAGGAAGGGCGTGATCAGGCTGATGACGCCGATGAGCACGAAGGTCGCGGCCCCGGTGATCTTCGCAAAGCGTATCCCCGTCTCGCGGACATAGCCGTCGGTCTTCATGATCAGCCAGGTCGCGCCGAGCAGCGCGTAGCCGATCACGAGGGCGACGCCGGTGAGGATCGAAAACGGCGTCAGCCAGTCCCAGTTGCCCCCCGCATAGGCGCGGTCGGCATAGGCGATCCCCTGCACCAGCGCCCCCAGCGCCACGCCCTGCGCAAAGCCCACCATGAGGCTGCCGCCGAAGAACGAGATGTCCCACAGGAACTTGCCCCGCTTCGTTCGCCAGCGGAATTCGAAGGCGACGCCCCGGAAGACGAGCGCCAGCAGCATGGCGATGATCGGCGCGTAGAGCGCGGGCATCACGACCGCATAGGCCAGTGGAAACACCGCCAGCAAGCCGCCGCCCCCCAGCACCAGCCAGGTCTCGTTGCCGTCCCAGACGGGAGCGACGGTGTTCATCGCGAGATCCTTGTGCTCCTCCCCCTTGATGAAGGGAAACAGGATGCCGACGCCGAGATCGAAGCCGTCGAGGATGACATAGGCGAGGATCGCGAAGGCGATGAGGCCGGCCCAGATGAATGCGAGATCGATCTCCATGGCTCAGCTCCTCTCGGCGGGGATGAAGTCGGGATCGACCTGCGGCGCGGGCGTGATGCCGGCGGTGCGCGTCGGCCCGATATCCTCGATCCGCGGTCCCGCCTCCGGCGGTTTCGACATCAGGCGCAGGATGTAGAACGTGCCCGCGCCGAAGATGATGAAATAAACGACGATGAAGGCGACAAGCGAGGTCGCCACGGCCTCGACCTGCAGCGGCGCGACGCTGTCGGTCGTCCGCAACATGCCGTGGACCGTCCAGGGCTGGCGCCCGACCTCCGTCGTGATCCAGCCGGCCAGCACGGCGACGAAACCCGCCGGCCCCATCGCGACCGCCGACCACAGGAGCGCGCGGCTCTCGAACAATCCGCCCCGGAACCGCCGCCATGTCGCCCAGATGGCGAGACCGAGCATCAGGAAGCCGAGCCCGACCATCACCCGGAACGTCCAGAAGATCAGGAACGCCTTCGGGCGATCCTCGGGAGCCCATTCCTTGAGGCCCTTGATTTCGCCGTCGAGACTGTGCGTGAGGATGAGCGAGCCCAGACGCGGGATCTCGACGGCATAGCGCGTCATCTCGGCTTCGTCGTCGGGGATGCCGAAGAGGATCAGCGGCGCGCCGCGTTGCGTCTCGTAATGCCCCTCCATCGCCGCGACCTTGGCGGGCTGGTACTCGAGCGTGTTCAATCCATGAAAATCGCCCGCGAGGATCTGGAGCGGCGCGACGACGATGAGCATGCCCATGGCCATCGAGAACATGGTCCGCGCCCCCGCATCCCCCTTGTCGCGCAGGAGATGCCAGGCCGCCACCGCGCCGACGACGAGCGCCGTCGTCAGGTAGGCGGCAAAGACCATGTGCACGAGACGGTAGGGGAACGACGGATTGAAGACGACCGCCCACCAGTCGACGGGGACGAACTGCCCGACATCGTTGATGGCGTAGCCGGCAGGCGTATGCATCCAGGAATTCACGCTCAGGATCCAGAAGGCGGAACCAAGCGTCCCGATCGCAACCATCAGCGTCGCAAAGAAGTGCAGCTTCGGGCCGACCCTGTCGCGGCCAAACAGCATCACGCCGAGAAAGCCCGCTTCCAGGAAGAAGGCGGAGAGCACCTCGTAGCCCATCAGCGGCCCGATCACCGGCCCGGCCTTGTCGGAGAACACCGACCAGTTGGTGCCGAACTGGTACGACATCGTGATGCCGGAGACGACGCCCATGCCGAATGTGACGGCGAAGATGATCTTCCAATAGTTGAATGACTTCAGATAGATATCTTGCTTTGTGTAGAGATGAAGTCCGTTCAGGACGGCGAGATAGCTCGCGAGGCCGATCGAGAAGGCCGGAAAAATGATGTGGTAAGCGACGGTGAAGGCGAACTGAAACCGCGCCAGCTCAATCGCGTCGTAACCGAACATGATGACCTCTTGAAAAGATATATTGTGATTGTATCTTTAGTTGATGATCCATGGAACACAAGTCGCTCAGGTGTCGCAGGCAAATTCATGAAATTGACGGCCTTCACGAACTACGCCTTGCGCACGCTTCAGATGGCGGCCATCCGCACGCCGCAGATCACGCGAATCGATGATGTCGCATCGGCGCACGGAATAAACCGCCCCCACATGGTGAAGGTCGTGCACATGCTCGGCAAGGCCGGATATCTCGCAACGGTGCGCGGGCGCGGCGGCGGGTTTCGCCTGTCGCGCGCGCCCGAGGAAATCAGGGTGGGCGACGTCGTGCGGTTGACCGAGGGGCCGATCGTTCTCGTGGAATGCTTCCATGCGCCCACCAACACCTGCCCGCTGATCGGAATCTGCCGCCTGTCGCGCAAACTGAACGAGGCGACGCGCGCCTTCATGCAGGTGCTCGACGAGACCACGATTGCGGATATCGCACAAAACCGCAACGAGCTGATGACGCGCCTCGCACCGCTGCAGCCTGCGCCGTAAGAGACCTTCTGCGGCTCACTCTTCCTCGAGGGTCGTCCTGATCGTCACCTGCGCCTCGAGCGTCTTGTGGACCGGGCACAGATCCGCAATCTGGAGCAGGCGCTGGCGCTCTTCCTGCGAAAGCTCCCCCTCGATCGTGATCGAGCGTTCGAAGACATCGACCTTGCGCGCCTTGCCACCCGCCCCGCCCGCACCCGCCTCGCCCGCATCCTCCGCGTGGGATTTGCTGTGGACGACATCGACGCGCACCCCGGTCATTGCGATGGACTTGCGCCGCGCATACATCCGCAGCGTCATCGACGTGCAGGCACCAAGCGCTGCCGAAAGGTAGTGATACGGCGTCGGCCCCAGATTGCTTCCACCCACCGAGCGCGGCTCGTCCGCCAGCAGCTCGAAGCGTCCGTCGATCGAGATATGCTGCAACAATCCGCCGCTGTCGCTCTCCGTGACGCGCACGGTCCCCTCGGGCGCGCCAGCCTCGGATTCGGGCGCGGCAGGAAGATAGCGCTTCACCCAGGCCGCGATGACATGGGCCGCATATTCCGCATCCTCCTTGCGCGAGAGGAGATGGTCGGCATCATCCAGCGTGACAAAGCTCTTGGGGTGCCTGGCCGCCTTGAATAATTCGCCGGCATTCTCGATCCCCACCGTCGCGTCGAGCGGCGCGTGCAGGACGAGAAGCGCCCTGCCGAGCCTGGCCAGCGCCTCGTTCAGATTGTGCCGCGAGATATCCTCCACGAACTGTTTCGTGATCGTGAAGGGCCGCCCGGCGAGATCGACGACCGCGCTCCCGGCATCCCGGATCTCGTCGATCGATCCCCCCATCGCCTTCAGGACGTGTTCCGGGTCGGACGGCGCTCCGATCACGACGACGGCCTTGCTCTCGGGCACCTTGCCGGCTGCGGCGATGACGGCGGCACCGCCCAGCGAGTGTCCGATCAGGATCGCGGGAGCCTGCAGCTCGCGGCGCATGTAGTCGGCGGCGCCAATGAGGTCGGCCACGTTCGAGGAGAAATTGCTGTTGGAAAACTCACCCTGCGAATGCCCGAGCCCCGTGAAATCAAAGCGCAGGACGGCGATACCGAGATCCGCCAGCGTCTGCGAGACGGCGCGGGCGGCGGCGATGTCCTTCGAGCAGGTGAAGCAGTGGGCAAAGAGCGCGCAGGCGCGCGGCTTGCCGATCGGCATGTCGAGCCGCGCCGCCAGGGTGACGCCGTCGTGGCCCTCGAACTCGATCTTGCGTATGGACATTCCGCGCTCCTCATCGTGCGCCCAAAGCGTCACACGATCGAGGGCGGGTGACAACGGAAACGCGCACACGCCCGGCGCGAGGGCCGGGCGTGGCGAGGTCAGTTCAGCGTGGTGCGGGCTGGATCAACGCAGGACGTAGACGATCCGGCGCGTATCCGGCTCGACCAGAACCGGCACTTCGTTCACGTAGACGTACTGGTACTCGTAATCCGGGATGGTGCGGAGTTCGACCGACTCGGGGAGGCCCGCGCCGACGACCACTTCGCCTTCCAGATAGACCGGCTCGATGCGGTTGTCCTGCACGTAGGTGCGCACGTTCGACGGGGGATCGATGACCGAACCAGTCACGCCACCTGCAGCCGCACCGGCAACGCCGCCGATGACGGCGCCGATCGGGCCACCAATGAGTGCGCCGGCAAGCGCGCCGCCGGCCATGCCGACAGTCGAACCCGTTGCGCCGCCGCCGTCATGCTGCACGACGGGAACGCCGATGGCCTCGCGACGCTCGGAAATCACGACGCGCTCGCCCTGGAGATCGGCAACGAGGTACTCGGAGTAGACCCAGCCTTCGTTGCCGTCATAGGCAATGCGGCACCAGCGGCTGCCTTCGAGGCAACCCTCGACGGTGACGCTCTCGTCGGCCTGGATCACGCCGACGACCTGATGGCTCGGGCCGGGGCCGGAGCGAATGTTGAGGTCCACGGTGGCGGTTGCGCTGGACTGGGCGAAAGCCGCACCGGAGAGGGCGAATACTGCGGCTATGGACGTGGTAATCAACAAGCTCTTGTTCATCATTATTCTCCTGTTGGATATCAGCCCCGATTGGAACTGGCGAATAAACGCGGCCAACTGGAAAAGGTTCAGCGAAGACGCATCACGCTTTTTGTACAAATTTAAAAATTTCAAAATTAACGAGTGTGGCAAGCCCATCTCTTGCCACACTTATTCGTCCCGTGAAGCGGGAAACATGCGGCAGGACGCCGCATTCAGCGACAAAAGTAATTATGGCGGGTTTAAGGTATTCGTCCGATCGCGATCACACCGGCACTGCAACGCTCGCGACACTCTCGCGCACCAGATCCTCCCGCGAGCGCCCGCGCAGCCGTGCTTCCGTCGAGACCACGATCCGGTGGGCGAGCACGGGGACCGCCAGATCCTTCACGTCGTCGGGGAGCACGTAGCTGCGACCCCGCACCGCCGCCAGCGCCTGGCTCGCCGCGTAGAGACGTTGCGTGGCGCGCGGGCTCGCCCCCAGATGCACCCCCGCCTGCTCCCGCGTCGCCCTCGCCACGCGGATGATGTAGCGGCGCATGGATTGCTCCACCGTGACGCGGCGGCAGAGCGCCTGCAGGCGGATCAGCTCCGCTCCCGTCATGACGGGCGTCAGCGCCTCGAGGGGGTTTTCGCGCTCGAAGCGCAGGATGATCTCGTCCTCCTCGTCCTCGCTGGGATAGCCGTGCCCGATCGACATCAGGAAGCGGTCGAGCTGCGCCTCGGGAAGCGGGAAAGTCCCCTCCTGCTCGACGGGGTTTTGCGTCGCGAGCACGAGGAAGGGGCGCGGCAGGATGTGGGTCTCGCCGTCCACCGTCACCTGCCGCTCCTCCATCGCCTCCAGCATGCAGGCCTGGGTGCGGGGCGTCGCCCGGTTGATCTCGTCGGCGAGGACGACATTGGCGATGATCGGGCCGGCGCGAAAGCGAAACACGTTTTCCCGCTGGTCGTAGATGTTGAGTCCGGTCACGTCGGAGGGCAGGAGATCGGGGGTGAACTGCACACGCTTGAAATCCCCGTCGAGGCTGCGCGCCAGCGCCTTCGCCATCAGCGTCTTGCCCATGCCGGGGATGTCTTCGAGCAGCACATGCCCCTCGCAGAGCAGCGCCACGAGCAGAAGCGTCACGGAATCGCGCTTGCCCACCATCACCCGCTCGACCGATTCGATCAGCCGCATGGCCGCCGGCCGCACCACCGCGCCGATGTCGTCTTTCTCGGGGGTAGCCTGCGCTTCAACGTGTTGGTTCATTGTCATTCCTGAAAGTAATTCGGTTCACGGATCGGCGCAGCTTGCGAAACAGCGTCCGCAGCCTGCCCTCGCGACGGGGCCGCGCACCATAGCGCTCTTCCTCGAAGGCGCGTGTCATCAGCGCGAGTTCGCCCCCCGGTCCCGGCCATTCGGGCTTGAGCCGCAGCGCATATTCTCGCGGCGTTTCATGAGCGCGACGCCCCCAGCCGCGCCCGCGCAGACGCCGCAGCACACTGCGATAGTAGCGTGTCGCGCCCGCCTGTTCGCGCTCGGCGGGCCTGAGACTGGCGAACCAGCGCTTGATCGCGTCGCGGAACGCCAAGGCTGCAGCACGCGCGGCGCGGGCGAGCATCGCGAGGAAATCGAGCAGGCCCCGGAAGCGCTCACCCGAGCGATCGTAGCTGAGATCGGGCGTGCGCTTGAAGCTCCGCAGCCAGCGCAAGAGCGCGCTCAGATTGTTCATCAGGATCATCCCGATCATCAACGCCAGGGCGCCGAAGAAGAAGATGCCGTAGACGACGCGCAGCCACTGCCAGGGTTCGGCGAATGTGCGCTGGCCGGGACCGGATGGCGCCGGACCGGGCGTCGGTTCGGCGAAAAGCATGTCGTCGTAGGATTCCGGCGCGGGGAACAGCCAGTCGAGAAACGCCGCGATCCCGCGCCCGATCCAGGCGAGCGCGGCGAGGATCGCGTTCATGAGCGACGGATCGGCAACGAGCATCATCCCGCCGCCGAGGCCTGCCACCGCGAGCACGCCGAGGATCACAGCGATCGGAGAGCCCGAGCCCCCCTGCCCGCTACGCGCGGCCCACAGCGCGAGCAGCCCGCAGACGATGAATGCCGAAACGAGGATCGCCCCCGCCGGCACCGCCACACCGAGCCCCGCGATTGAGAGAAACAGCGCGAAGAGCACGATCAGCCCCGTCTGGAAACCCATGGCGACGCCGCCGGTATCGAGCCCTCGCGCCGCGAGGATCACCCCGCGCAGGGCGCAGAAGATAGCGACGACGAGCACGAAGATCAGCCGATGCGCGTCGGAATTGCCCCGCAGCCAATCCCAGATCCCGGCAAGGCCTGCGGGTGGCTCGGCGGAGTGGAGCGTCAGCCAGCCGAGAAGGATCGCGCCTATGGCGAAGGCTCCGATCAGGATGGCGGAACCCGCGAGATCACTGACGGCAAGGCGCGGCAGCGCGCGTCCTGCGAGCCATGCGGCGGGATAGAAGCCGAGCGCGGCGATGGCGGAAGCACTCACCGTTCCTGCGATCAGCGCCTCGCCGGCAAAGGCGATGGCGGCGATCCAGGCGAGCTCCATCGCCATGAAGAGCATGACCGGCGCAACCGGCTGCGCGGAGCTGCGAATGCTGGCTTCGCTCACGCCACGCCCTCCCGCGACAGCACATCGGAGATCCGCCGGCAGGCGAGCCCACCCGCCGTCTGCTCCTGCGCGGCGGCGGTGAGGAGCGCCACCTGCCGCCCGCGCCTTGTGAAATCGTGCAGCCGCGCCAGAACCGCCTCGTCCGCCCGGTTGACGACGGCGATGAGCCGCGCGCGGGTGCCGATATCGGGCGTGGCACGGTCGAGAAAGGCGGGGAACGCGGTGTCGGAGCGACGCTCCAGCCGTGCCAGCGCCTCCAGCAGGATGCGGCGGCGGTCGGGGCCGAGGCCGGGGGCGAGATAGACCGGTCCGTGGCCCTTCGCCGGTCCCTTGGCCTGCTCGCCATTGGCAAAAATCCCGACGGGTCGCCCGAGATCGAGCTCGCGGCAGGCGATGGAGGCAACCGCGCTCACCGCCATCTCGAACGCCGCATCGTCGCCCTCCCCCGCGAAACTGTCGACGGCGAGCAGCAGCACCGTCTCCTGCGTCACCGTCGTCTCGTATACTGTCGCATGAAGCCGGCCCGTGCGGGCAGAAGCCTTCCAGTTGATCGTCTTGAAGGGTGTCTCGGGGGTATATTCGCGCACGCCCGCAGGCCGCGTCAGATCCTCGAAGAGGCGGCGCGGGTCGCGGTCTGGACCGATCGGATGGCGGGCGGGGAGGACCGGGTCTGCTACGGGATAAAGGCGGGGATAGACGAGGATCTCGATTTCGGGGGCGGCGATCCGAGCGCGCACGAACAGCCCGAACACATCCGCCGAGAGCAGCCGCGCCGGGCCGATCGTATAGCAGCCGCGCCGACGGCAATCGATGGTGCGGGTCAGCGTGGCGCTGCGATACCAGGCGAGCGGGGTGACGATGGCGAGCTTCGCCGTAGCACCGTCGTCGGACATCGTGACGGCGGGATCACCCGGCCGCGCGAGCGCCGGCGACAGCGTCTCCTCGACGCGCACCCAGCTCAGCGGCAGGAACTTGCGATTGTCGAGCGTCAGCCGCAGCGTCAGCGTCTCGCCGGGGAAGGCACGGTCGGCATCGAGCCGGCGCTCGTAGGACAATCCCACCAGCGCCAGAGCCGCCCATCCGCGCGAGACGAGGCCGACGGCGAGAACGAGGGCTGCGAGCACCACGATCTCGTTCATCCCAAACCACGCCGCGAGCGTGACGATCGCGGCAAAGACGGCGAGCCCCGGAAGCTGGAACAGAACCAGCCGCGCGCCGGGCGCATCATCCGCACTGGCGATGGTGTCCGGGGTTACCAAGCGCGACCGATCATTCGTGACATTCGCATCCCGCCACTTAACCCACCTGCGCAAATTTCGCGACCTCTCTTCGCGTCGCATCCCGCCAAACCCCGAACTTCACACGCGCTCCGGCGTTGCATCAGCACGCAGCCGCATCGGGAGACGCATCATGGCCGAGACCACGACCGACCACGACACCATTCGCAAATGGACGGAAGCGCACGGCGGCAAGCCTGCGGCGGTGGACAGCACGCACAAGAACGGCGATGTCGGGATCATCCGCATCATGTTCCCCAACAGCTCCCAGTCGCATCACGAGAACCTCGTGGAAATCTCCTGGGACGAATTTTTCAAGCAGTTCGAAGAGAGCAAGCTGGCGCTGATCTACGAGGATGACGGACGCTTCAGCAAGATCGTCAGCCGCGACGGGATCGATTGACGGCTTTCGAAGGCTGGAACCGTGGCCTTGTCCCGGCGTTGGACATGCCGGAGGGCCGGACGCGCATGTTCAAGGATATCAACCTGACTTTCGACCACGCTCTCGGCAGCGCGGAGGCCCTGAGACGCATCATCGCACGTTGCGAAAGCGCCGCCCATAGCGGCACGATCAAGTTCCACGGCGACGAGACGCATTGGCATGAAACCGGCGGCGCATTCGCGCTGAGCGGGCTCGGCATGACATTTCGCGGCTGGATCAAGGTGGATGACAACTCGGTCGATCTGTCATTGAAGCTCCCGACGGCCGCGAGGCTGATCTCCGGCCGCATCGCGGGGATGGTCGAGCAGGAGGCTCAGTCGATCCTGCAGGACCATGCGAGCCCCGCGACGCAGCCGATCGCGATCGACGCGCCCTCGCCTGCACGCAAGCCGGGGGGCGAGCGCGACGCGGTGATCGGGGTGATCTTCGGCTATGGCTGGGACGAGGTGAAGGTCTGGGCCAATTCGCTGATCGAGACGGGCTTCACGGGCGACCGCGTCCTGATCGTGCTCGACGCCGCGCCCGCATTCGTCGAACGGCTGGGCGAAGCGGGGTTTACCGTGGTGCAGCCCGGGCCGGAGGAGCGGCTGCGGCTGAACGGTGGCTTTGCTCCCTTCCTCGTCGAGCGATTCCAGCTGATCGCCAACTTTCTCGCCTCGACGGATTACCGTTACGTCATCCTCACCGACGTGCGCGACGTCGTCTTCCAGGACAATCCCGCCGCCTGGCTGCAGGAGCATCTCGACGGAGGCGGGCTGCTCGCTTCCTCGGAGGGGGTGCGGATCGGGGACGAATGGTGGGCGAGCTACATGGTGGAAAACGGCTTCGGGAGCGAAGCCCTCGACGCCGTCCGGGATCGCTTGTCGCGCAACGCCGGCATCATCGCGGGCTCCCGCGAGCATTGCCGCCGCATCGCTCTGGAGATCGTGCGGCTCTGCACGCAGGAGCACGAGACGGGGGCGGATCAAGCGGCGTATAATCTCATCCTCAACGCGGAGCGATGGAAGCAGGATGTGAAGACCGTGCGCCATGACGTACCCTGGGCCTGCCAGGCCGGCACCGTCGCCGATCCGCGCCAGCTGCCGCATCTGCGCGACGCGCTGCTCGACGCCGAGCCGGTTTTCGACGGCGCGTTCGTCCGCACGCCGAGGGGGGAGCCTTATGCGATCGTCCATCAATACGACCGTGTCCCGCAATGGCGCGAGGCCTTCGAGGCGCGCTACCGCTAGCCGCGCCGGATCGCAACGGCGATGCTGACGATCGCCGTCGCCGGAGCGCTTGTCGTCGTCACCGCGCTGCATCTGGCGACCTGCGCCGCTGTCGCCGTTCGTCTACGAGCGGCCCGCGCGCCCGTGACGGCGACCGAGCGCCCCGCGGTCACGCTGCTGCGCCCGGTCTGCGGCCTCGAGAACTTCATCGAGGAGACGCTTCGCACGAGCTTTTATCTGGCTTATCCCGAATACGAAATCATCTTCTGCTCCCCCTCTCCCGACGATCCCGTCATCCCCCTCGTGCGCCGGCTGATGGCCGAGCACCCCGCCATCGAAGCGCGGCTTCTCACGGGCGATGACCGTTTCAGCCCCAATCCCAAGCTGAACAACCTCGCCAAGGGCTGGCTCGCGGCGCGGCACGATTTCATCGTGATGGCCGACAGCAACATCATGCTCGCGCCCGATTACATCAACCGCCTGCTCGCACGTTGGCATCCGGATATGGGCCTCGTCAGCGCGCCCGCGATCGGAGATGCGCCGGATGGGTTCTCGGGCGAACTCGAATGCGCCTTCCTCAACACGCATCAGGCGCGCTGGCTCTACGCCGCCGAGATTCTCGGGCAGGGTTACGCGCAGGGCAAGACCATGCTGATGCGCCGTTCCGATCTCGACCGCGCAGGCGGATACGAGGCGCTCGCAAGCGAGATCGCGGAGGATGCGGCTGCGCGCAAGGCGATGCTGCGGCTCGGCAAGGATGTGCGGCTCGCCTTCCTCGACGTGCCACACCCGGTGGGTCGCCGCAGTTTTCACGAGGTCTGGGGGCGGCAGGTGCGCTGGGCGCGGCTGCGTCGCTCGGCGTTTCCGGGACACTTCATGACGGAGGTTCTGACAGGCATCCTGCCGCCGCTGATCCTGCTCGGTCTCCTCGCCGCCGGCCCGCTCCACCCCGCCTGGATCGTCCCCTTCGTCATCCTCTGGTACGGCGCGGAAGCAGCGCTCGCCGCCGCCGCCCGCTGGCGTCTCTCGTGGACTTCGCCCGTGGCATGGCTCGCCCGCGACCTGCTCCTGCCGATCATCTGGATCGCCGGCTGGACGCGGGGGAGCTATGTCTGGCGGGGAAACACGGTGGATGTCGCGACGCGTCGGCTGGTCGCCCGGGAGAACGCCGGAGAGACGCGGGGGCCGTGAAGCCCCCGCTTCGCCTTCAGGCCATCCCGCGATCGTGATGCCCGTCGAGCACCACGTCTGCGCTCGGAACGCTCTCTTCCGGATTGGCGTGCTCGCGATCGAGATCCGGGGGCACCGCCTCCGACGTCAGCGTCGCCAGCGCCTCATTGAGCGTCATCGGCGTCTGGTTCTGGCTGCCGAGACGACGGATGTTGACCGTGCGCTCAGTTGCCTCACGCTTGCCGAGCACGAGCAGCGCCGGGATCTTGGCCATCGAATGCTCGCGGACCTTGTAGTTGATCTTCTCGTTGCGAATATCGAGCTCGACGCGAAGCCCCGCCTTGCGGGCAGCCTTTACGACTTCCCGAGCGTAATCGTCGGCCTCCGATGTGATCGTGCAGACGACGACCTGCACCGGCGCGAGCCAGAGCGGGAAGTGGCCGGCAAAGTGCTCGATGAGAATTCCCGTGAAGCGCTCCATCGAGCCGCAGATTGCGCGGTGGACCATGACGGGGGTCTTCTTCTGGCCGTCGTGATCGACATAGAACGCGCCGAAGCGCTCCGGCAGGTTGAAATCGACCTGCGTCGTGCCGCACTGCCAGTCGCGCCCGATGGCGTCGCGCAGGACGTATTCGAATTTGGGGCCGTAGAACGCGCCCTCCCCCGGATTGATGCTGGTCTTGATGCGCCCGCCCGATTGCGCCGCGATCTGCTCCAGCACGCGCCCCATCACCTCTTCCGCATGATCCCACATCTCGTCCGTCCCGACGCGCTTCTCGGGTCGCGTCGAGAGCTTCACGACGATGTCGCCGAAGCCGAAATCGGAATAGGTCGAGAGGATGAGATCGTTGATCTTCAGGCACTCGTCCGCCAGCTGATCCTCCGTGCAGAACACATGCGCGTCGTCCTGCGTGAAGGCGCGAACGCGCATCAGGCCGTGCAGCGCGCCGGAGGGCTCGTAGCGCGAGACGGCGCCGAACTCCGCCATGCGCAGCGGCAGGTCGCGGTAGCTCTTGAGGCCGTGCTTGAAGATCTGGACGTGGCCGGGGCAGTTCATCGGCTTGATCGCGAAGACGCGATCATCTTCGGTCTGCGTCACGAACATGTTCTCGCGATACCAGCCCCAGTGGCCGGACGTCTCCCACAGCGCCTTGTCGAGGATCTGGGGGGCGTTGACCTCCTCATAGTCTTCCGCAAGTCGGCGGCGCATGTAGCTGATCAGCTGCTGGAACAGCGTCCACCCCTTGGAGTGCCAGAAGACGACGCCCGGCCCCTCCTCCTGGAAATGGAAGAGATCCATCTCGCGGCCGAGCTTGCGATGATCGCGCTTCTCGGCCTCCTCGATCTGGTGGAGGTAGTTCTGCAAGTCGGCGTCGGTCGCCCATGCCGTGCCGTAGATGCGCGTCAGCATGGGATTGTTCGAATCGCCCCGCCAATAGGCACCCGCCACCTTCATCAGCTTGAAGGCGGTGCCGATCTTGCCCGTCGAGGTCATGTGCGGGCCGCGGCAGAGGTCGAACCAGTCGCCCTGGCTGTAGATCTTGAGCGTTTGGCCTTCCGGGATGGCATCGATCAGCTCGAGCTTGTAGGCCTCGCCCTTCGCGGAGAAAACCTCCCGCGCCCGCTCGCGCGTCCACTCGTCCTTCACGAATGACGCGTCGCGCGCGATGATCTCGCGCATCTTCTTCTCGATCGCGGGAAAGTCTTCCGGCGTGAAGGGCGTGTCGCGGGCGAAATCGTAATAGAAACCGTTCTCGATCACCGGACCGATGGTCACCTGCGTCCCCGGAAACAGCTCCTGCACCGCCTCCGCCAGCACGTGGGCGCAATCGTGGCGGATGAGTTCGAGGGCGCGGGGATCGTCGCGGGAGACGAACTCGATCTTCGCGTCACGCGTGATCGGATCTGAGAGATCGCAGATCGTGCCGTCGAGCGCCATGGCGACCGTGCGCTTGGCGAGTGACTTGGCGATGCCTTCGACGATCGTGCGGCCGGTAATGCCGGGCTCGAATTCGCGGCGTGCGCCATCGGGGAATGTCAGGTTGATCATGGTCGAACTCCTTGCTCACTCCTGCAAACGCAGCAGGTAAGCTGTGGGACGGCATGCGGGATAAGAGGCGTCAGCCGCCGTCCTTCGACCGCGCCTCATCAGACACCGGGGGAGCGTTCACGCCCCGCCAGCGACCGTAGCGCCACGGCATATACCACCGGGATTGCGCGGGCAATGCTTCGGGGATGTTGTCGATCCCGCTCGTGCCGCCGGGCCCGCACCGGCAGATCCGCGCCAGCCCCATCCAGCCGCCGGCCCAGAGTCCATACGATCCGATCGCCTCGTGGGTGTATTCCGAGCAGGACGGGAAGTGCCGGCACTGGCGGCCCATCAGGCCCGACAGCGAATAGCGATAGACCGTGATGAGCCCGCGCGCGGCGTGCGAGGGCGTGCGCGCCGCGGCATCGAAGAGGGCGTCGAGGTTGGAGGGGTTGGGTTTATGGTCGCTCATGGGTATGTTTCGCCGTACATCTTTCAACTCACCCCGCACCCCCGTCCGTGTCATCCCCGGCGTCCCGCAGGGACGGGAAGGGGAT
>Ga0208490_100769_pt1 | contig 16095 bp, 15 predicted proteins | sample SubbioAug_CSWold_FD_184818 | JGI IMG/M metagenome (GOLD analysis project Ga0208490, IMG submission 184818) | Serpentinite rock and fluid subsurface biosphere microbial communities from McLaughlin Reserve, California, USA - CR11Aug_CSWold (SPAdes) | ecosystem: Environmental > Terrestrial > Deep...
CTCGGAACGCCCGTCACAGAGGTCGCGGGATAAGTCTGTCCGGGGATGGGGAAGTTCCGGCCATCAGCCGATTTGTGCAACAGAGCCGAGCTGGGGCAGAGTCGAGCGCCCGCTCCGCAGTTACGGTTGCGATCCACTTGTCGTCGGAGACGCGCCCCAGCCAGTCGGGCAGGACATGTCTATGACCGTCCCAGCACGCGCGAACCCGACGGCGCGAAGATCACAGGTGGCGGTGTCCATATCCGGACCCGCGCCCATGGCGCGCGACGTTATGGGCGGATCACTTGGTGTCTCAGTAGTGGGCAACGGGGGTCTTCCTCATGCCACCCATCCGACCGAACTGAATCATGATGTAAACTCTAGCGAGGAAGATTCCGCAACCATGCCGTCGCCTTCGCCGCTGCCGAGTGACCGGCGCCGGTCAGATTCCGGCCCACAATCCCCATCATTCAAAGCAAGCGCAGAACCAGTTCAACGGCGTGGAGTGTCGACTGGCTTACGGGAAAAGCTCGGAATCCTCAACGACCTTCTGCGCCAGAAGCAGGCTGCACGTCAGCCTGTCGGCCAGATCCGCTGCGACTGACCGGGTCAGCCAGCGTGTCCAGAAGCCTTGGCGATGATGTCCGACCACGATCAGATCCGCCGCCATGACTGCCGCGATCCGGGTAATGCATTCGACCGGATCGCCGTGCTCCAGCCGCACCTCGGGCGACAAGCCCATCGCGGACAGCCGCTGGTGCCCTTCATTGAGGATGGCCTCGAAATCCTGCTCCTGCCGGTCCCGCGCGACGGCATCCGCGCCCTGTGCGAACCCGCCGCCCGAAACCGTCTCGACCACCGCCAGAAGGCAGACCGATGCCCCGGTGATCTGCGCCAAGCGCGCCCCCTCGCGCAGGGCAAGCCGCCCCTCACGCGAGCCGTCGTAGCACAGAAGAATTGTCGAATACATGAAAACCGCTCCCGTTTCCCCGCAGGGGTCGAAATGCCCTTGTCGTTTCCCTAGTGAAGCAGTAATTAGCTTGCTAGTCATTTGCAAGCGAAGGATGGCAACAGCCGATGGAGCGCGGCCTCGACCCTCAGGAAGTCTTCACCCGCTCGTTCGCCAATGTCTCCCGGCAGTGGAAACGGCGGCTGGGCCATCTGTTTCACGACATAGGGCTGACTCAGGCTCGATCGAGTGTACTCCTGGAGCTGTCGCGGCAGGACGAAGCAACGCAGATCGAGCTGGCGCGGGTTCTCGGCATCGAGGGGCCAACGCTGGTGCGGTTGATCGACGGGCTGGAGCGTGCGGGCCTGGTCGAGCGCCACCCCTGCGCCTCTGACCGGCGTGCCAAGCGGTTGCGGCTGACGGCGGCAGCCGGGCCGGTGATCGCCGAGATGAACCGGATATTGGCGGCGAGCCGGACAGAGCTTCTGGAAGGAGTCTCGGCCAAGGAATTGAAGATTACGACAGAGGTTCTGAGCCTGATCGCGGAGAGGCTGGAAAGGATGAACAGTGAGCAGAATTGAAAAGGTGGAGCAGGTCGCTCCGCCCAAGCCGGAGGTGCCGGACGTCGCCCCGGCCCGCTCGATCAGGCGCCGCTGGGGCAGGATGGCGCTTGTCGCAGCGGCTCTGGTTGCGGCGGCAGCTTTCGGCGGGCCGTGGCTGATGGCGCGCTTCACGACAATCCATATCAATGACGCCCGCATTGCGGGCAACGTCGTCACCATCTCGGCCGAGGTCGCAGGCCGGATCACCCGCCTGCCGGTCGTCGCCGGTGACACGGTGGCCAAGGACGATCTGATCGCCGAGATTGACCGCAAGCAGGCCGAGCCGCGGATAGCCGCCATTCTGGCAAAGCTCGCAACTGCCGATGCCCAAGTCGAGCAGATCGAGACACAGAAGGCAATGACGCAGGCCCAGCTTTCCGCCCGCCGCAGTTCCGCCGAAGCCGAGGTTGCGGCTGCTGAGGCGAATCATGAAGCGGCCGTGGCGCTTCTGGCCAATGCTCAGAGCCACTTCGACCGCACGGAGAAGCTCGCGGAGCGGAGTGTTTCAAGCCAGCAGAATTTGGACGAGGCCCGAGCGGCACTGGACGTTGCGATCCAGCACGAGCGAGCCGCCTTTGCGGCGATAAATACCGCGCGGGCAAGCCTTGCCATCGTCGATGCCGACATGTCGCAGCTTGAAAGCTTCGACCGTCAGGTCGCAACCCTCCTCGCCACCCGAAAGGGCATCGAGGCCGAGATGGCTCTCCAGAATATCGACCTCGCCTATCGCAGCATCATGGCAGGTTTCGATGGCATCGTCGACGCGACCTTCGTGGATGTCGGCGAATATGTGACGCCCGGCACCCGGCTTCTGATGGTTCACGCGCCCGACCAGGTCTGGATCGACGCCAACGTGAAGGAGACCGAGTTTGCCAGAATCAGGCTTGGGGCAGCGGCAAGGATCACGGTCGATGCCTGGCCGGGCATCGAGTTTCAGGGCAAGGTCGAACGGCTGGGCGGCGCGGCGACCAGTCAGCTTGCGCTTCTGCCGAGCCCGAATCCTTCGGGGAATTTCACCAAGGTGACACAGCGCCTTCCGGTCCGCATTTCAATCGTACCCGAGGCCGGAGTCGAACTGCGCCCCGGAATGATGGTGGAAGTTTATGTCGACCTCGCAGATTGAGGCCTATTTCCAGCGACATGGACCGGCATACCGCTGGCTGGCGACCGGGACAATCATGGTTGCGACGATCTCGGTCGTGCTGTCGACCACGATCGTCAACGTGGCGATCCCCGCCGTGATGGGTGCCTTCGGGATCAGTGCCGTGCAGGCGCAATGGATTTCGACTGGCTTCCTCGCAGCGATGACCGCGACCATGCTTCTGGCCGACTGGGCCGACCGTGCGTTCGGGATCCGGCTGACGATGAACGCGGCAATGGCGGTCTTCCTTGCTGGCTCAGTCGCCGGAGGCCTTGCGCCGAACGAGACCGTGCTGACGCTTGCCCGCGTGGTGCAGGGGGCGGCGGCGGGGATCGTGCAGCCACTGGCCATGATCATGCTGTTCAAGGTCTTCCCGCCCGACAAGCGTGGCGCTGCCATGGGCATCTATGGCGTGGGCGTCGTTCTTGCTCCCGCGCTCGGCCCCTGGATCGGCGGTGTGCTGATGGATGCGTTCGACTGGCGCTCGGTCTTCTATCTCGGCCTGCCGTTTGCTGCTCTTTCGATCGTGCTGTCGAACACGTTCCTGCCGGGGCGTGAGGAAATCGGCCCTCGCCCCGCCTTCGACTTCGTCGGCGTTGCGATCCTGTCACTTTTCCTCGCTGTGCTTCTCAGCACACTCTCCAATGCCCAAAGGCTGGGGTGGGATTCGAACATGGTGCTCTTCGGCTTTGCCGTCTCGGCCCTGTCGGCGCTGGCCTTCGTGGTGTGGGAAATGAAGACCTCGAAGCCGATGCTCGACATGCGGCTCTTCGGCAATTTCGCTTTCGTCTCGGCGTCGGTCGTGTCCTTCATCATGGGGGCGGGGCTTTTCGGCTCGACCTATCTCCTGCCGGTTTTCGTGCAGCAGATTCAGGGAATGACGCCAACCCAGGCGGGGCTCCTGCTGATGCCCTCGGGCTTTGCCATGCTGTTCGTCTTCCCGATCGCTGGCCGGTTGTCGGACAAGGTGGTGCCGGCGGTGATGATCGCGACCGGAATGGCGATCTTCGCCTGGTCATCATGGTTGATGGCAGCGGCCGACATCAACACGACTTTCTGGACGCTTGCCTGGTGGACGGTGATCTCGCGCATCGGGCTCGGCATCGTCTTTCCGGCGATCTCGTCGGGGTCGCTGCGGGTCTTGCCCCGGCATCTTCTGGGCCAGGGATCGGGCGCGTCGAACTTCATCCGCCAGCTCGGCGGCGCCTTCGGGGTGAACTTGCTGACCGTCTTCATCGAGCGCCGCACCGTGATGCATGCCGATGCCTTCGCGGCAACCCAGACCAGTTCCAACCCGGCCACGATGGAGATCTTGCAAAGTGTCGCCGGGATCATGCATGGCTCGGGCTTACCGGATTCCCAGCTTCTGCCCGCGGCAGCGTCGTTCCTGGGTCAATCGGTGGTCATTCAGGCCTCGAATGCGGCTTTTCAGGACGGGTTCCTCGTCGTCTTCGGGATTTTCGTCCTGGCTCTTGTCCCGACCTGGTTCATGTGGCGCGCGAAGGCGCCTGAAGCCGTCCGGCCCTAGGCCGACGAAGACTCGGGCCGATCATGTCATGGAAGAAATCGTGCGCCGGAACCGTTCGAGTGCGATGGCGAACAGAATGGTCCCGATGGCGGCCAGAGACAGGAACTGCGGCCAGACGGTGCCGATGCCGGCACCCCGGTAGAGTATCGCCTGCGCCAGCATCACGAAATGCGTATCGGGCGCGGCCAGCATGAGGGACCGGACGACACCCGGCATGCTTTCGCGGGGCGTTGCGCCGCCGGAAAGCATCATCATCGGCAGCAGAACAAGCATCAGCATCAGTCCGAACTGCGGCATCGAACGGGCAAGCGTGGCAAGAAAGATGCCCAGGGAGGCCGAGGCGAACACATGCAGCGCGGCCCCCGCCAGAAACAGCGCGATCGATCCTTCGATCGGCACGCCAAGCAAGCCCTGCACGACGATCGCAAGCGAGAATGACGCGGCAACGAGAACCACAAGACCCATCGACAGGACTTTCGAGAGCATGATCTCGAAGGGCGTGACCGGCATGGTCAGCAGGTGTTCGACGGTGCCGCGCTCGCGTTCACGGATGAGCGCGGCGCCGGTCAGGATAATCGACAGCATCGAGATGTTGTTGATTACCTCCATCACCGACCCGAACCAGGTGCTGTTCAGCTCCGGGTTGAAGCGCGCGCGCAGGACCAGATCGACCGGCAGTCCCGTCGCGCTGCGGGTGCGGCTGGCGAATTCCTGCACTTCCGCCGTGATGATCGCCTGGACATATCCGCTGCCGGTGAAGGCTTGGGTGATGCGGGTCGCATCGACGTTGAGTTGAACCGCCGCCTGCCTTCCGGCCAGGATGTCGCGCTGGAAGCTGACCGGGATGACCAGTGCGAAGGTGTCCTTTCCGGCATCCATCCGCGCATCCAACTGGCCAAGGTCGATCAACTCCGGCGGCGCGAAATAGGGCCCCTGGAACGCGCTTACGATGCGCTGCGACAACTGGGACTGGTCCTCGTCGACGATGGCGATCGGGGCGCGGTTCAGCACCTCGGGCATGGCCGTCGCCGAGGCATAGACCGAGAAGGTGAAGGCGAAGACGATCAGCACCAGCATTATCGGATCGCGCAGGAGGCTACGCATTTCCTTGATCCCGAGGTGAAGGATGTTGGCGGCTCGCATGGCTCAGCGTTCCTGTTTCGTGAGAAGAAGGGTGGCCGCCCCGATCAACACAGGAACCGTGATCGCCAGCGGCACGAAGGCCGCGCGCAGGTCGGGAAAGGACAGCGCTTTGGAAAAGGTGCCGCGCGAAATGGTCAGGAAATGAGTGGTGGGATAGACTTCGCCGATCACCCGCCCGATGCCTTCCATCGAGGACACCGGGTCGATCATCCCGCTGAAACTGGCCGCGGGCAGGATCGTCAGCACGGCTGTGCCGAACATTGCCGCGATCTGGCTGCGGGTGAAGGCGGAAAACAGCAGGCCGATCCCAGTCGCCACCATGACATACAGAAGCGCCGCCGCCGAGAGGGTGGCAAAGCTGCCGGTAAGCGGCACGCCGAAGGCCGTTACCGCCAGCAGCGTCAGCATCAGGAAGCTTCCCATCGACAGGATGACATAGGGGATCTGCTTGCCCAGCAGGAATTCCAGCCGGGTCGTCGGCGTGACGTAGAAATTGACGATCGAACCCACTTCCTTCTCGCGCACCACGCTGAGCGCGCTCAGCATCGCCGGAATGAGCAGCAGCAGAAGCGGAATGACCGCCGGGACCATGGCGTCGAGGCTGCGGACATCGGGGTTGTAGCGAAAGCGCGTCTCGATGGTGACTGGCCCCTCCAGCGCCGCCCCGTAGCCTGCATCCCGCGCCCGCATCCCGATCCAGTTCAGGTGCATGCCCTGCACATAGCCCAGCACCGTCTCGGCCCGCATCGGCATGGCGCCATCGATCCAGGCCCCGATCTCGGCCGGCCGGTCGCGTGCGATGTCGCGCCCGAAGCCCGGCGGGATCTCGATCGCCAGGCTGATTTCGCCCGCGCGCATCCGCCGGTCCATGTCCGCCTGTCCCTCAAGCGGCGGCTGTTCGATGAAGTAGCGCGATCCGGCCAGGTTCATCGTGTAATCGCGGCTGATGACGGTCTGATCGTTGTCAAGAACCGCGAAGGTCAAATCCTCGACATCAAGGCTGATGCCGTAGCCCATGACGAACATCAGGATCGCACTGCCAAGAAGCGCCAGCGTCAGCCGGATCGGATCGCGCCGCAACTCCAGCGCCTCGCGCCGGGCATGGCTGGTCATCCGGCGCGGATCGAACAGACGGCGCCAGCCGCGCGGCGCCCGGGTAGGGCCGGCTTGCCGCGCGTCGGGCGGCGGCGCTTCCGGCGCCACCCGCTGGCCGTCCGCTGCCGCAATGTGACGGATGAACGCCTCCTCCAGCGTCCCGGCGCCCGACTCGCGGACAAGTTCGGCCGGCACGCCGGTCGCCAGAACCCGACCCTGATGCATCAGCGAGATACGGTCGCAGCGCTCGGCCTCGTTCATGAAATGGGTCGAGATGAAGATCGTCACGCCCTCGTCCCGCGACAGCTCGATCAGGATGCGCCAGAAGGCATCGCGCGCCACCGGATCGACCCCCGAAGTCGGCTCGTCCAGGATGAGCATCTCCGGGCGGTGGATCAGGGCGACGGCCAGCGAGAGGCGCTGACGCAGGCCCAGCGGCAGCCGCTCGGGCAGCATGTCCCGTTCCGTCTGAAGATCGAAGCGCGCCAGCATTTCCTCAACCCGCGAGCCGATGTCCTGCTCGGGCATGGAAAAAAGACGCGCATGCAGGTGCAGGTTCTGCGCCACCGTCAGTTCGGTATAAAGCGAGAAGGATTGCGACATGTAGCCCACCCGCCGCCGCGCGACGATGTCATGCGGGTCCACCTCTTCGCCGAACAGGCAGACCATGCCTTCGGTCGGCGGTTGCAGGCCGGTCATCATCTTCATCGTCGTGGTCTTGCCGCAGCCGTTCGAGCCGAGAAAGCCAAAGATCTCGCCCCGCCGCACATTCAGCTGTACCCGGTCCACGGCGGTGAAATCGCCGAAACGCATGGTCAGGTCTCGCGCCTCGATCGCCGGTTCACCGTCGCTTTCCGCGCGCGGCGGGATCGAGACGGGCCGGTGCGCCCCCCGTATCTCCTCGGGCAGCAGGCGGACGAAGGCCGCTTCCAGCGTATCGCAGCCCGTCGCCCGCATCAGGCCCTGCGGCGTGTCGCTGGCCAGGATCCGGCCGCCATCCATCGCCGCCAGCCAGTCGAAGCGCGCCGCCTCCTCCATATAGGCCGTGGCGACCAGCACGCTCATGCCGGGGCGCCCGGCACGGATCGAGGCGATCAGATCCCAGAACTCGCGCCGCGACAACGGGTCCACGCCGGTTGTCGGCTCGTCGAGGATCAGCAGGTCGGGGTCATGGATCAGCGCCGAACAGAGGCCAAGCTTCTGCTTCATGCCGCCCGAAAGCTTGCCCGCGGGCCGGTCGAGGAACGGATGCAGCCCCGTCGCCCGGGTCAGCGTGTCGATCCGCCTGGACCGTTCTTCCGCCCCGTGGCCGAACAGGCGTCCGAAAAAGTCGATGTTCTCGCGCACCGACAGCGTCGGATAGAGGTTCCGCCCCAGTCCCTGCGGCAGATAGGCAACGCGCGGCCCGACCCGTGCGCGATGCCCAGCCCGCGCCATGTCATTGCCCAGCACCTCGATCCGTCCCGACTGGATCCGGCGCACCCCGGCCGCAAGCGCCAGAAGGCTGGACTTGCCGACCCCGTCGGGGCCGATCAGCCCCGCCATGCAGCCGCCGGGAATGTCAAGCGTGACATCGCTGAGCGCCAGGACCGCGCCGTAACGCAAGCCCACGCCCTCAAGGCGGATCGCCGCCTGCGAGGTCATTGCGGCAACCTGACCTGAAGCTCGGCGGGCCATTCGGTCCCAGGGTCGATCCGCACATGGGCAATGCCGGGCAGGCCGGTCTTGACGATGTCCCGGTACCGATGGAGTAGGTCGGGGTCGATCCGGGCGCGGATGCGGAACATAAGCTTCTCGCGCTCCGCTTCGGTCTCGACCGTGCGCGGAGTGAACTGGGCGACGCTTGCCACGAAGGACACCCGGGCGGGAATCACGAATTCCGGCGCCGCGTCGAGGATCAGTCGCACCTCGTCCCCTACGGCCAGACGCCCCGCCTGCGCGGTGGGCAGGAAGAAATTCATGTGCACATCGGCAAGGTCGATGATGTCCAGAACGATGCCGCCCGGTGCCAGCACTTCGCCCGGCTCGGCCACCAGATACTGCACGCGCCCGTCGCGCGGGGCTTTCAGCACGGCATCGGCCAGTTCCGCCTCAATGCGCCGAATGGTCGCCTTTGCGGCGTCGACGCCCGCCTCGGCGGCGATCACGTCCGACCGCGCCCGCCCGATGCCGGCTTCGGCGGCGGCAACCTGCGCCTCGGCCGCCGCAAGTGCTGCGAGCGCAGCTTGATGGGCCGCCCGGTCATCGTCAAGCCGCGACTGCGGCGCAACCCCGCCCGGCGTAAGCTCTTCGCTGCGCGCAAGCCGACTCGCGGCGACCCGCACCTCAGCCTCGCGCAGCGCCACCGAGGCTTGCGCCGCCCGTGCCAGAGCCTCGCCTTGCGTGACACCGCTTTGCGCGATATCGATGCCGATCTTGGCGCGCCGCAAATGTGCCTGCGCCTCAAGCAGCTGCGCCTGCAGGGTCGCGGTGTCCATGATGGCAAGTTCCTGACCGGCGATGACCGCATTGCCTTCAGCAACTAGAACCGTCTGAAGGCGACCGCCGCTTCGGGTCGCCAAATAGATCTCGACCGCCTCTATGCGCCCGTTGGCCGCAGCAAATCCGTCGGTCGAGGAGTCCGGACGCAAGACCCACCAGAACGGAATGGCGGCAGCTATCAAGACGCCAAGGACAAGAAGTATCCCTGGCCGGAAAAAGTTGCCAATCTTCACGCTTGTCCCTTTCTGTTCCGCCCGGGACGGCCCAGATTTCCGACCGATCGACCGCCCGATGCCGCGAATGCCAGTTCGCCCGTCAAAGGGCTGAACGATCCAATATAGCCGTTACCCCGACTCGCCTACGATGCCTTTGATCCATATCATTAGAGTAGGGCTGGCAAACAGCGTACAGGGACTCAAAGGGGGGCTATCAAGAGGAACTCTGCCAATGATCATGAATCATAAAGACTAGGAAACGCTTATAGTGCACTGCAATAGTCTTGGAGCGCCCAAGCATCTCTGCAACGACAGTTCAAGAGGAGATCATCTATGACAGATCACGACGGACAGGAGGCGAACGCGGGTCGACACGACCTTCGACAGCAGGGAAGTGAAGCCGTCAGCGGAGCGCGGGACACCCGCGAAGCGGTTCGCGATGCCGTGGTGCGTGCGCTGTCAAGCAAGCCGTTGGACGAAGGGCAGGTGCGCGATGTGGTGAAGACAATTCTCAAGGGCGTCCTCGACGCGGCACCCGATGAAGGTGCCGAAAGCGCCGATGCCCTGAAACAGGCCGCCGCAGGCATCGACGAGGCGCTGGAACGCGCGGCGATGGCCTCGAAACTGGCCATCGAGGAGGCGCGCAGCCAGGCCGCCGCGTTTTCCGAAAGCGACCTCAGGCGGGCGCTCGACGATCTGGCGACGATGGAGAGGTGGTATCTGGAAACGCTCGGTGCGGTGGTGAAGGAAGGCACGAAGACCTCGGCGCATATTCTGGCCGACCTCGCCGATCATCTGCACCGCACGGGCACAAGGACAGGCGATGCTGTGCGCGATGCGCTTGCCGATCTTGGACGCGCGCAGCCGATACATGTTGCCCCCAGACCATCGGATGTGGTGCACACGGCCCGTGCCGGCGCGGCGACGATTGCGGCAATCGGTAGCGGAATTCTGGCGGGCCTGGCCGATGCGCTGGGAACTCAGCCCGGCGAGAGCCGCAAGGAGCCACCGGAAAACGACGCAGGATGATGCCCGTCGGACCCGGTCTTGCGCCCGATCTGCGGCGCCTGCGCGATCTGCTGGCTGTCCTTGCGCGGCACGGCTTTTCCGAACTCCTGGGACGCGCGGGGCTGTCGCACGACAAGCGCGGGGGCGGCCAATCGCAGGATGAACACGCCGCCGCCGGCCTGACCTCGGCCAAACGCCTGCGCCGGGCGTTGGAAGAGATGGGGCCCACCTTCGTCAAGCTCGGTCAGATCCTCTCGACCCGGATCGACCTTCTCGAACCCGAGATCATTGCCGAGCTTGAACGGCTGCGCGACCGTGTGCCGACCGTGCCCTATGCCGAATTGATCGTGGAGGTCGAAGCCACGCTTGGCCGTCCCCTGGCCGAGATCTTCGCGCAGGTCGATACCGCACCGCTGGCCGCCGGCTCCATCGCGCAGGTGCACGCGGCGCGTCTGCTGTCGGGCGAAGCTGTCATCCTCAAGATCCGCCGCCCCGGGATCGGCCGGGTGATCGAGGCCGACTTGCGGCTTTTGCGCCATGCCGTTGGAATCGCGCTGGCCGAGTGGCCCGATCTGGCTCGCTACCGTCCGCACGAGATCCTCGACGAATTCGCCCGCTCGATCAGGGCCGAACTGGATCTGGCCAACGAATGCCGGAATGCCGAGCGGGTCGAGGCCGGGTTTCGCGGCTGGCCCGACATCCATGTCCCGCGCATCCTCTGGGAAGCGACCTGCGAGGTCATGAACGTGCAGACGCGCATCTCCGGCATTCCCGGGGGCGATCTGACCGCGGCCCGCGACGCCGGGGTAGACCTGCGCCGGGTCGCTGCGCGCGGGGCGGCGGCAGTGCTGCACATGATCCTGGAGGAACGGTTCTTCCACGCCGATCCTCATGCGGGCAATGTCTTCTTCCTGCCCGGCGACGAGATCGCCTTCATCGACTTCGGCATGGTCGGCCACCTGTCCCGCCGTCGCCGCGACGAGCTAGTGGATCTGCTGTCCGGGATAGTGGAACGGCGCCCCGAGAAGGTTGCGCGCATCCTGCGCGACTGGGCCGGAACCGGGGCACGTGACGATCCCACGCTTGAAACCCGCCTCGAAGGGTTCATCGACCGGGTGCACGGGATGCCGCTCGGGGCGCTGAACCTGTCCGAACTGATCTTCGACCTGACGGGTCTGATGCGCGCACACGACCTTGCCTTGCCGGCTGACCTGACGCTGCTGCTCAAGGCTTTCATCTCGCTGGACGGGATGGGGCGGCAGCTGGATCCGCGGTTCGACATGGTCGCGGCCGCCCATCCGGTTCTGGAACGGCTGATCTGGCAGCGCCACGGCCCCGAGGCGCTGGCCGCAGCCGCCCGTCAGGGTCTGGGCGACAGCGCCCGGCTGGCCGCGCGCCTGCCGGGCGATCTGTCGCGGCTTCTCGATGCGGCCCTGCATGGGCGGCTGGGCCTGAGGGTGGAACTTGTGCAGATCGAGCAGATTGTCACCCGAATGCGCCAGTCCGTCACCCATCTGACCCTGGCGGTGATCGTCGCTGCGCTGACGGTGGGGTCGTCGATCGTCACCGCCGCGTCGGGTGCGGAACTGCCGCTGGGCCTGGCGACCTTCGCCATGCTGGGCTTCTTCGGGGCGGTGATCGGCGGGTTTGTCCTGCTCTGGTCGATCTGGCGAAACGGACGGAAATAGGAAAAGCGCGTATCGGCTGGCACTCTGTGCAGGCTGGGCCGACCGTCTGTTGGCCGGTAGCGCGGCGGGAACAGCACGAGATCTGGCATCCCAAGCATCAGCTCGCGGGTTGCAGCGGGGCTCCTTTACGGGGTCGACGCCTCCGATGCGGCCAGGCCGGCATCATCTAGTTGTTCGGGATCGGGCAGGTCGCGCAGGGACTGCATGCCGAAGACGGCCAGGAAGGCGTCGGTGGTGACAAAGGTATAGGGAGCGCCCCGGCGGGGTTCGCGCGGGCCGGTCGCGATCAGATCGCGGTCTGCCAACCGGCCAATCAGGTCGCGGCTGATCTCTTTGCCGAAGATGTCCTTCAACCCGTCACGGCTAACCGGCTGGTGGAAGGCGATCGCCGCCAGAACGGTCACGTCGAACTCGGAGAGGTTCAAGCCCTGGTCCCCCACATCCGCCGCGGCGCGGATCGCGGGCGCATAGGCCGCGCGAGTGTGCAGCATCCACCCTGCGCCAATCGGCGCCACTTCGTAGGGCCGACCCTCCAGATCGACCGCCAGATCCTCGATCAGCAGATCGACCGAGGCCCCCTGCCCCACCACCCGCGCCAGGTCATCCCGGCCGACCGGCGAGCGGCTTGCAAACAGCACCGCCTCGATCCGCCGCATCCATTCCCGCCAGCGCAGATCAGGGGCCAGGTCGGCCAGTTCGCGGTCGATCGCGTTCTCCTCGCGCCGCGCCATACTCAGACCCCGTAAAGGCGGAAGGTGTCCCGCCCCGTCAACTCGCGCAGCGCGCCCAGATCGACTAGCCGGTCGCACAGCCGCCGCGCCGCCCGGTCTGACATGCCGCCGTGCATTTCCCTGGCTAGCGCCGCAGGCGCCAGCGCATCGCGAGACAGGAACAGGTCCACCGCCCGAGCGGCCCCCTTGGCCCGGAGCTTTGGCACTGCTGCCCGAATGCGCGTCGAGCTGCGCACCAGGTCGCCCGCAATGGACAACGCTTGCCGTGCTCCTTCTGTTGCTCCCCGGTGACAGGCCAGCCGCAGATCGTCGCCGCGCAGGCGCAGGTCCCGCGCCTTCAGCCTCAGCGAGATTAGCGGCAGGACATGGACCTGACGCAGGGCCTTCGACAGCACCGCCTCGGCCAGGATCAGGGCCTCCGTTTCCGCACGCAGACTGTCGGTCAACACCGCCTCGATCACCCAAGCCGCCCGGTCTACCGGGGTTTCGCCGGTCGCATCAAGGGATAGCGCGATCCGCTCGGGCGTCATCCCCTCCAGCGCCCGGGCCAACCCCGCCACCGAGATCGGCCGCGCCACCGCCTGCGACCATTGCCGCAGGATCCGGCCCGCCGGCCCCGGATCATCGCTTGCTTTCGTAAGGTGCAAGGCATCCCGCAACGCTCCCGTCCCTTCGCGCCGTCCCGCCAACCCCGCGCAGACCTCGGCCGCAGCCAGCGCCAGCCGGTCACGCCAAAGCGCCTGAGGCAGGCCGGGATCGTCCGCCACCAACGCCAGATGCGCCAGCGCGGCCCCCGACCGAAACGCCGCCGCTTCCAGCGTGTCCGCGGGCGCTGAGACGATCCAGCCCGGCAGCGGAGACAGCATTGACAAGACCCCGGGGGTCTTTGCAGGCAGTTTTCTCATGCTTGGAAGTCTACTTCTTAGCGGCGCTTTATGCCAGCAAAACTCGTTGTATCCGCCGCAGCTTTCGAAACACTACAATGTCCAATAATCTTGCGTTATCGGACATAAAGGGGTTATGCTCTCAAGCATGACCGAAACACCCCAGAAATCGCCTTCAAACCCCCCGGAACGTCCCGATCGCCACGAAGGGGACGAGCGAGCTGATAGGGCGCGCGACACGATCGCCCTGCCCGCGCACGTCGCTGGCTCTGGCGCGCTGGACCGTCTCGTAGAAACTGCGCGGGACTATGCGCTTCAAGCGGCGTCGGAGAACACGCGATACGCCTACGCAAAGGACTGGGCCCATTTCGCCCGCTGGTGCCGGATGCGCGGCGCGGACCCCCTGCCCCCGTCGCCCCAGCTGATCGGGCTCTACATCGCCGATCTGGCAGCGCCGGGCGGCAAGGCCCCATCGCAGTCGGCGGCCCGACCCCTCTCGGTCTCCTCAATAGAGCGGCGGCTGTCCGGCCTGACTTGGGGCTACGCGCAGCGCGGCGAGAGACTGGACCGCAAGGACCGCCACATTGCCAGCGTCCTGGCTGGCATCCGCCGAAAGCACGCACGGCCACCGGCACAGAAAGAGGCCATCCTGCCGGAAGACCTGCGAGACATGCTGGCCACCCTGCCCCACGATCTGCGCGGCCTGCGCGACCGCGCCATCCTGCTGATCGGCTTCGCGGGCGGCCTGCGGCGGTCAGAGATTGTGAGCCTTGATCACGGCAAGGACAACACGCCTGACAGTGGCGGCTGGGTGGAAATCCTGGAGAACGGCGTGCTGATTGCCCTGCGCGGCAAGACCGGCTGGCGCGAGGTGGAAATTGCCCGGGGCTCCTCTGATCAGACCTGTCCCGTCCATGCGCTGACGCAATGGCTGCACTTCGCCAGGATCGACTTCGGCCCGATTTTCACGGCCGTCTCGCGCAACGGGCTGAAGGCCACCGCCGAGCGGCTCTCCGACAAGCATGTCGCCCGCCTCATCAAATCCTGCGTCCGCGACGCCGGCCTGCGCCCCGACCTGCCCGAAGCGGAGCGTATCCGCCTCTTCTCGGGCCATTCCCTGCGCGCGGGCCTGGCCAGCAGCGCCGAGGTAGACGAGCGCTATGTCCAAAAGCAACTTGGCCATGCCTCGGCCGAAATGACCCGCCGCTATCAGCGCCGCCGCGACCGCTTCCGCATCAACCTGACCAAGGCAGCGGGGCTTTAGGACTCCTGGCTTCACGAGCCGGCATTCAGCCCTTGATGAACCCGGCCGACGTCCCATATGATGCGTGATGATTGATGCGCAGAGGTGCTCACATGCGAACAACCCTTTCCCTCGACGATGATGTTCTGCTCGCAGCCAAGGCAATCGCGGGTCAACAAGGCCGCAGCCTGGGAGAGGTGGTTTCCGAGCTTGCGCGACGCTCCTTGCAACGGCCTGTCGCAAAAGCCGAACGCAACGGGATTCCCTTGCTCGCATCCCGCCCGGGATCCCCTCCCGTGACCATGGATCTCGTCAACGCTCTGCGGGATGACGCCCCGTGACCTATCTTCTTGACGTAAACGTCCTGATTGCTTTGATCGATCCCGGCCACGTCGCGCATGACGACGCACATGCCTGGTTCTCCGGGAAAGGCAACGCCTCTTGGGCCACCTGCCCGATCACAGAAAACGGCGTCATGCGGATTCTCGGCAACCCGAAGTATCCGAATTCGCCCGGTTCACCCGCGGCCGTTGCCGGGATCGTCGAGCAACTGCGCGTCTTGCCAGGCCACTGCTTCTGGGCCGAAGACGTCAGCCTTGTCGGGTCTGAAGGTGTTGACGCAAGCCGAATCCTGACCTCTGCACAGGTCACGGATACCTACCTTCTGGCACTGGCAAAGCTGCGTGGCGGTGTGCTGGCAACCTTTGATCGCCGTTTGTCCGTGGACGCGGTCAAGAACGGCAGGGCCGCCCTTCATCTGATCCCGGCAGGAAAATCAACCTGAACAAATTGTCGAAGCAAGGGGCGCCATAAATGACAGATGAGCCGGATCGAACTTGGCCATCCAAAGAATTGAGGGAGTGGTCAAACCAGCAGGCCCAGACTGTTCGGGACGCTGCGACAGAAGGCGGTCTTCGATTTCAGGCGTATTTGCCGCCTGCTGTCGCTCTGTGGCTTCTTGATCGGATCGAGCAGGGCCTGTTTCTCGATCCGTCGGAGGCTGTCTTCGTTCTTCTCGATGAGGCTCGGGAGCTGGAGCCACATCTGGATCTGCGACAGGAATTGCTGAAGCGCCGAATTCTGAGCGCAGCCGATGATCCGCGGCCTGGCATCCCTGCCGATGAATTCATGGCCAAGTTTGAAGCCATGCGGAGGATTCCACGACCTGAGCCGGCTGTATGGCTGTCCAAGCAAGAAGTTTAACACTCAGCCTCCGAAAAATCGTAGAAAGTTGTTTGAAAACGGTCGTTTATTAGTGGTATGTGAAACTGCAAACGGCCTGTTTTGATGCCCCTGATCGGCTATGCGCGTGTCGCGTTGCCTTTAAATCCGGCACACGGCGCGTTGGGCAGCGTTTGTTGCCCTTAAATGTGACATTCAGACGCCAGCTCGTCGGAGTTTTTCCCTG
>Ga0208490_100770_pt1 | contig 16068 bp, 19 predicted proteins | sample SubbioAug_CSWold_FD_184818 | JGI IMG/M metagenome (GOLD analysis project Ga0208490, IMG submission 184818) | Serpentinite rock and fluid subsurface biosphere microbial communities from McLaughlin Reserve, California, USA - CR11Aug_CSWold (SPAdes) | ecosystem: Environmental > Terrestrial > Deep...
GGCTCGCGCCGCCGCCGAGCCGTTGGCCGGCGCGCCCGGACCGGACGGGGACGAGCCGGGGACGCCGGTGTCGAGGGGGATGTCGAGGCGGCTCTTCAGCTCCACGAGCAGCCGGGTGGCGGTCTTCTTGCCCACGCCGGGCACCAGGCAGAGGGCGGCGACGTCGTCCTCGGCCAGCACCCGGGCCAGGTCGGCGGGGCCGTGCACCGACAGGATGCCGAGGGCGAGGGAGGGCCCCACGCCGTGGGCGCCGAGCAGCGCGGTGAAGCAGCGGCGGGCGTCCGCGGTGGCGAAGCCGTAGAGGGCCTGGGTGTCCTCGCGGATGTGGTGGTGGACCCACACGAAGACCTCGTCGCCGAGGTCGCCGAGGGAGACCGCCGTGGTGGGGCTGACCATCACCCGGTGCCCGATGCCGGCCACCTCGACGAGGACCTCGTCGTCGGCGCGCTCGAGCAGCGTGCCCCGCAGGGAGCCGATCACCGTCGGCCTCCGGCGGCGGCGATGCGGGCCAGCATGGGGGCCCGGGCCACGTGGCACAGGGCGATGGCGGCGGCGTCGGCCGCGTCGACGGGGCGGATGGGGCGGTCGATCTGAAGGAGGCGTTGCACCATGGTCTCGATCTGGGTCTTGTCGGCGGCACCGTCGCCGGTGACGGCCTGCTTGATCTCGTTCGGGGAGTACTCGGTGACCTGGGCCCCGGCGCCGATGGCCTCGACCATCACGATCCCTGCGGCCTGGGCCACCCCGATCGCGGTGCGCACGTTGACCGAGAACAGGATGCGCTCGACGGCGACAGCCGTGGGGGGATGCTCGGCGATGAGGCCGCGCACGTCGTGCTGCAGGGCGTGGAGGCGCTCGGGGACGGGCTGGTCGGGTGCGGTCTTGAACACGCCGAGGGCGACGAGGCGGGAGGCCCCGGCTCGACCGGTGTCGAGGACGGCGTAGCCGCAACGGGAGAGACCAGGGTCGATGCCCCACACGAACACGGGTTCGACCCTACCGGGCCGGCCGCCGCCGGCCGCGGACCCCGCTCTGCTCAACTGTGCCCGTCCTGGTGCCGATGCAACGCCCGTGGTGATGACCCTCCCCTCCGCCCTCGCGCCCGAGCAGCCCGCCGGTGCCGTGCCGGTCGTGTCCCTCGAGGGAGTCGAGCGCACCTTCGGGGACCAGACCGCGCTCGACGGGCTGTCGTTCACCGTGCCGCCCCGGACGATCACGGTGCTGCTCGGGCCCAACGGCGCCGGCAAGACCACCTGCACCCGGGTCATCACCGGCGCGCTGGGCCCCGACGCGGGCTCGGTGCGGGTCTTCGGGCTCGACCCGGCCGTCGACGGCCCCGAGGTGCGCCGGCGCATCGGCATCGTGTCGGCCAAGCCGGCCCTCTACGACCGCCTCTCGGGGCTGGACAACCTGCGCTACGCCGCCGAGCTGTACGGCCTCGGCCGGCGGGAGCAGGCCGCTCGTCGCATCGAGGAGGCCGCCGAGCGATTCGGCATCGCCGGCGCCCTCGGCCAGCAGGTCGGCGGCTACTCCACGGGGATGAAGACCCGGCTCGCCCTGGCCCGCAGCGTGCTGCACGAGCCCGAGCTGGTGCTCTACGACGAGCCCACGTCGGGCCTCGACCCCGAGTCGTCCTACGCCGTGCTCGAGCTGATCCGGGAGATGACCGACCAGGGCAACACCGTGGTCATGTGCACCCACCTGCTCCTGGAGGCCGAGGGCCTGGCCGACCAGGTCGTCATGCTCCAGGACGGGCGCTCGCTCGTGCAGGGCCCACCCGATGAGCTCGTCCGCCGGTACTGGCCGGACCTCACCGTGCTGGTCGACGCCGAGGACCGCAACGCGATCTGCCGGCTCGCCGGCGAACCCGGTGTGCACGACGTGCGCCTCGACGGGACCGGACCGGCGACGGTGGTCGTCGACGACCTCGCCCGCATCCCCGACCTCGTGCTCGCCCTCGCCCGGGACGGCGCACGGGTCACCCGGGTCGAGGCCGAGCGGCACTCCCTCGAGGACCTCTACTTCGCCGTGCGGCGCGGCAGCGGCCACAACCGGATCGGCGAGGTCGAGCAGTGAGGGAGACCGGCAGCCTCCAGTGGGGGCACATGGGCACCGTGGCCCGCACCGACCTCAAGCAGCTCATCCAGGCCAGGGACTTCTGGGGCCCGATGGTCGGCCTCGGCGCCATCTTCTTCTGCGTCGTCCCCACGATCCTGCTGTTCAGCCTCACCTCCATCGCCGGCGTCGACGCGGTCGAGCAGATCAGCCAGACCCTCGAGGTCCTGCCCAGCCGAGCCCAGGCCTCCATCGAGAACGCCACCGGCGGCGACGCAGCGACCCCCCAGGGCCAGGCGTCGTACGCCCTCGCCGTCTTCCTCTTCGCCCCGGTCGCCGTCGTGGTGCCGCTCACCATCTCCACCGCGGTGGGTGCCGCCACCATCGTCGGCGAGCGCGAGCGCGGCACCGGCGAGTTCCTCGCCCACTCCCCCGCCGGCGTGCGCGAGATCTACCTCGGCAAGCTGCTCGCCTCGCTCATCCCCGGCTACGTGACCACCGTCGTCGGCTTCGGCATCTACTCCCTCATCGTCAACCTGATCGTCGGGCCGGAGGTGGGCGGCTGGTTCTTCCCGACCACCCAGTGGTGGATCCTCATGGCCTGGGTCGTGCCGCCGTTCCTGGCCCTCACGCTCTCGCTCGTGCTGCGCCTGTCGGCCCGGGTCAAGTCGACCGCCGCGGCCCAGCAGGCCTCGGGCCTGGTCAGCCTGCCCTTGATCATGGTGGCCTACTCCCAGTCCACCGGTGCCCTCTTCGGGGGCGCCCGGGTCACCTGGATCATCGGCGGCCTGGCCTGGCTGCTCGCCATCCTCGGCCTGCGCCGCGGCATGCGGGCGGTCTCGCGAGCCCGCCTGCTCGGCGTCGCCGACGAGCAGTAGCCGAGCAAGGCGGGATCGTTCGCCGCCGATCGGCGCTGAACGGGCACATACGTACCGCTCGCCGCCGATCCTTGCGATGGGCGCCCCGACGGTTCGCGACCGATCGGCGCTGAGGGGGTGGATGGGTTCCGTTCGCCGCCGATCCTCGGCCCGGTCAGAGCGGGTCGTCGGCGATGACCGTGCCGTCGGCCAGCTCGATCCGTCGGGTGAGGGTCACGGTCTCGAGCAGCCGGCGGTCGTGGGTGACGAGCAGCAGGGTTCCCGGGTAGCCCTCCAGCGCGGCCTCGAGCTGCTCGATCGCGGGCAGGTCCAGGTGGTTGGTCGGCTCGTCGAGCACGAGCAGGTTCACGCCGACGAGCGCGAAGGCGGCGAGCACGGCTCGCGTCCGCTCCCCGGGCGAGAGCCGGCTGGTGGGCCGGGACACGTGCTCGGGACCGAGGCCGAGCTTGGCCAGCTGGGAGCGGGCCTCGGTGGCCAGGATCCCGGTCTCGGCCACGAACGCGTCGAGGAGCGACTCGTCGCCGGCGAACCGGCCCCGTGACTGGTCGAGGGTGCCGACGACCACCGACGGCCCGATCCGGACCGTCCCGCTGGTGGGCTCGATGTCGCCGAGCGCCGTCCGCAGCAGCGTGGTCTTGCCCGACCCGTTCGACCCGACGAGCGCGACCCGCTCGCCGTGGCCCACGTCCAGCGTGACGGGTCCGAGCACGAACGCGGCGCCGTGGTCGACGACGACATCGCGCAGGGTGATCACCTCGTCACCGGACCGGCCGGTGGCCGCGAAGTCGAGGCGGAGGTCCCAGCCCTCCCACGGCTTGTCGACCACGTCGAGCCGCTCGAGGGCCTTCTCGGCCCGCGCCGCCTTGCCCGCCAGCTTCTCCGATGACGCCTTGTTGAAGTGCCGGATGAACTTGTCGCTCTCCCCCGACCGCTTCACCTTGCCGATGCCCTTCGCCGACCACTCGCGGGTCTGCTGGGCCTGCCCCCGGAGGCTGTCCCGGGTCTCCACGTAGCCGGCGAATGCCTCCTCCGCGTGGCGGCGGGCGGCGGCACGGGCATCGAGGTAGGCCTGCCAGCCACCGTCGTAGCGGGTGGCCGTGCGCTCGTGCTCGTCGATCTCCACGACGCTGGTCACCACCCGCTCCAGGAACGCCCGGTCGTGGGAGATCAGGACGAAGCCCGCCGGCGAGTGCACCAGGAACTCCTCGAGGAGGGCCAACCCGTCCAGATCGAGGTCGTTCGTCGGCTCGTCGAGGGCGAGGAGGTCGAAGCCGGCGAGCAGGACCGACGCCAGGTTCACCCGGGCTCGCTCCCCACCGGACAGCGTGGCCGCAGGCTGACCGGCCCGGTCCGCGCCGAGGCCGACCCGTTCGAGGGTCTCCCCGATGGTCGCGTCGAGGTCGGCGACCCCGAGGTGCAGCCAGGTCTCGAGCGCGGCGCTGTAGCGGTCGGCGGCATCCGCGTCGCCCGCCGCCATGGCCCGCATCGACGCGTCGAGCTCCCGCTGGGCCATGTCGGCACCGGTGCGCCGGGCGATGACGTCGGCGATGCGCTCGCCGGACCGCACGTCCAGCTCCTGGGTGAGGTGCCCGACCCGGACATCGGCCGGGACGCAGGCGACCGTGCCACGCTCGGGCTCCAGATCGCCGGTCAGCAGGCGGAGCAACGTGGACTTGCCCACGCCGTTCGGGCCGACCACGCCGATGCGGTGGCCGCTGGCCACGGTGAGCGACACATCGGCCAGCACGACCTCGGGGCCGTGGGCGAAGGACAGGTTGCGGGCGACGATCTGGGCGGACACGACTCTCCTCGGGCACGGTGGCGGGACGGGAAAGGTCGCCTCAGAACATCGTGGGTGAGGGTAGCGGCGGTTGGCGACCGGTCCCGCGTCCGCCAGCGCCGATCGGTCGCCAACGTGCACGTGCGGTCCCTCCACCGCCGATCCTTCACCGGCGGCCTCGGGCGCCCGGCGTTGCTGTCACCACGTGTCGTCATGATGCCTTTCATGCGATCCACGACACGACTGGGACGAGCCCTCGACTTCGCCCGGGCCAACCACGGCCTCATCCCGACCTGGGTGCTCGCAGACGAAGGCCTGACCACCGCGCAGATCCGCCACCTGGTCCACGACGGCATCCTCGAGCGCATCATCCGCGGCCTGTTCCGCCTCGCCGGCACCCGGACGGCGCTCCAGGACGTGGCTGCGGTCGTGATGCGCCATCGTGGCGCCCACGGTTCCCACGTTTCCGGTCTCTTCGTGCACGGCCTCAGCGTCGAGCCGCCACGCCGGCCGCAGTTCACGCTGGAGTCCGGCTCCACGAGCGGGACCACGCTCGGCACGCTGCACCGCAGCCCGCTCGATCCCGTCGACTGCACCCGCCGGCACGGGATCCCGGTGACGACCGTGGCCCGATCGATCGTCGACGCTGCAGCGGTGCTCTCGAACGAGGAGCTGTCCGCGGTGGTCAACGAGGCGATGAGCCGGAAGATGGTCCAGCTGCAGCACATCCTGGACGCCGCCGGTCGGGTGGAGGCCGCCCCCGGACGGCTGGGATCCGGTCGCCTCCACGCCGTGCTCTCGACCTGGACGGACGCCATCCGACCCGATTCGCCGGCCGAGGCTGCAGCCATCCGGCGCATCCGGGTGTTCGGCCTGCCGGCGCCCGTCACCCAGCACGAAGTCCTCGACGAGCACGGCACGTTCGTCGCGCGCCTGGACATGGCATGGCCCGACGAGCGCGTGGCGCGAGAGTACGACTCGCTCCGGTTCCACGGTCCCGACCGGATCGAACCCGACGAGGAGCGGTTGCAGGCCTTGGAGCGGCTGGGCTGGGAGGTCGAGCCGCTGTATCGCTACCAGCTGCTCCCCAACGAGACCGAGTGGTTGCGGCGACTGGGGCGCCAGCTCGGCTCCCGGATGCGCAACGCCAGCTGACGGCCAGGAGGTTCGGCGGCGAACGGTCAGCATCCGCACGTTCGCCGCCGATCGGCGGCGAAGGCACAGGATGGCCCGGCTCAGGCCTGGGCGGCCTCGATCGCCCGCACGAGCTCCTCGGTGGGACGGAACGTGAGGCCGGCGATGGCCCGGTGGGAGTAGGCGACCTTGCCGGCGGCGTCGACCACGAAGACGGAGCGCCGGTAGAAGCCGAGCGGTCCGAGGATCCCGTAGGCCTCGCCGACGGCCTTGTCGGTGTCGGCGAGCAGCGGGAAGCCGAAGCCGCCCTGCTTGTCGGCGAAGGCGTCGTGGCTGGGCACGTCGTTCGGGGAGATGGCCAGCACCTGGGCGCCGACGCCTTCGAAGGCGTCGATCTCGGCGGTGTACTCGTTCAGCTGGCGGGTGCAGACCGGGGTGTTGTCGCCCGGGTAGAACACGAGCACGACCGGCGTGCCGGCGTAGTCGGCCAGGCGGTACGTGCGGCGGCCCTCGTCGGAGCCGTCGGTGCCCTCCAGCTCGAAGTCGGGGGCGTCGGCGCCGATCGCGACCATCAGCCCGCCGCCGCTTCCATGAGGTCCGCCGTCATGTCGAAGTTGGCGTACACGGCCTGGACGTCGTCGAGGTCCTCGAGTGCCTCCACGATGCGCAGCGTCTGCTTGGCCTTGTCGGGCTCGGTGATCGGCACGGTGTTCTGGGGCAGCATCGTGACCTCGGAGCTCTCCACGTCGATGCCGGCCTCGTCGAGGGCCTGGCGGATGTCGGGGAGGTCCGACGGTGGGGTGACCACCTGCCAGATCGACTCCTCGTCGGTGATGTCCTCGGCGCCGGCGTCGAGGGCGACGAGCATGAGGTCGTCCTCGGTGACCGACTTGGGGACGATGATCACGCCCTTGCGGTCGAACTGCCACGACACCGCGCCGGGCTCGGCCTGGGAGCCGCCGTTCTTGGTGAACGCGTTGCGCACGTCGGCCGCGGCGCGGTTGCGGTTGTCGGTGAGCACCTCGACGAGCATGCCGACGCCGTTGGGGCCGTAGCCCTCGTAGGTGATCTGCTCGTAGACGACGCCCTCGAGGTCGCCGGTGCCCCGCTTGACCGCTCGCTCGATGGTGTCGAGGGGGATGGAGTTGTCCCGGGCCTTCTGGAACATGGTCCGCAGCGTCGGGTTGGCGTCGAGGTCGCCGCCGCCCTCGCGGGCGGCCACCTCCACCTGGCGGATCAGCTTGGCGAAGACCTTGGCCCGCTTCTGGTCGGTGGCGGCCTTCTTGTGCTTGATCGTCGCCCACTTGGAATGGCCGGACATCAGAGGACCTCCTCGAGGAATCGCCGGTGGATGCGCAGGTCGTCGGACAGCTCCGGGTGGAACGCCGCGACCATCACCGGGCCGGATGCGCAGAGTACGGGCCGACCGTCGACCTCGGCGAGCACGTCGACGCCCTCGCCGACCCGCTCGACGACGGGAGCCCGGATGAACGACGCCTCGAAGGGCACCGCCGGATCCGGGACCCCGGCCGAGGACAGGTCGAGGGCCGCGTCGAAGCTGTCGACCTGGCGCCCGTAGCCGTTGCGCCGCACGGACAGGTCGATGGCGCCGAAGCAGCGCTGGTCGGGGCGGCCGTCGAGGATCTCGCTGCTGAGCAGGATCATGCCGGCGCAGGTGCCGAGCGCCGGCATGCCGTCGGCGAGGCGCTTCGCGACCGGGTCGAACAGGTCCCCGCGCTCGAGCAGCATCGACATCGTGGAGGACTCGCCACCGGGCAGGACGAGGGCGGCGACGCCGTCGAGGTGCTCGGGCCGGCGGACCTCGACGGTGTGCACGCCGCAGGCCTCGAGGGCCCGGGCGTGGCGTGCGAACGCGCCCTGGAGCGCCAGGACGCCGACGGTCGGGATCGCTACCAGCCCCGGTCCTCGAACCGGGTGCCGTCGGTGGCGGTGCCGGCCGGGTCCATGCCGATGCCGGTCATCGGGGTGCCGAGTCCGCGGGAGACCTTGGCCAGGATGTCGGCGTCGCGGAAGTGCGTGGTGGCCTCGACGATGGCCTTGGCCCGGGGGGCGGGCTCGTCGGACTTGAAGATGCCCGAGCCCACGAACACGGCGTCGGCGCCGAGCTGCATGGCCAGGGCGGCGTCGGCCGGGGTGGCCAGGCCGCCGGCGCAGAAGAGGGGCACGGGCAGGGTGCCGGTCTCGGCGATCTCCTGCACGAGCGGCAGCGGAGCGCGGAGCTGCTTGGCCCACTCGAACAGCTCGGCCTCGTCGGCCTGGGTGAGCTTGCGGATGTCGCCGGTGATCGAGCGCAGGTGGCGGACGGCCTGGACGACGTTGCCGGTGCCGGCCTCGCCCTTGGAGCGGATCATCGCCGCGCCCTCGCTGATGCGCCGGAGCGCCTCGCCGAGGTTCGTCGCGCCGCACACGAAGGGGACGGTGAAGGCCCACTTGTCGATGTGGTGGGTCTCGTCGGCCGGGGTGAGGACCTCGGACTCGTCCACGTAGTCGACCCCGAGCGCCTGGAGGATCTGGGCCTCGACGAAGTGGCCGATGCGGGCCTTGGCCATCACCGGGATGCTGACCGCGGCCTGGATGCCGTCGATCATGTCCGGGTCGGACATGCGGGCGACCCCGCCGTCGACGCGGATGTCGGCCGGGACGCGCTCGAGCGCCATCACGGCCACGGCGCCGGCATCCTCGGCGACCTTGGCCTGGTCGGGGGTGACGACGTCCATGATGACGCCGCCCTTCAGCATCTCGGCCAGCCCACGCTTCACGCGGAACGTGCCGGTCTCGTGGGTCCTGGCCGTCTCCTGGGCGTCGCTCGACATGCCCCCCAGTCTACGGGCGGCCCCGGGCGGATCTCCCAACGCGATCGCGGGCGCCTACAGCTCGCGGAGCAGGTCGATGCGGTCGGCCAGCGGCGGGTGGGCGGCGAAGGGATCGCCGTCGGGAGCTGCGTTGGGCGACGCCAGCCAGAGGGCCTGGAGCGGCCGGGGGCTGCGAGCCACCTCGGAGGACCCGGCCCGCACCCGTTCGAGGGCGGCCACGACGCCGGGCGGGTACTGGGTGGCGCGGGCGGCGGCCATGTCGGCGATGACCGGTCGGCGATCGTCCTCGCTCGTGCGGGCGAGGGAGGCGATCACGCCGGCGAACGGGCCGCCGGCCAGGGGGCCGAACAGCCCGGCGGTGGCGGTGGGCGCCTCGATCTGGCCGTCGCGCACGTCGGCGAGGAGGTGGGCGACGATGCCCTCGAGCTCGATGCGCTCGGCGGCGTCGAGCAGCCCGGTGGTGATCGCGACCGACGCCGGGCCCGGGCCCGTGCCCCAGACCACGGCGTTGCGGGCGGGGTCGTCGATGAGGTGGAGACGGGGCACGGCCACCCCGAGCGCCATCGAGGTGCTCTCGACCACGCCGGGGAGGCGGGGGTTGTCGGCGGCGCCGATGGACCGGGCGCCGAGGGCGGCACCGACCCGCTCGTCGATGCCGCGGCACCGCCACGCGGTGACCGCGACGGCGACCACGAGCGCCACGATCGGGGCCAGCCACAGCGGCAGCAGCACCACGCCGAGGACCAGCACCGGCAGGGCCACGACGACGCCGTGGGCCACGACGACGCGGACCAGGTCGGCGGTCGGCTCTCGGGCGGAGGAGGGATCGGTGGCCACGGGGCGGGGAGTCTACGGACCACCCCGCCGGGCGACGAGGCGACCAGCGGGCCACGCACCGCGGCGCGAGGGTGACTAGTCCGTCGGGTGTGCGAAATGGCACACCTGGGCGATATCGCCAAAGCGGCGAATCGGACAGGGTGGCGAGGTCAGTGCCATCTTCTGTTGGGGAGCCCCTCTTCATGCGTCTGTCCCGTCTCGTCCCCGTCCTCGCGGCCGGGGCCCTGTTCGCCGCGAGCACCTCGCCGGCGCAGGCCCAGACCGATCCGGTGGAGGGCGTCGGCACCACCACGGGTGCGCTCACCCTCCTCGGCCTCGATGCCGGTGACCTGCTCAGCCTCGACCTGCTGACCGATGCCGGCACGGCCAACATCGACGAGGCGGCCGGGCCCCGACGGGCCGCGGCCCAGATCGCCGCCCTCGCGCTCGAGTCCCCGGCGGCGGGCGTCTCCCAGGTGCTCCCGCTGCTCCAGGTGGAGTCCACCGGCGCACCGGACGAGCGCTCCCAGGCCGTCACGCCGATCACCAACCCGATCGTGTCCGGCGCCATCGCCCCGCTCCAGCTCCGCGCGCTGGTCGACGAGGGCGGCGCCACGTCGCTCATCTCCGCCGGCCTCGCCGACCTCGAGGTCCTCAGCGGCATCGCGAGCCTGGCGGGCACCACGGTGGACCTCGGCAGCACCGCCCTCGTCGGCGACGCGACCGGCACCCGTGGCGTCGACGTGGACGCCCTCACGGTGCTGGACCTCGAGGCGCTGCTGGCCGCCCTCGGCATCCCGCTCACCGACCTGCCCCTCGACACCCTGCTCGGCCTCCTCGACGGCCTCGGCCTGCTCGGCCAGCTCGAGGCGCTCCTGCCGGCCGACCTCGGGCTCGACCTCGACGGCCTCACCCTCGACCAGATCACCGCGCTGCTCGACACGACCGTGGACGGCGTGCTCGGCGAGGTCGACTCCGTGCTCCTGACCGTCGAGACCGTCGAGGACCTGATCCTCGACCTGGGCACCACCGCGGACCCGGTCTGCGAGCTCACCGGCCCGGTCGAGGACGCGGTCGGCGATCTGCTCGGCGGTATCACCGGCGGTGGCACGACCAGCGATTCGGTGTGCACCGACCTGCTCGCGGACCCCGTCGCCGCCGTCGACGACCTCACGGACCAGCTGCCCGTGCTCACCGCCGAGCTGCGCGACCTGCTCGACCAGGTCCTCGCCATCGTGGAGGCGCCGCTCGAGCTGCTCTCGGGCCAGGCCCTGCTCAGCCTCGAGGGCCTCGACGTGACCGTGCTCACCACGGCCACCGACGACGTGGCCACCTCGGTGGCCGAGGTCACGGGCACCCTCGGCGCCCTGCAGGTGGGCGAGCTGCCCGTGCTCGGCACGCTCGACCTCACCGCCCCGACCGACCAGCTGAACGGCCTGCTCGCCCAGGCCGAGGGCGTCGTCGGCGGCATCCTCGGCGAGGTCTCCCCTGCCCTCGCCGACCTGGTCTCGGTCCGCACCATGCAGGAGACCACCTCGGTCGAGCAGGTCGGCGAGCAGGTGGTCGCCACCGCGTCGTTCTCCGGCCTCGAGGTCGAGGTGCTCCCGATCCTCGGCGAGCTCACCGGGCTGCTCGACAGCGTCGGCGGTGCCGACTCGGTCGGGGCCATCCTCGACGGGCTCGACGTCCCGATCCCGGCGTCGGGCGCCCCCGAGGTCCTGCAGCTCAACACCCTCCTGGCCTCGGTCACGGGTGGCCTGCCCCTGCTCGGTGCCCTCGAGGACGGCCTGGGCCTGCAGGTGGCCACGTTGAGCCAGCGGTCCACGTTCACGCCGGTGGCCGCCCAGGCGCCGACGACGCCGGGCGCACCTGCGGCGCCGGCCGCGCCGGCGGCTCCCGCCCCGATCCTGCCCCGGACCGGCAGCAGCGATGCGCTGATGCTGGCCCTGGCCGGGGCCGCCGTGCTCGCCGCCCTCGGCGGCCGCCACCTCGTGCGCCGGAGCGACGCGGACGGCTGAGCCCGACGCCTGCGGGCGCTACGAGCGGGTCCTGATCCGCTCGTAGCGCTCCAGGTACAGATCGGCCAGCAGGTCCATCGAGAACTGGCCGGCCCGGTCCCGTCCGGCCGCGACCAGCTCGCCACGGCGCTGCTCGTCGCCGAGCGCCGTGCGCAGCGCGTCGGCCAGCGCGGCGGCGTCGCCGACCGTGGCGAGCAGGGCGTCCTGGCCGTGGGTGGCCACGTTGCGGTAGCCGTCGAGGTCGCTGGCCACGACGGCCGTGCCCGCCGCCATCGCCTCCAGCAGCACCACGCCGAAGGACTCCCCCATCAGCGCGGGCGCGCAGAACACGTCGGCGCCGCGCAGGCGGGCCATCTTGTCCTCGTCGCTGATGCGGCCGAGCCACTCGATGCGCCGGTCGCCGGCGTAGGCGGCCTGGAGCCGCTCGGTCTCGGGCCCGTCGGACCCGACCCAGACCGTGACGTCGGACGGCAGGGACTGGAGGGCCTCGAGGAGCAGGGCCAGGCCCTTGCGGGGTTCGTGGCGACCACAGAAGAAGATGGTGGGTCCGTCGCCGGTCGTGACCGGCCCGTCGGCGTAGCGGTCGATCTCGATGCCGTTGAACAGCAGCTCGTACTCCCCGGCCAGGTAGCGGTGCGCCAGCTCGCGAGCGTCGGGCGACACGGCGACCCGGTGGCGCAGGCGGCGCAATCCCCACCGGAGGATGGGGGCGGCGTAGCGGTACGAGCTGGAGTCGCCGGCGGCGTGGAACGTGCCGATCATCGGTACCGCGTTGAGCAGCAGCGCCGTCATCGTGGGCCCCGGCGCCAGCGGCTCGTGGAGGTGGAGCACGTCGAAGCCCTCGTCGAGGATGGCCCGCATCGTGCGCAGCTGCGCCGAGGGGTCGGGTGCCACCGGGGCGATCGAGCCGTTGGCGGCGGTGGGCACGCTGACGCCGAGGGGGGTCACGCCGGCGTCGGGCGGGACGCCGTCGGCCGGGGCCAGCACACGGGTGGGGTGGCCCTTGCTCCGCAGCGCCCGGGCCAGCGCCAGCACCTGGCCCTGCACGCCGCCGGGGATGGTGACGCTGTAGGGGCACAGGATCCCGACCTTCACCGCGGACCCCCCGCTTGTCCGGCCGCCGCCAGGGCCTCGTGGTCGCTCGGCCAGTTCGGCGACATGAGGTCACGGGGGGTCGCTGACCTGCGGTTCCTCTGCGGAAAGTGCGCCTGACCTGCGATTTCGTTGCTCACGGGTTCCCGTCGCTTCTCGTCACTTCTCGGCATGCTGAGGACTGATTGAGGACAGGCTGAGGACAGCCACGACGGACCATAGGGCACCCCCCGGTGCCCGGGGCACGGTGTCACCGGCCGGCGCGATGATCCGAGGCGTGCCGGTCTGGTCCACGAAGCGACAGGGCGACCTTGCGAGCGTCGGCCACCGGATGCCCGACGATGACCACGGGCGACCGTTGGGGCCGGTCTGCGGTGCCAGCTCTCACGGCCTCTACTTCCGGGCGTGGACCGGTCGAGGTCGGCACCGGCAACGGCGGTGACCGCAAGTCGGATCAGCGTAACGACCGTAACGCTGACCCCAGGGCCAAGGTCAGCGCACATGCCCGTGTCGCCGAGCTGAGCCGGGCCGACTGGGAGCAGGTACCCGAGCGGCAGCGGTGCGAGGCGTGTGAGCGGGCTACGCGGCTCGTGAACGCTTGAGCTTGCGGGCCGACTGGCCGGCCCAGATGCCGTGCTCGGTGTCGAGCTCGAGGGCTTGCAGCTCACACAGCAGGTCGACCGGGCACCGAGCGCAGACGGCCTTAGCGGGCTCGGTCGGTTCGCCACGCTCGGGGAAAAACGTCACGCCCTCGGCGTACCGACAGGCGGCGTCGAGCTGCCAATCCGGCCGCCGGTCCTCGATGGCGGCGAGCAGGACGGCCCAGCCGTCGAACGGTGCCGGGTCGTCGTCCTCGGCGATGACCTCGGCGAGCGGGTTGACCCACGTTGCCATTGTCCGGACATTACTAGGAATCAGTCTCAGATCAGGTGATCCCGGACGCCAAGGTGCACGTCCAGGTGCTCGGGGTCGACCAGGGCGAGCTCGAGGCGGCTGCGACCCATCGACCGCAGCGGCAGTCCATCGTGGCGCCGGCGAGCGTCCGACTCGCCGCGCACGAGGGCGAGGGTTCCACCGGGCCATCCGTCGTGCTGCTCGGCCCAGACCTGCCGCGCCTCGCGCCAGAGCTGGAAACGGTCCTCCCAGCCGGTCCCGGGCCAGTCGGTCGGCACGAAGGCGGCCAGGCGAGGCGGCACGTCCTCATGGCGGCGGCGCCTCACGAGACACCCCGGATGCCGTAGACGCCACGCACACCCCCGCGGCTCTGTGTGCGGCCGTCGTTCTCGCCCGCCGGGATGCGTAGCGCGGTGAGCAGTCGGGCGAAGGTGACGCGCTGTTGGCGGGCCTCCACGAGGGCAGGGTGCACGCGGGCACCCTGGCTCGTCTCCGACATCAGCCCTTCGTCCTCGAGGAGCTGCTGCAACCCGTCGAGCGCATCGGCGGTGCGGCACGCCTCCTTCAGAATCGTCAGCTCGTGGCGGTCGAGGTCGTAGTCGGCCAGCACGGCACGCCAGAGGTCCCGGCCGCTCCTACGGAGCTCTGTGGGCGGTGTGGGGGGCTTCTGGGCCACCGGGCCTCCTCAAGGGTCGTTCGTTTCGGGGTCCTGTAAAGATCTGCCACTGACCCAGCGGTTGGTGGCGCAGCGAGAGTCGGGGCACTCCCCCCCTACCAGTCCCGTGAGCTGGGCCTGTCGTCTGTGGCCGACCGGTTGCCCTTGGAGCTATTGCACCCAAGGTGAACGCCGGCCAGATTGTCCCGGGCGATCCGCAGCTCGGGGTTGAGGCTGTACGGCAGGATGTGATCCACGCTGAAGCTCTTGGGGTGGGGCCACTTGAGGGTCTTGTCGATCACGCCCCCGCAGATGTGGCAGACGTCGGCGGTGCGGCGCAGGCGTTCCTTGTGCCGGCGGTAGATGGCGCCGTCGCGCTTGTCGTAGGGCATGGAGACCTTCCCGGTCAGAGGAACACCGCTCGGCGGCGCTTGACGTTGACGGTCGACACCGGCACCGGTTCGCCGGTCGGGATCAGCACCCGGCGTGGCGCTTGCTCACCGGGCAGCCACGGGCTCTCGGTCTGGTGCTGTTGCGTGAGCTCGAGCATCTCGGCACCGCCGGCCAGTCGGTAGCCGCCGGCCTCGTGCCATGCCGCGATCCGGAGCACCTCGAGCACCCGGCCGTCACGCACGTCGGCGTCGGCCACGGCCTCGGGTCGCTCCCACACATGGAGTCCGCCGGGCTCGTCGAAGCGGAGATGACCAGGCACGTTGATGCCGTTCGGAGTGTTCGAGGTAGCGGCGTTCCACGACGCGACCCACGCGGCCAGGCAGACCCGTAGGCGCTCGTCCAGGGTCCGGGAGTCACGCCAGGCAGTCAGCACGGCAGGCGTGCCCGCTGCGGCGATCTCGGCCCCGTCGAAGTCAGGAGCGAACCGGTCGAGCTTGCCGGCCAGCTTGGCGGCCTCGGCCATGATCTCCGCGACCACGGGGCGCAGGTGCTCCGCGATCAGCAGATCACGGTTCTCGCCGATCCACTTCCCGGTCTGGTCGCGGGACAGGCGGGCAGCAGAACCCGCGGTGCGGCGCTTGGCGTCGAGGGTCTCGCGCACCGCAGCCGAGGAGCGGTGATCCTCTACGGCCACGTCGAGCGGCTTGCCGGCGAGCATGTCGGCCACGGCGTCGCGCACCTCGGCTTGCTCGGCGGTGACCCGAGCGAGCTCGGCCTCGATCCGTTCGGTGCGCTCATACATGGCAGCCAGCTCGTCGGGCAGCACCACGCCGGCACCGGCGGCGACCTGCCAGGCTTGGACCTCCAGCGGGGCCCTCACAGCCGGCCCAGCTTCCGGTCGACGGCCTCGGCCAGCTTCTCGGGGGTCGCTGACACCGAGAACCGCTGCGCGAGATCCTCGGCGTGGTCGGTGTCGGATGCGAGGTCACGCAGGGACACCGCGTCGGCCAGGGTCAACCCGTGGCGCTTCGCGATGTCGGCGGCGTCATCTTCGGAGATCGTCATTGGTTCTGCTCTCGTTCGGCGATGTAGGCCGCGATCGCGGAGCGCCTCACCATGGGACGACGCCCCGCGATCGCGACCGTGGGAATGGAGCCATCCGACCGCAGCCGGCGCAGCGTCCTCTCGGACACACCGAGCATGCGGGCGGTGCCATGAAGGCTCACGAGGTCATCGTCTGACACCGGGACCGGCTCAGCGTCGGTCTGTCCGCTCCTGACCGCAACGTGTCCGCTCCTGACCGATCGGAGCGCGATGGTGGCGAGGAGGTCGAGCTCGAGCGGCCAGCGATGCCCGGCAGCCATCACCCGGCGGCGTTCCGCGTTCAGCGCCGACGCCAGGCGAGCGGCAGCGTCCGGGGGCAGCTCCACACCGGCGATCATCGCTTCCGCTCCCAGTCTCGGCGGGCCTTGGCTTCGGCCTTCTCCTCCTCGGCTCGGATGAGTGCTCGCAGCTTCGC
>Ga0208490_100771_pt1 | contig 16053 bp, 17 predicted proteins | sample SubbioAug_CSWold_FD_184818 | JGI IMG/M metagenome (GOLD analysis project Ga0208490, IMG submission 184818) | Serpentinite rock and fluid subsurface biosphere microbial communities from McLaughlin Reserve, California, USA - CR11Aug_CSWold (SPAdes) | ecosystem: Environmental > Terrestrial > Deep...
AGCTCAAAGACCACAAGATGCACAATTCCAATCCGTATTTATCCAGCAAAAAGGGTTAGGACTTACAAAGCTGGAAGATTTAGCAGGAATGAATTTTTCTTTTGGTAGTGAAAGTTCCACATCTGGTCATCTTATGCCAAGATTCTTTATGGGAGAAGCTGGTGTTGATCCTGATACTGATTTAGATGGTAATCCTAATTACTCAGGTTCCCATGATAAGACTTATAAGTTAGTTGAGTCTGGAGCATTTAAAACAGGTGCTGTAAATATTCAATATTGGGAAAAGGCTGTTAATGAAAAGACTGTCGACTTAGACAAAGTAGAAGCTTTCTATACAACTCCTGAATACTACGATTATAACTGGACAATAAATGATGTAGACAAATTATTTGGAGAAGGTACAAAACAAAAGGTGAAAGAAGTATTATTATCAATGGATAAAGACGATAGTTTAGTTATGGAATTGTTAAGTGCAGAGAAATTTGTTGAAACAAATAATTCAAACTATGAGGCAATAAGAAATGTTGCTTTAAAATTAGGAATCATTAAATAGAGGTTGAGAAAATGACATCAAAAAAGGTTTTAGAATTAAAAAATATTTCTGTAGCTTTTGATAGCAATAAAGTTCTTAGTAATCTATCATTATCTATAAATAACGGCGAGATTATTGCTTTAATTGGTCCAAGTGGAGCAGGTAAAACAACCCTAATAAATATAGTGGCCAACATTATACAGCCAGACTCTGGAGAAATGCTAATAGACGGAGTTCCGTCTATTAGCATTAACAATCGTAAGGAGTATGCAAAGAAAATTGGTGTAATTAGACAACAATTCGACCTTATAAATCAGCTTCCCGTAATCCACAATGTATTAGCAGGTAGATTAAACCAGTGGGGGGTATTAAAATCAATATTGTCATTGATTAGACCTCAAGAAAAGTATCTTGCTAAAAATGCTTTAAGTAGGGTTGGGATTATTGATAAGATGTTTGAGAAAACAGCAAATCTATCAGGCGGAGAGCAACAAAGAGTAGCACTTGCTAGGTTATTAGTACAAAATCCAGAGATTGTATTGGCAGATGAGCCAGTTTCATCTCTTGATCCCGCTAGAGCGAATAGTATTTTATCACTTTTAGTAGATTTGGTTAAAGAAGAAAATCAAACACTTATTGTTAGCCTTCATTCGGTCGAGTATCTTAAGAAATACTTTACCAGAGTTATTGCAATGAGAGATGGAAAAATTTACTTTGATTTGCCTATAGATAAAGTCAAAGAGGAGGATCTAAAGGCAGTCTATGATTTAGAGGTGACTAGTTAATGAAGATTAACAAATATCTTGAGCTCCATAAAAGAGGAATACTCTCTTTACTTTTGTTAGGTGCATTTTTACTTAGCTTAACATATATTCCCTGGAGTTCAGACTTAATTCATGCAGGTGGTAGATCTACAATCAATGAAGTTATAAGGTCTTTTTTTAATCCAGACTTATCTCCACACCTCTTAAGAATAGGGTTTATAGCTAGTTGGCAAACCTTGGCTTATGCAGTAGCAAGTATTGCACTAGCTTTAATTATCGCCATTTTTCTTGGCGTCCTATCATCTGGGGTATTATTTGAATCAGTTTTCATAAAGACATTTTGTAGAGGGTTATTAGGATTTATGAGAGCAATACATGAATTAATTTGGGCGTGGCTATTTGTGGCGGCAATAGGTCTATCTCCATTAGCAGCAATGTTTGCATTGGCTATACCATATGGCGGGATATTAGGAAGAATTTTTTCTGACTTGATGCAAGATGTTGAAACACCACAAATCCTCGCATTAAAAACATCAGGGGCATCACCAATGCAACAATTATTCTATGGATATTTCCCAGCCTCATTTGCAAATATGCTTAGCTATACTATGTACAGGCTTGAATGTGCTGTCAGGTCTTCTTCTATACTAAGTTTTGTCGGATTGGGTGGACTAGGGTTTCAAATACAAATATCTTTATCTGATTTAAAGTATAACGAAGTTTGGACCTTTCTCTTTTTTCTAGTAATACTTGTTGTATTGATAGATATATGGAGCAATCTTCTAAGAAGGAGGTTGAGTCAATGAGGAAAAAGATTGATATAATTAAGTTTTCAGTCTATCTTTTAACTTTCTTAATTATTGCATCCTGGCTATATATATTTGTAGTTGATGAAGCAGATCTTTTTAAATTGTTTTCGGCTAAAAATGCAACTTATACTAAAAAGTTCTTAAGTGGGCTATTAGGAATAGGGGAAGAGGTACCTGGATTTATAGATAGAGATTTATGGAAGAATGCTATTGAGATGTCTTTTGAAACCTTTATTATGAGTATAATAGCTATTGGAATAGCATCAATTGGTATGCTTTTAACAGTGATATTTGCTTCAAAGAATATTGCTAATGGGGAACTTACCCTTCAGAAGAAATGGTATAATTATCCCTTGTATTATGTATCTCAAGGTTTATATATTTTTTCTAGATCAGTTCCAGAGCTTCTATGGGCAATGATAATAGTGTTTATTCTAAAACCAGGAATTTTACCAGGGGCCCTGGCCCTAGGTATCCATAACTTCGGTATTTTAGGTAAGCTTTGTTCTGAAGTAATTGAAGATATGAGATATGACTCTATTATGAATTTATCATCATGTGGAGCGAGTAAGACTCAACTTTTTCTTTATGGAGTTATACCAACAGTAATGAAAAGATTTTTAACGTATATCTTATATAGATGGGAAGTTATAATTAGAACGTCAATAGTTGTTGGATTTGTTGGTGCAGGAGGTTTAGGTCAAGATTTTAGATTAGCTATGAGTTTCTTCAAGTATTCAGAAATCACACTGTATCTAATCTGTTATATGTTATTGGTTTATCTAACAGATATCATATCTAACTTTTCAAGAAAGTTTATAGAGTAGTAATCCTCGAATGATTATCTAATCTACGGCTTGGCGAGGCAAAAAAAGTCTTGGCTAAATGCCAAGACTTTTTTATGTTACTCTTTAGTCTTTATTTCCTTTTTTCTAGATGGCATTTTCATTCTATTAGCCTTTCTCTAGATTTACTTGAAAGCTATTGTATCCAATTGCAAGTTTGTTCTCACCTGCTCCACCTATAAGTATACCTAGTCCAAATCCAAGAGCATATACTAACATTGCAAGTGGCCCTTGGTCTCCACTAAATACAAGAGACAGTCCAAATACATATATAAGTGCTTCTGCAAACCCAAGAAATGCTGCTATTACAGTCATATTTTTGACTAAAAATATCGTCCTAAGAGTCAAAATTGGAACGTATACTAATTGTAATACTAAAATTAAAATTATATTTAACATAAAATCTCCTTCCTAAAGTGTAGGAGTTATAGATAACAAAAGGACATACTGCCATACAGTAGGTCTAAGGGCAGTAAACTCAACTGATGGTATGACAGCAGAATGGGTAGATATCCCACTAGAATTATTAAGAAAAATATCAACTAGAATTACAGATGAAGTGAAAGAAGTAAACAGAGTAGTATTTGATATAACAAGTAAGCCACCAGTAACAATTGAGTGGGAATAGTGAATAATAACCCTGAATCATTTTTTGAATGTTTTCAGGGTTATGTTATATTTTCAGAATTACTATGATTCCAAAAATTAATTTTACTCATGACAATTTACAATTTATTACAATCACTAGTAAATCTATGCTAGAATTAAATAAATGAAGGGTATTATTCCAAAAAAGGATGGTACTAATATGATAATTGTATATGAATCAAAAAGTGGATTTACAAAAAGATATGCTACAATGCTATCTGAAATAACTGGTCTTAAATCATATCATACATCAGAAATTTCAAAGATTAATAAAGATGAAGAAATTATATTCTTAGGGTGGGTTAAAATTGGGAAAATTCAAGGTTTGAAGAAGTTAACTGGTTATAATATTAAAGCTGTTTGTGGTTCAGGGACTGCACGTGGAGCTGAACCTGACGAAGAAACAATATTAAAGAGAAATAAGATTGAAGAGATACCCTTCTTTTATTTAAGAGGAGGATGCCTTCCCATTAAAAAGTTAAAAGGGATGGACAAAATCATGATGATTATGTTTGTTAGAATGTTAAAAAAACGTAAGGATAAAAATGAGGAACTTATTGAAGCGATTAGTACTATTGAAAATGGATTTGACGGAGTTAATAAAGAAAATTTAGCTCCTCTTATTCAATGGTTTGATTATAATAGATAAAAGTTAAAGCCGTTACCAATTCATATTGAAAATAAAAGTGAAGATAATAGAGAGTGAGCATATATTAAAAATATTAAGTCCTGAGACCATTCATATACAGTGGGCTTAGGACATCTTTTTAGGAGTAATCTAAATAACATTATGTACTTTAGGGATTGACACTAAGACTACTATGCAGTACAATATAGCTAACTATTATGTGGTGCAAGGTAGGTGTTAATAATGATAGATAGATCTCAATTGATGAGAGGAACATTAGAAGGGTGCATTGTAAAGATTATCAGTATGGATGAGACCTATGGATATGAAATAGTATCAAAACTAAAAATCTATGGATTTGAGGATGTGAGTGAAGGTACCACATATCCAATTTTAGTTCGTTTGGAAAATAAGGATATCATAACTGCAACTTACAAGGAATCACCCTTTGGACCTAAACGAAAGTACTATAGACTGACTGAAAAAGGAACTATGTTTTTGGATGAATTCGTTAATCTTTGGGATGGAGTAAAAGATACTGTAGATAAAATACTACTAGGAGAGTGAAACCATGTTTGAGAGTATTCTTACAAAACTTAAGTCTGAGAATCAAATAGGACTTGATAATATAAATGACCAAGATAGATTAATCATTAAGAAGGTTATGAGAAGTCTAAGTTTTTTCAGAGTTAATTCCTTTGACTCACAGATAATTCAACGGGATCTAATAGGTATGGCTCAAGAACTCCAGATTAGAAATTCCAGCTTAAGTGAAAACATAGGGGATGATCTTAAGAGTTTTACTGCCAATATCGTTGAAGGAAGTAATGGTCCTTGCTACAGAGAGATAATTCTTAGATTTATATTAAAATTATCTGGGTTCTTTTTCATATGGTTTTCAGCTTTATCATTGTTGGCATATGGAAGTATCAGGTGGGAATCAAATCCAATTATATTTTTCTACTTTACTGGAACGGTCCTGTTGTCCTTTGTCAGTGAAGGACTAATTGAACCATTGTATATTACAGAGACAGGGATTAAGAAAAATTTACATACAATACTTTCTGCAATACTATTTATAGCACTAACTTCCATGGTACTCCTCATTAACGACAGGAGTAATACCATGCAAATCAACAGTGGAATTATCATCCCAATATCTGGGGTGATTTATCTGATATCAACTTATTTGAATAATATGAACATATATAGACTAGCAAAACAAAGGAAGTATGAAAGTATGAATCTGGAATAATATGTTTTGGAATTGCTCGTAAAATTAAAACAGTCTGCAAGGAGCATATCAATATCCCTGCAGACTGTTTAGTTGAGGAACTACAGTTTAATATTCACAAGAAAAAAGATTCTTTAATTCGTGATACAAGATTCATGATTAGATTCACTCTATTAATTTTCTGATTTGTTTTCCTGAAGATTATATCTCAGAACCTTTTTACCTGAAAATCAAAGGAAAACTCACTGCCAAATTCTCAGCGAGTTTGATATCAGGATTATAGTTTTCCTCCACACTTATTACAGAACATGGCATCGATTGAGTGATCCTCTGAGAAACAGTGGGGGCATGTAGCCATCTTGGCTGATTTTTTAGTTGCAGAATGTATCTCACTGGTAATAATTCCTGTTGGAACAGCAATTATTCCATAGGCTACTATCATAAGTAAGCTTGATACTATTTTTCCAAGATTGGTCTGAGGTGATATATCACCATATCCAACTGTACTTACTGTAACAATGGCCCAGTACATTGATTCAGGAATGTTATCAAACCCATTTTGAGGACCCTCTATTATGTACATTAGAGATCCAGTAAAAACAACTATAAACATTATAGTTAAAAGAAATACACTGATTTTAGGTTTGCTCGCCCTAAGAGCTCTCATAAGTGTTCCTGATTCTTCAACATACCTAACCATCTTAAATACCCTAAACAACCTCAGCAATCTAAACACTCTAATTAACATAAGATAACGAGCAGAAGGTATAAGAAAGCCTATATACGCGGGCAGTACCGATAATAGATCAATAATTCCAAAAAAACTAAAAGCATATCGTTTTTTTCTTTTAACAATATATAATCTTAGAAAATATTCAAGAGTAAATAAAACGACAAATATCCATTCAAAGATATTTATAATACTACCATACTTTAATTGAATTGAAGCAATACTTTCTAGCATAATCAAGATACTACTAAGAAGAATTCCAATAATAAGGAAGACATCATAAGTCTTTCCAAGAGGAGTATCTGTTCCAAAGATTATCTCGTAAAGTTTTGATTTTAAAGATTCACTCATATTGTCACATCCTAATTATTATTCATTAGACTATTATATTATATATCAATACCCAGAATCATCATTATTAGTAAGGCTAAAGAAACCAGACCTACTGAATAATAGTAAATCCAGGGTTTGTTATTCTTATATAGGTAAAATATAATAATACCAACTATAATAGCACTTAATATGTAAAGTGGAATTGGCCAATTACTTAAGAATATTCCAACATAAACCAATGCAACTGCTGTAGGAACAACACAGAAAGTTGCTTTAGCTAAATCTCCAAATCTTTTGCTTCTTAGTACGAGAAAAGAAGTAAGCAATAAAAGAAATGCTGTTAATAAGTGAAAAAATATAGGCATCCATTGTTTTGGCGAAAAATTTAGAGCATCGAAGAGGACATAGAAACTATACCTTATTACTGCAGAAAATAAAAATGAAATATTTAGTAAGATAAACCCAACAATAGGAATTACAAATAGAGCTACTATAGGACTAAAGGACTTAGTTGATGACATTATAATCAGACCCTTTCATATAATATGTTTTTCTAATACATATGTACCCAAATAGAGAAAATAACTAATAATTATTCATCTCTAACTTAGCAAAAGACTATTCATCTCTAACTTAGCAAAAGACTTGTTTTAAATGTGCTATTATAATATCATCAATAAATAAGAGGAAGAAAGTTTTAAATATCCATAAGCATTGATAGTGTTGAGATGGAATCATTCTACATATTAAGTGATCAACAGAAACATTTCTAATTATTTTCCAAGAGAAGGTGAAAAAATGGTAATAAACGATATTCTTATTCCTATAAAGTATGTGGTAAATTATAATGATTCAGCTAATAAAGTAATTTCAGAATTTTGCTCTAGGAATATGCTGGAAGCACCAGTAATGAATGGGAAAGACATTATTGGCATTTTAGCCCTAGAGGATTTGTATGAGTATATACAAGGAGAAATGGATCCAAAAACACTTATAAGTGGTATCAGAATATCAGAAAAAACCATAGTTAATGTAAGTGATAGCATTTCTGAAATTGAAAAACTTAAGTTCAACAAAGCAATTGTAATAGATGAAAACCACGAAGCACTTGGAATCATAAGAAAACAAGATATAATGCTCTTAAAATTATATGAGTTAAATTATAAAGACAATAATACTTCCTACAAGCTTGAAAGCCTAAAAGAAAGTTTACTTATGAGTGATTTCGGCGTTGAAATTATGGACTTTATGACTGATGGGATTTACATAACAGACGGCAAAGGTGTAACTATATATGTGAACAAGGCATATACAAATGTCAGTGGACTAAATAAAGAAGACCTAATTGGCAGAGATATGATAGATCTAATTAAAGCAGGTTATTTCGAAGATTCGGCTAGTTTAAAGGTAATTAAGACTAAAGAACCAGTGAGCATAATCGATAAATATAGAAATGGAAATACTTGCTTAGCTACCAGCTCCCCTGTATTAGATAATCAGGGTAAAATTATATATATTGTAACAAATATCAGAGATATGACAGAGTTGTATTATTTAAAAAAGAGAGTAGAGGAAGCAAATAAAATTAATAGGGAGTATCGAGCGCAACTAGATAAGTTCCAAAATAGCGAATTTGAGTCAAATAGAATAATAGGAACATCTAAACAAATTAAGGATATTTTAGAAATGATTACATATATAGCAAATGTTGATACAACAGTTTTGATACAAGGAGAGACAGGCGTTGGAAAAGAAGTATTTGCTAAAGAAATACATTTAAGAAGTGATAGGAAAAACGATCCATTCATTAAAGTAAATTGCTCTGCTATACCAGATAGTTTATTTGAATCACAGCTTTTCGGATATGAAAAAGGAGCATTTACTGGGGCAGTGAACTCAGGAAGACAAGGTATTTTTGAAACAGCCAGTGGTGGGACATTACTTTTAGATGAAATATCAGAAATTCCTTTAAATATTCAACCAAAGTTATTAAGAGTATTACAGGAAAAACAGATAATGAGAGTTGGATCATCAAAATCCATTGATGTTGATGTCAAAATAATCGCTGCTACAAACAAGAATTTGTGGGATGAGGTTAAAGAAGGAAGATTTAGAGAAGATCTATATTACAGACTAAATATAATTCCTATTAAAATTCCTCCATTGAGAGATAGAGTAGAAGATATTAAACATCTATCCCACTATTTTTTGGAAGTTTATAATGGGAAATATTCTAAAAGTAAGACTTTAACTGTAGGAGCAATTGAATTACTAGAGTCTATGGAATTTAAAGGAAATGTAAGACAATTAAAGAATTTAATTGAGAGAATTGTATTGGTATGTATGAAAGAAACAATTTCTGATGAGGATATATTAACTCATATTAGTAGTAGTGAATTTGATAAAAACAAGTCAATAATAAGAAATCTTGATGATGAGCTTAACCTAAATCAAGCAATGAATATTCTTGAAGAACATCTTGTTAGTAATGCACTACAAAAACATAAGACGACAAGAAAAGCAGCATTGGCACTTGGTATTAGCCAACCATCAATAGTAAGAAAAGCACAAAAATACAATATAAAGATATAAGAGGTGTTTAAGTTGTGGGCTATGGTAAAAGAAACTCTTGGAGATGGAATAGTATATAAAGAGGTTGAAACACCAATAATAACAGAATATGAAGTGCTTGTTAAAGTAAGAGCAACGGGAATTTGTGGGAGTGATTTACCAATAATAAGTGGTGTTAGAAAAGTACAATTACCACTTATTCCAGGGCATGAATTTTCGGGGGATATAGTGAAATTAGGCTCAGGAGTTAAGAACTTTAAAGTTGGTGACAGAGTCACTTCTTCAATTGTTATTAATTGTGGAACATGTTACTACTGCATGAATGATTTAGACTCACTGTGTGATGAATTAACAGAAATTGGTATACATAGAGACGGTTCATTTGCTGAATATGTTAGTGTTCCCGAAAGTACTTTAGTAAAATTGCCTGATGAAATAACATATATTGAGGCCGCTTCCTTAGATCCACTAGCCTCAGCATACCATGGTATTATGAAAGCAGATATTGATAAAAAAGATTTAGCTATTATATTTGGTCCAGGTCCTATTGGATTATATTGTGTTCAATTACTTAAATTGATTGGATTTGAAAAAGTTATTCTTGTTGGAATTAAATCAAATGCTAATAGATTAAGAGTTGGATTGGAGTTAGGTGCAGATACCATGGTTTTATCAGATGAAAATGAACTGATGTCAAAATTCATAAGTGAAACACACAATAAACTTGCTGACATAGTAGTAGATGCAACAGGAAGTACAATTAGTTTTAACCACAGGCTCCACTTTCTTAGAAAGCACGGAACATTTATTTTATTAGGGATAGCTAACAAAAATTATAATATTGACTTAGACACAGTAATACGAAATGAAATTATTTTAAAAGGTAGTCTTTGTTACAGTAAGAATGATTTCTTAAAATGCATGAACTTAGTCCTTGAAAAAAAGATTAAGGTTGACCCAATAATAAGTCATAAACTTACTTTAGAGGAATTTAATTATGGTATAGAAGTGATAAACAGGCATGAAGCAATAAAAGTTATGTTTGAAATATAAACCTCTGATTCACAAATGTATCATTAATTCATTTATGAATCAGAGGTATTTTTATTGTATTTGTCATTATTTGCTATAAAAATGATTCAATAATGAATCAATATTTATGAAACAATATTTATAGAATGTATAAACCTCTAATTTCACAGCCTCCATAAACTGGCATAGAAATTGCAATGATTAATTTTAATATTGTGAGTGAGATATTTGCTCATAGTAAATAAAAATTAATGGAGGTTGATTTAATGGACGGAACATTTATTAGTGCTGACAATACCTGGGCTTTGTGGGCTATTTTAACTGCAATTGCAGCAGGTAGTATATGGCTAGAGCAAAAGTATAAGTGGGCTGGAAAAATTACTGGTTGTGTTATTGCTCTAATTATTGCAATGGCTCTTTCGAATTTTAGAATCATACCAGTTGACGCGCCAGTTTATGACGCAGTATGGAGTTATGTTGTACCATTGGCAATTCCTTTGTTATTATTCAATGCTAATATTAATAAGATTAAAAGAGAGAGTGGTAGATTACTTGTTATCTACATGATTAGTGGATTTGGAACTATTCTAGGAGGAGTAGTTGCATTTTTCTTACTTAAAAATTCAATACCTGAACTGTTTAAAGTAACTGCTATGATGGTTGGATCTTATACTGGTGGTAGTGTAAACTTTGCAGCTATGGCAGAAGCATTTGAAACATCTGGAGAAACAGCATCCGCAGCAGTTGTAGCTGACAACTTATTAATGGCTTTGTATTTCTTCGTACTTATTGCAATGCCAACCATAAGATTTTTCTATAATAAGTTTAGTCATCCTTTAGTAGACGAACTTGAGAAACTAGGAGATAACGATCAAACTGAAGCTGCTTCATATTGGAAAGCAAAGCCTATTGCACTTAAAGATATTGGTATGGCTATAGCAACTTCATTTGTAATAGTATGGTTATCTACTGAATTGGCAGGCTTCTTAGGAGGTTTAATCCCACAAGGAAACTTTATTACAAACTTATTGAATGGTTTACTTGGTAACAGATATCTTGTTATGACAACACTTACTATGATACTTGCTACAGTATTCCACAAGTACTTTGACAGTATTGCTGGAGCTCAAGAGATAGGAACATTCTTGATTTATATATTCTTCACAGTAATAGGTGTTCCAGCATCAATAATGCTAATACTACAAAAATCACCTTTATTGTTGGTATTCTGTGCGATAATGGTACTGTTCAATATGGTAATTACTCTAGTATTTGGAAAATTACTAAAATTTGATCTAGAAGAAATGATAATAGCTTCAAATGCTAATATTGGAGGACCAACTACAGCAGCAGCAATGGCTATAGCAAAAGGTTGGAATGTATTGGTTATCCCTGCTCTATTAGTAGGTACCTTAAGGTATGTTATAGGTAATTACTATGGAACAATAATCGGTAATTTACTGAGTGGATTCTAAAGTAAGGGTAATGTATATGACCAGCAGCTTTTTAGCTGCTGGTTTAAAAAAGTGAGGGATAAATATGATTTTTGATAGTCATGCTGACATTTGGACTGATGTTACAATGATGAGACAAAAAGGAGAAAAGGACATATTTAAGAATAAACACATTCATAAGTATACTAAAGGAGGAGTAAACTGTGGAATATTTGTTATTTGGGTAGATCCACCTTATGACAAGAATCCAAAGAAAAGAGTTTTAGAAATAATCGAAAATATGTCAGTTGAAATATTAGAAAATAAAGATGTATTCAGGATTGCCAGAACCTATAATGATATGATTCAGGGAATTAATGATAAGAAACTGACTATTCTAATCGGGATGGAAGGGTTAAGTTTCATAGGGGATAATATCAACTTAATAGATGCAATGTATATGTTTGGTGCAAGACATGCAAGCTTAACTTGGAATGAGGAAAATCCATTGGCTACAGGAGTTAGAGGAACCCCGGAAAGAGGGTTGACAGATATTGGAGTTAAAGCTATAAGAAAATTAGAAGATTTAGGGATTATATTGGATGTTTCACATTTAAATGACAATAGTTTTTGGGATGTCGCAAAGGTAGTTACAAAACCTTTCATAGCATCTCATTCAAATTGCAGATCACTTTGTAGTAATAAGAGAAATTTAACTGATGATCAATTAAGATTCATTAAAGAAGCAGGGGGAGTTGTGGGTTTAAATGCGTTTTCAGATTTTGTCAGCGATATTAAAGAAGAAAGAAATATTCAACATTTAGCAAATCACATCGATCATATGGTGGATATTATGGGAATTGAACATGTGGGATTTGGATTTGATTTTTGCGACTACTTAGAAAGTGATACTATGAGCTCCTTTGCAGAAGAAGAATCAGCTAATACAATTGGTTTTGAAGATATTACAAAGGTTCCAGATTTAATAGATATACTTAATAATAAAGGTTATAAGAAAGAAGATATTGATAAAATAGCATACAAGAATTATTTTAGGATAATTGAGAAAATTTTAAAATAATTATTTAAATAGGAGGGATAGAAATGAAGCAAAAAGATATAGTGTATCCCTATATGCCCAATAGTGAACCAAGGGTAAAAAAGGAGATGATGGATTACTTAGGGATAAGATCAATTGATGAACTTTATACATATATTCCTGAGGATCTTAGATTTAAGGGCAGATTAGGGTTTCCAGAACCATTTAAATCAGAATTAGGTTTAAAAGAACATGTTGAATCAATTCTACAAAAGAATAAAACAACAAATGAATATATTAGTTTTCTCGGTGCAGGTTGTTATAATCACTATATACCAGCTGTTTGTGATGAAATAAATCAAAGAAGTGAATTCTTAACTGCTTATTGTGGAGGAACTTATACTGATCATGGTAAGACTCAAGCAATATTTGAGTTTACATCACTAATGGGTGAATTATTAGATATGGATATAGTTGGTTTACCAACTTATGATGGTTCCCAAGCTGCTGGAACTTCATTAAGAATGGCAAATAGATTAACTGGTAAAACAGAAATATTATTACCAAAAACAATGAATCCTGAGATACAATCCCATGTAAATAATTATTGTGATTTTATGAGTATAAAATATATAGATTTTGATGAAAATACTGGAATGCTAGATCTTAATGATCTCAAAGAAAAAATATCAAAAGATACAGCTGCTGTCTATATAGAAAATCCATCTTTTATTGGAGTTGTTGAAACACAAGGAAAAGAAATTTCAAAGATAGCCAAGGAAAATGGTGCTATTTTTATAGTATATGCTGAGCCTTCATCTCTTGGAATTTTAGAAAGTCCAAGCAACTATGGAGCTGATGTTATTTGTGGAGACATTCAAAGCTTAGGTATGCATATGATGTATGGTAGTGGTCATGCAGGATATATAGCAACTAAAGCAATACCTGAATACATTATGAATTATCCAACACATTTTTATGGATTGTATCAAAATGAAAAAGGGGAATTTGGTTTTTCTAGATCACTTAATCAAAGAACAAGTTACGGTAGTAGAGAAAACGCAGTGGAATATTTAGGAACCAATTCTGGATTGTGGGCAATAACAGCTGCTGTGTATCTATCACTAATGGGTCCTGAAGGTATGTATGATTTAGGAAAAGATATAATATGTAAATCCAATTATTTTAAAGAAAAAATAAGTGAAATAGAAAATATTGGTATTAAATTTCCTAAAGGATTTAACTTTTGTGAAATCGTAATTGATTTAAGTAAAACGGGAAAGTCAGTCAAACAGGTGAATAAAGAATTACTAGAAAGCGGTATTTTGGGTGGATTAGATTTATCTAATATATTACCAGAATTGGAAAATTGTATGTTAGTTTGTGTAACTGAAAAAACAAAGAAAGAACATATAGATATGCTAATAGATAAATTAGCAAACCTTTAATGAAAGGAGGCATAATCATGGATAGTAAAACAAAATTGCGAAATTTTCATCAGGCGAAATGGGATGAACCAATAATTTTTGAATTAAGTACTAAAGGACAAAGAGGGATACTATTACCAGATTTACCTGATGAACTTGAGTGTAAAATAGATGAAATAATACCTAAAGAAATTTTTAGACAAGTCAAACCAAATCTTCCTGAACTATCACAACCACAAGTTCTAAGGCATTTCCTTAGATTATCACAGGAAACACTTGGACAAGACATTAATATAGACATTGGATTAGGGACTTGTACAATGAAATATAGTCCCAAAATAAATGAACAGTTTGTTAGAAATCAAAAATTTACTGAATTACATCCATATCAAGATGATTTCACAACTCAAGGTATTTTAGAAATAATTTATAAGACGGAGCAATTACTTAAAGCGATTTCTGGAATGGATGCATTTTCATTTCAACCAGCAGGAGGAGCACAAGCTATTTACTCCAATGCTTCAATACTTATGAAGTACCATGAAGATAGAGGAGAAGGAGATAGCAGGACGGAAATAATAACAACAACTTTTTCACATCCTGTTAATGCAGCCTCCCCTCATACTAAAGGATATAATGTTATAACACTAATGCCTGATCCAGTTACAGGATATCCATCAGTGGATGCTCTTAAGGCAGTTGTTTCAGAAAAAACAGCAGGTTTTTTTATCACAAATCCAGAAGACACTGGAATATTCAATCCACATATTAAAGAAATGGTGGATATAGTCCATGATCATGGAGGATTGTGTATAGGTGACATAGCTGATGCAAATGGATTATTTGGAATATCAAGAGCAATAGATTCTGATTATGATATGTGTCATTACAACTTGCACAAAGCATTTTCATCGCCACATGGTTCAATGGGACCTGGATGTGGTGCTCAGGGAGTTAAATCATTTTTAGAAAAATATTTACCTGTTCCAAGGGTAGTATTCGATGGTGAGATGTACCATTTAGATTATGATAAAACAGAAAGTATTGGTAAAATTAGAAAGTTTTATGGAGTTATTGCAGCTGTAGTAAGAACTTACTCTTGGCTAATGAGTATTGGTGAAGATGGATTAAGAGAAGTGTCTCAACTATCAATTTTAAATAATAACTATTTAATGAAAAAAATGTTAAGTGAAGTAAAAGGTTTATCAGCACCATACTCAGAAGGTGAATTTAGAATGGAACAAGTGAGATACTCTTGGGCAAAACTAAAAGTAGATACAGGGCTTGGGACAGATGACATAGAAAGAAGAACAATGGATTATGGATTACAAGAATATTATCAAAGTCATCCGCCATATTTAGTGCCTGAACCATTTACACCTGAGCCTAATGAAACATATTCAAAAGATGAAATTGACGAGTATGCAGCTATAATTAAAAAGGTATCAGAGGAAGCATATGAGAATCCTGAATTAGTTAAATCATCACCACATAATTCAACTATCTCTTATATAAAACAACCACCAATAACCGATCCAAGTAAATTAATAGTCACTTGGAGAGCATTTAAGAAGACAAAGGAAAATATTTAGTCATCGGAGGGGTGACTTTGAAAAAAATAGGGCTTATTATAAATCCAATAGCAGGAATGGGCGGGAAAGTCGGTCTTAAAGGTACAGATGGAGACCTTATACTTAAAAAGGCTATTGAACTAGGAGCAAAAAAAGAATCACCAGTTAAATCAAAAAAAGCTCTGGAGATAATTAATAGTTCTTTAGATGATTTTACCCTGTACACATATCCATATTACATGGGTCAATATGAAGCAGAAGAAGTAGGCATTGAGAATATAGTTGTGTTAGGTTCATGTGATAAAGAGAATACAACATATGCTGATACCATAAATGCAGTAAAAGATCTTCTGGATATGAATGTTGAAATCATAATATTTGCTGGTGGTGACGGTACTGCTAGAGATGTATTCTCAATTGTAGGAAACAGAATACCTGTCATAGGTATACCAACAGG